>ERZ779637.444-NODE-444-length-27888-cov-6.847375_pt1 | contig 27888 bp, 24 predicted proteins | sample MGYA00514196_ERZ779637 | MGnify/ENA primary metagenome ERZ779637 (study PRJEB29562, sample SAMEA4376700) | mouse gut metagenome | isolation source: Cecum | study: EMG produced TPA metagenomics assembly of the A DSS colitis mouse model was used to assess the...
CTTTGGAGAGAGGATACGGAATTACACTGGGCAATTCTCTCAGGAGGATTATGCTTGCTTCCCTACCCGGTGCAGCGGTGAGTCAGGTTAAAATTGATGGTGTTCTGCATGAGTTCAGTTCGATTCCTGGAGTCAAGGAAGATGTGACTGAGATTGTTATGAACCTAAAAAGTCTGGCGATCAAAAATAACTGTGAAACGGATGAAGTAAAAAAGGCAATTATTGATTTTGAGGGTGAAGGTGTTATCAGAGCGTCTGATATTCAAGTGGATCAGGACATTGAAATTATGAATCCGGATCAGGTTATTGCGACTTTGAATGGCGGTAAAGATAGCAAACTTTACATGGAAATATTGATTACAAAGGGTAGAGGCTATATCAGTGCGGACAAAAACAAAAGTGAGGATCTGCCAATCGGTGTGATAGCAGTGGATTCTATTTATACCCCTGTAGAACGAGTAAATGTCACTGTGGAGAATACCCGTGTCGGTCAAATTACAGATTACGATAAATTGTCTTTAGATGTTTATACAGATGCGACACTGGCTCCTGATGAGGCAGTCAGTCTGGCAGCTAAGGTATTGAGTGAACATTTGAAGCTTTTCATCAATCTTTCTGAAAATGCAAAGAATGCAGAAGTTATGATTGAGAAAGAGGATGATGAAAAGGAAAAGGTACTCGAGATGAGCATTGACGAGTTAGAGTTATCTGTTCGTTCATACAACTGCCTGAAACGAGCAGGCATCAATACTGTCGAGGAGTTGACGAATCGCACATCAGAAGATATGATGAAGGTTCGCAATTTGGGGCGCAAGTCGTTAGACGAGGTATTGGCAAAATTAAAAGAGTTAGGCTTACAACTCAATCCGATAGAAGATTGAACAAGATAGCGATTCGGATAAAAATGTAAGTTGAATCCTATGCAGATGCGGTAATTCCAAAGAGTTCGCATTTGTACTCAAAGATGGAATTTATTCATTAACATTTGATAAGTAAGTCCAAAGGGCGTTGTCATTTGTTCCACCAAGGAGGGTAGCCTACATAACAGTTTTTTGGCTGATAGATGGTAGGTGATATGTCCTCACAATGAAAGGAGCCTAATATGGCAGGTTATAGAAAACTCGGAAGAACATCAGATCAGAGAAAGGCCTTATTAAGAGGGCAGGTTACAGCTTTGATTGCCAGCAAAGAGGGTAGAATCATCACAACAGAAGCAAGAGCGAAGGAAGTTCAGAAGATTGTAGAGGGATTGATTGCACTGGCAGTAAAAGAAAAAGATAACTTTGAGATGGTTAAAGTTACTGCGAAGGTTGCCAGAAAAGATAAAGATGGCAAGCGTGTAAAAGAAGAAAAGAACGGTAAGAGAGTTACTGTTTATGATGAAGTTGAGAAGGAAATTAAGAAGGATTTGCCATCAAGACTTCATGCTAGAAGACAGATACTCAAGGTATTATACACCGTGAAGGAAGTTCCTACGAAGAATGCTGGCAAGAAAAGAAACACAAAGGAACTTGATCTTGTGGCAAAATTATTTGATGAGGTTGCACCAAAGTATGTTGGACGTAAAGGTGGATATACAAGAATCATCAAGATCGGACAGCGTAAGGGCGATGGAGCTATGCAGGTAGTACTTGAGTTTGTATAAAAGAAAATTGAATTTTTGGCGCTCCCATGTTTTGGGAGCGTTTTTGGCATAATTTATCACAAAAATGGTAATCATTCAGAAGTATAGGAACTGAAATTATATTGACAGTTAAAAAAGCGACTGTCAAGTATAATGGGATATGCTATGAAATACACCTATATTTCTGAATGGCTATCTGCCATATACAGTAGTGTGCATACAGGAATTGTAGTGGGTGTGAGAGGAATATAACGGTTATGGATAAATATGGAAATATGACAAGAAAAGAGGCGTGTTATTATCTGGGAATTGGTGAAAATGCTTCCGAGGAACAGATTAAAAGAGCATATCGGTACAAAGCCAAACTATATCATCCAGATATGAACCCAGATACAGATACCAAAGACTATTATATTAAAGTACAAAAGGCATATGAATATTTATTAAATCATCCGAACAATACCCCATTGACAAGAACGACTACGGCTGCCAATTCAGGTTATAATCCTTTTGGTAGTGCTGGAGATAAGATGATATATAATACAAATAGTTGGCAATATAACAATTTGTATTTTACGGGAACAATGGGAGCAGCTCAGGCAAATAAAACCCCAATAAATGCCAGACCAGCTAAAGTTTATGCAAGTACGGCTGCGGCAAAAGCTAGCTACAAAAGACAGAAAGAAAAAGAGAAAGACAGAGAAAAAATCCAAAAATGGGAAGAAGAATATAAGAATACCAAAAAGCGTCAACAGCAGATGCAATTTTATGGAAAAGAATATACAGATCAGATGACAGGGACTTCTAAGAGTACAGAGGAAGAAATTCTTGAGAAGATACGTGCAATCTGGTTGGCGGAGACAATCAAACGCCAGATTGCATTGGATAAGGAGCACAAGGAAGTATTGCAGCTCATGAAATTGCATCAGGCATTTATGCAACAGCAGATGCAGGAAGATGAACGGAAAAAATAGTCCAAAGTTAGATAGGATATAGACGGAGAATGTTTAAATTTTGCACAGGAAAAACGCAAAAGACAGCGTGCTAGAGGTGGTATGGGGGAATTAACATGGGTTTAATCAAAGTCAAGGATTTGATATATGAATATATACGACGTGACGAGGAAGGCAATGTGGAAGGAATAACCACAGCGGTGGATGATGTAAACCTTGATATAAAGCAGGGGGATTTTGTGGCTGTGTTAGGACATAATGGCTCTGGTAAGTCAACGTTAGCAAAGCATTTAAATGCAATTCTGTATCCTACAGAGGGAACAGTCTGGGTAGATGGAAAGGATACAAAGGATGAGGCGCATGTGTGGGATATCCGACAGACAGCAGGAATGGTTTTTCAGAATCCAGATAATCAAATCATTGGTCAGATTGTCGAGGAAGATGTAGGATTTGGCCCTGAGAATATGGGCGTGCCCACAAAAGAGATTTGGGAGCGCGTGGAGGAGAGTCTTAAGGCTGTGGGAATGTATTCGTTTCGTAAATTTTCACCCAATAAACTTTCCGGCGGACAGAAACAAAGAGTTTCCATAGCAGGTGTGATTGCTATGCATCCAAAATGTATTGTGCTTGATGAGCCCACAGCAATGTTAGATCCAATGGGGCGCAAGGAAGTTATTCGTGCAGTTCGCGCATTGAATGATGTAGAACAGATCACTGTGATTTTGATTACACATTATATGGAAGAAGTGATTTATGCGGATAGGGTTTATGTAATGGATAAAGGCAAAGTTACACTTCAGGGAACGCCGCGAGAAGTATTCTCTGAAGTGGAGCGATTAAAGGAGCTTCGTCTTGATGTACCACAGGTAACATTACTTGCGCATGAGCTTGCAAAAGAAGGATTTCCAATGCCAAAAGGAGTGCTTACGAAACAGGAATTTAGGGAGGCACTTGAACGATATATAACAGAAGGGGCGAACGAATATGCCAATTATTTTGGATAAAGTGAGTCATATTTATGGAGAAGATACCGCTATGGCGGTAAAAGCGTTAGATAACATTAGTCTTGTGATACCAGATGGGCAATTTATCGGTTTGATTGGTCATACAGGTTCTGGCAAATCGACGCTGGTTCAACATCTGAATGGATTGATGCGTGCAACTTCAGGAAATATATATTTTAACGGGCAAGATATTGACGAAAGTGATTTTGATAAAAAAATGTTGCGCAGTAAGGTTGGCCTTGTCTTTCAATATCCAGAACATCAACTTTTTGAGACAGATGTATTTTCTGATGTGTGTTTTGGTCCGAAAAATCTTGGATTATCAAAAAAAGAGATAGAATTGCGCGCATATGAGGCACTAAAATTGGTAGGACTTGAGGACGAATATTTTTATCAATCTCCTTTTGACTTATCGGGTGGGCAAAAAAGGCGTGTGGCAATTGCAGGTGTTCTTGCCATGAAGCCAGATATTTTGGTACTCGATGAACCAACTGCTGGATTAGACCCCAAAGGACGCGATGAAATTCTTGATCAGATTTTAAAACTCAAAGTGGAAACAGGGATTACGGTTCTTTTGGTATCACATAGTATGGATGATGTGGCAAAATATGTTGACCGAATCATTGTGATGAATCGGGGAAGTGTTTTATATGATGATATTCCCAAGGAAGTTTTTAAACATTATCAAGAATTAGAGGCAATTGGCCTTGCAGCGCCTCAGGTGACATATATTATGAAAGAATTGCGCGATCACGGTTATAATGTCAGTGATGAGATTACAACAATTGATGAAGCAAAGAGGGAGATAAAAAACTATTTTACAGAACTTGCAGCAATGCAAAGAGAGAGATAGGTGGCAGGTTATGCTGAGGGATATCACATTAGGACAATATTATCAAGCTGATTCCGTGATACATAGACTGGACCCAAGGGTGAAGCTGGGAACAACAGTTTTATTTATTATCTCGTTGTTTCTTTTCTATGGATTCTGGGGATATTTGGTAGCGGCTTTGTTTCTTGCATTTGTGATTAAACTATCAAAGGTACCTTTTCGGTTTATGATTAAAGGAATGAAGTCGATTGTATTTTTGTTGTCCATCACAATTCTTTTTAACTTGTTTTTAACACCAGGTGAACCACTTGTGCAGATTTGGATTTTTCGGATTACGAAAGAAGGTGCGCGTCTTGCCCTACTTTTGGCGATTCGGCTTGCATTTTTAATTATTGGTTCGTCGGTGATGACTCTTACTACCACGCCAAATCAATTGACAGATGGCTTGGAAAAGATGCTAAAACCCTTAAATAAAATAAAAGTTCCAGTGCATGAAATTGCGATGATGATGTCAATTGCGCTTCGTTTTATACCTATTTTAATGGAGGAGACAGATAAAATTATGAAAGCGCAACTTGCAAGGTGCGCAGACTTTGAAAGCGGAAATTTGATAAAAAAGGCAAAGAGTTTAGTGCCGCTTTTGGTGCCACTTTTTATATCTGCATTTCGTCGTGCGAACGACTTGGCAATGGCGATGGAGGCACGCTGTTATAGAGGAGGAGAATACCGCACGAAGATGAAGCCACTACATTATCAGAAAAGAGATTATATTGCCTATGGAATTGTGGTTTGTTATCTTGTTGCAGGAATCGCGGCTGGAAGACTCATACCCATGTTATTGAATAATATTGTTGTCTAAATTATATTTATATTTTCTCTGTATAAAATCCTATAAAAGAAATAAGCTGCTGTACAATGTTTCGCAGATAATAATACCAATAATACAGGATATTTTTCAATAGTGTATAATAAAAAGTAGGTGTATCAGGTTACAGTGAGGCTTTTTTGCCAAAGATACAATAGCAAGAGGAGACAAAATGTTATGAAACGTGTAATGTTAACTGTGGCCTATGATGGCACAAATTATCATGGATGGCAGATTCAGCCGAATGTGGTGACAGTTGAATCTGTGCTCAATGAAACATTGAGTGCTCTTTTGCAAGAGGAAATCAAGGTGATTGGTGCGTCAAGAACGGACACAGGAGTGCATGCATTGGGAAATATTGCAGTGTTTGACACACAGGCAAGAATGCCTGCTGAAAAAATTTCATATGCATTAAATCAAAGACTTCCGCAGGATATCTGCATTCAGGCGTCGAAGGAGGTATCACAGAATTTTCATCCTAGACGACACAACAGCAAAAAAACCTATGCATATAAGATATGGAACAGCGCATTTCCAATGCCAATATACAGGCTATATTCGCATTTTACTTATGTGCCGCTTGATGTGGATGCAATGCAGAGAGCAGCAAATTATTTGGTGGGAGAGCATGATTTTAAGAGCTTTTGCAGTGTTGCTACGACAGCAGAGACTACGGTGAGGACACTCTATGAGATTGCAGTGGAACGAGCGGGCGAAATGATAACGATTAGAGTCGTTGGTTCAGGCTTTCTGTACAATATGGTTCGAATTATAGCAGGTACATTGATTGAAGTAGGAAAAGGGAGCCTAGTTCCTGAGAGGATAGAAGAAATTCTAAAAGCATGTGATCGCGCAGTGGCTGGACCAACAGCACCAGCATGTGGATTGTCGTTAGTTCAATATGAGTTTTTAGATATTTAAAATTTGTAAGTAGAAACTATTACAATATATAGTGACAATTGCGTTATATTTATAAGTTGTCGGTTTGTATATTTTGATAATTCATTTCGGTTAGTTCTGACTATTTATTTCCTGTCATCTTAAAGGAATATAAACTCTGGCGCGGGTGTGAATTATAACGAATTGCTATATATAATGAATAATTTGGCAATTTAGGTATTGACACGCTAAGAAGCGTATAATATAATAATTCAATGTGGCGACATGCGATAGTACAATATCAAAGCCCCGATATTTGCAGAGATGTCAGCCAAGGTATCTAGGTGACTTGTGATTCTGGAAGATGTGGCCGGACATTCTGCATCAAAGGTTTCAGACAAGAATAACCATCAAAGGAGAGCCGACAGGCTAAATATATGGAGGAAACATCATGAAAACGTTTATGGCTAGCCCAGCTACAATTGATAGAAAATGGTATGTAGTAGACGCTACAGGTATGACATTAGGACGCTTGGCAACAGAAGTTGCAAGTGTATTAAGAGGAAAGAAAAAGCCAATTTTCACTCCTCATATCGATACAGGTGATTATGTGATTGTCATCAATGCTGAGAAAGTTGCGGTGACAGGAAAGAAATTAGACCAGAAAATATATTATCATCATTCTGACTATGTTGGAGGTATGAAGTCAACAACATTGAGAGAGAAATTGAATAAGAAACCACAAGATGTGATTGAGCATGCAGTGAGAGGGATGCTTCCGAAGGGACCTTTGGGACGCCAGATGTATAAGAAACTCTTTGTATATGCAGGACCTGAGCATAAACATGCAGCTCAGAAGCCCGAGACATTGACATTTTAATCAGTGTGATGAATAAAGGAGGAAATTAAAATGGCAAAGGCAGCAAATGCTTCAAGATATTATGGAACAGGTAGAAGAAAGAAATCAATCGCCAGAGTATATCTGACACCAGGAAATGGTAATATCACAATCAACAAAAGAGGGATTGATGATTATTTTGGTCTGGAGACATTAAAGGTTATTGTTCGTCAACCTTTGACAGCAACTGACACTGTTGAGAAGTTTGACGTGCTTGTAAATGTAAAAGGCGGTGGCTATACAGGACAGGCAGGTGCAATTAGACATGGCATTTCAAGAGCTTTATTGCAGGCAGACGCTGATTATAGACCAGTGCTTAAAAAGGAAGGCTTCCTGACACGTGATCCTCGTATGAAAGAGAGAAAGAAGTACGGTCTCAAGGCAGCACGTCGCGCACCACAGTTTTCAAAGAGATAATTTTACTACAATTTCAAAAAGAGTTAAAAACCTCTGGAAGTCTAGTATTTCCAGAGGTTTTTTATGCACGCGGACGCGGAGAGGAAATAAGCAGCAAATGCTACCCGCGTCCGGCGCGCGAGTAGGGGAAGATAAGTCTTCCTTGCGCGATTGCACAAATCCATGCACACAGATGCGGAGAGGAACGATGCAGCGAAAAGCTAGACAGCGCCAAAAAGCCAATTTTGTGGCATTTTGTGTACACTAAATGTTGCAATTTGCACCAAATCATTTTAAAGAAGTATGAATTTGGGTTTGGGTGTGAATTATAACTTTGGAAGAAAGATAATCTACAAAAAGTGAATGTTCTGGTTGTTATTTTAGATGTTTGCAAGTATAATAAATTTGTTGTTAGCGATTGTCCTTTTGCGGGCATAGGAAAGAGGATTGAAAATGAGTAATTTATATATTGCTCCATTTGTAAAGTGGGCTGGTGGAAAGCGTCAGTTACTTCCGCAGATAAAGGAGAGAATGCCTGAAAAGTATAATAATTATTATGAGCCATTTGTGGGAGGCGGTGCAGTAATATTTGAGCTGTTGCCTGCAAATGCTTTGATTAATGATATTAACAAGGCGTTGATAAATGCGTATAGACAGATATGTAATACACCGGAAGCATTTTTAAAGGCTGTAAATAAGCTTGACAAGGAAATGTGGGAAGATGGAAAGAAATATTATTATTCGCTTAGGGACCATTATAATGATAAGTTGATGAAAGCAGAGTATGATGTGGAGTTGGCGGCATTATTTGTATTTATTAATAAGCATTGTTTTAATGGTTTATATCGTGTAAATGGAAAGGGACTTTTCAATGTTCCTTACAACAATAGTCGTATTGTATCTGCTGATGAAAAGGCAATTATGGAGATTTCAAAATATCTGCAAGGCGTAATGATAATGGATGGTGATTTTGAAGCTGCTTGCAAGGACGCGAAAAAAGGTGATTTTGTATTTATAGACAGTCCATATGCACCGTTAAATCCAGCTTCTTTTGAATCATATACAAAGGAAGGATTTGACATAGAAAGTCATCAACGTCTGGCTAGTCTTTTTCACGAATTAACAGATAGAGGTTGTTATTGTATGCTCACAAATCATAATACTGCGTTAATAAATGAGCTATATGGTGATAAGAATTATAAAATGGATGTTGTGAGTGTAAAACGCATGATCAATTCAGATGCATCTAATAGAGTGGGGGAAGAAATCATTATATGCAATTATTAAAGAGGTCGTTTTAATGGAGAATATATTTACAAAGAAAATGCCATTATATTTTAGGACAGAAGAAGCGCAGTTGATACAGGGAGATTCCTTTAAAATGCTAACCAAAATAAAACCAGAATCTGTTGATATGATATTTGCAGACCCGCCTTATTTTCTAAGCAATAATGGAATTACCTGCCACAGTGGGAAAATGGTTTCAGTAAATAAAGGTTCTTGGGATAAGCTTTCAGAAAGTGGAACCAGCATTGAGGAAAAACATAGGTTTAATAGAAAATGGATTAAGTTATGTAGAAAAGCACTAAGGTTGAATGGCACGATTTGGATATCAGGAACATTACACAATATATATTCGATTGGTATGGCATTGGAGCAGGAAGGGTTTAAGATAATTAATAATATAACGTGGCAGAAAACGAATCCACCACCAAACTTAGGATGTCGATGCTTCACACATTCTACAGAAACCATTTTATGGGCAAAGAAGAATGAAAGGAAGTCACGGCATTTTTTTGATTATCAGAAGATGAGAGAAATAAATGGCGGCAAACAAATGAAGGATGTATGGACAGGCTCATTGACAAAACTTTCGGAGAAAGCAGAAGGCGGTCATCCAACACAAAAGCCAGAATATTTGTTAGAGAAAATTATATTGGCATCTACGAAGGAAGGACAAACTATTTTGGATCCGTTTTGCGGTTCTGGAACTACTGGAGTAGTGGCTGTGCGATATGGACGAAAATTTATTGGGATAGATGTAAATGAAGAATACTTGGAGATGTCCAAGAAAAGATTGGAGAAGATAACAGATGATAAAAAGGGATTTTGATGAATGGTTACGTAAATTTAGACCAAGTATATCAAGTTATGATTACTATATTGACTTTAAAAAGGTTGTTAAGAATGTTGAAGAAATCAAGGTGGAATTGAATATTTTAAATTCTTTGATTGGTTCAAAAAGTATTGAGGAAGATTTTGAAAAAATTGTGACAAAGTATCCAGATACTTTGCGCTGTGTACCGCTTCTTCTTGCAGTAAGGGGATATGAAATCTACGCGCAGGATGAAGATGGGGCGTTTCTGTATGATTTTAGACAGATGAATTATAAGGCAGAACAATATAAAGTATTTATGCGAAAAACAGGGTTGTTTGATATGCTTGCAAATCATTTGGTAAATAACCTTGTAGATTATGCTTTGGGCATCGAGACTGGACTTGATTCCAATGGGCGCAAGAATCGCGGAGGTCATCAGATGGAAGATCTCGTTGAGAAGTACATTGTGGCAGCAGGATTTAAAAAGAATGTAAATTACTTTAAAGAAATATATCTCAAAGAAATTGAAGAAACATGGAGCATTGATTTGTCGGCACTTTCTAATCAGGGAAAAGCTGCCAAAAGATTTGATTTTGTCATTAAGACGGAAAAGATGATATATGGTATTGAAACGAACTTTTATGGTGTTGGCGGTTCAAAATTGAATGAGACCGCGAGAAGTTATAAAATGCTTTCGCAGGAGGCGGATTCCATTGATGGATTTACGTTTGTTTGGTTTACAGATGGAATTGGCTGGAAGGGCGCAAGAGGGAATTTAAGAGAGACCTTTGAAGTGATGGAACATATTTATAACATAGATGATATGGAACAAAATATTATTGCAAATAGGCTAATATAAGACACTCTATAAGCAAAACGATTAGTTCATTAATTTAAAACAAAGAAAATATGAAATTATAATAAGTGTTTTATCGTTTTGTTATTTTTTATGCACATGGGTACTCAGGTGAAAGTTGTCAGCAGAAGTTGACGGGCGATTGGTGATGAGTAGGGGAAGATAAAGCTTCCTGATTAAAAAGAGGGCAGATGGGAGTTTGTGTGAGGAGTATATCAATAAATATATTTCTTAAAGTTTTACAGTTGACTTTTGCACTTTAAAGTGTTAAAATTCCATTTAAGATGTTATAAGTACTTTTTAATGGTACAGTTTTTATTCAGCAATATAAAATTGTAACGTAAAAATGATTGTGTGATCAGATATAAAAGTGCGATAGCGTGAAATCAAAGATTTTATATATCCTGATTAGTACGCCCGTAAAAGCGGGCAGATGGGAGTTCATGTGAAATCAAAGATTATATACATCCTGATTAGTACGCCCGTAAAAGCGGGCTGATGGGAATTTGCACGATTTATTTGAAACAAGATAGGAGAAGGGGAGCATGAAAGAGATTGTTAGTTTAATGGATTATCGTTCAAGCATTAAAGTGGTGGATGCGACATTGCGAGATGGCGGGCTTGTAAATGAGTTTTATTTTACAGATGAGTTTGTAAGAGCGCTGTACGAATCAAATGTCAAGGCAGGCGTGGACTATATGGAAATGGGATATAAGGCGTCGAAGGAAATGTTTGACCAGAGCAAGTTTGGCAAATGGAAGTTTTGCAATGATGACGATATTAGAGCGATAGTGGGGGACAATGATACCAACTTAAAAATCGCAGTAATGGCAGATGTTGGGAGATGCGATTACAAAAAGGATATTCTTAGTCGTTCAGAAAGTCCAATTGACCTAATTCGTGTGGCAACATATTTAAACACAATTCCAGCGGCAGCAAACATGATTGAGGACGCTAAGAAAAAGGGATATGAAGTGACTTGTAATATTATGGCGATTTCCAATGGACAGGAGAGTGATTTAAGAGTTGCGCTTGACATATTGGGACAGACATCAGCAGATGTATTGTACATTGTTGATAGTTTTGGTTCTCTATATCCAGAGCAAATTGCGCGAATTACAGATACGTATATGGAGTTTGCAGCAAAATATGGTAAACAGCTTGGCATTCATGCGCATAATAATCAACAACTAGCATTTGCAAATACAATTGAAGCGGTTGGTGATGGTGTAGACTGGCTTGATGCCACATATGCAGGAATGGGCAGAGGTGCAGGAAACTGTGCGATGGAGTTGCTATTAGGACTGTTACGCAATCCAAAGTACAATAATTTTTATGTGATACAATTTATTGAAAAGTATATGAATAAACTTAAAGAAGATGGCGTTGTTTGGGGGTTTGATTTGCAGTATATGATGACAGGACTTTTAAATCAGCATCCGCGAGCAGCAATTCAGTTTACCAAGGATAAACGAAAGGATTATGCTGAATTTTATAAGGAAGTCGTCGCACAAGATTAAATGTATAAGTTTTATAGATAGGCCGCAGTTTTCTGCGGTCTTTCTCTTTTAAAAATTGAACTCTTGTGATATGATTAGTAACGGTAAACAAATAATATTAGTGAGAAGATTTGAAGATGTTATCTGTAGGGATTGTATGAAAAAGGAAAAAGGGGAAATTATAGAGGTTATAAGGAAAAAGGCGTTAGTCACTGGAGCATCAAGGGGGATTGGAAAAGCAATTGCCAAAATGCTTGCAGCACAAAAATATGATTTGTATCTGACCTGCCGCAAGAGTAGCAATCAGTTAGAGGCTCTGGGAAAATCATTGCGGCAGCAATATGGAATTAATTGTTTTTGCTATACCTTTCCAATTGCTGACGAGAATAGTGTGATTGAGATGTTTCGTGATATTCCTTATCTGGATGTATTAGTGAACAATGCAGGTATTTCCTATATAGGGCTTTTGACGGATATGACTTATCGCGAATGGCAAGAAGTAATTGATACCAATTTAAATGCGTGCTTTTTGACCTGCCGTTATGCAGTGCCAGAGATGGTGAGACGGCGTCAGGGAAAGATTATAAATATTTCTTCTGTGTGGGGAAATGTCGGTGCGTCGATGGAGGTGGCATACTCCGCCTCAAAAGGAGGTGTCAACGCATTCACACGCGCATTGGCGAAGGAATTGGGACCTAGTTGCATTCAAGTGAATGCGATTGCTTGTGGTGTGATTGACACAGATATGAACAAATGTTTAGATGAAGAAGATATCGAACAGTTGATACAAGAGATACCACTGGATCGATTGGGACAATCAGAAGATGTTGCAGAACTTGTAAAGTTGCTCTGCACAGGAAATGAATATTTAACAGGACAAATTATAACGTTGGACGGAGGTTGGATATAATGGAAAACGAATTGTATGATGTGGTAATTATAGGTGCTGGACCGGCTGGAATGGGAGCAGCAGTTTATGCGGTGAGAGCAGGATTAAAAACAGTAGTGATTGATAGAAGCCCTTTGAGTGGTGGGCAGATTTTAACAACATATGAGGTGGATAACTATCTTGGGTTGCCAAGTTTGAGTGGCGGTGAACTTTCCGATAAGTTTCGGGAACATGCAGATCAGTTGGGCGTAAAATTTATAACTGCAAATGTGCAGGCGATTGAGGAGACAGCAGAACTATCAAAATATCGGATTCATACAGATAAAAGTATACTGCAGTCAAAAACAATTATTCTCGCAACAGGTGCTTCTCATTCTTTGCTTAATGTTACAGGGGAGAAAGAATTTACAGGAATGGGAGTGTCTTACTGTGCTACCTGTGATGGAGCATTTTTTAGAAAACGAACAGTGGCAGTAATTGGCGGTGGGGATGTAGCTGTGGAAGATGCGATTTTTCTGTCAAAAATTTGTCAGAAAGTATATTTGATTCATCGCAGAGACCAACTTCGAGCAGTTGACAGCTTACAGAAGAAATTGTTTTCGCTTGAAAATGTTGCAGTTCTCTGGGATAGTGAAGTTCAAGAAATTACAGGGACTGATAAGGTGACAGGTATAAGTCTTTATCACAAAAAGAGCTGTGAGCAGAGCCAGTTGGATGTCGATGGAGTGTTTATTGCAGTAGGGATTGTGCCAGATACAGAGCTTTGTAAGGAGCTTGTGGAGATGGATGAGAAAGGCTATGTCATTGCAGACGAAACATGTACCACTTCAAAGAAAGGAATTTTTGCGGCAGGAGATATCAGAAAAAAACAAATGCGTCAGATTATTACTGCGGTTGCAGACGGTGCGAATGCAGTGGGATCTGTGCAGAGTTTTCTAAATAAAGCTTTTTGCAAATGAAAAAAAGAGGTTGTACAGGCGCAAATGAAAAAAAGTTACAAATTTATATATGAAAAAATATTGGGTTGAAAATAGGAAAAATCTGATTAAAAAAAGAAAAAAATAAAGGAATAATAGGGTATTATGGCGAATTTAGACAAATTATTTGTTTAAAAAATAATATTTTTTTGTACCGAGAATGCATATCTGTGCAAAAGATATCTTGACAATTATGGCGAAATATGTTAATTTATTTCATGGGTGTAACAAATTTGTAATAATTTACACAATCATAAATGAAAAAGAAACTGTCAGGGTTCCATAAGGGTCATAGAAGAACTTTGGCGATAGAGTCCACATAGATAGTTACGATTCACGGCTTAGAAGGTCGTTTATAGTAACAGTTTGGGGCGATATGGAAAGTTTTGCTATGCAAAAATCGTCCCTGTACCTGAATCATGTTCTCATGGAATGTATAGTATATGCGCATTCCTGACCCATGAAAAGTAACCATAGATACATAATTGGAGGAATAATCATGAACAAGTACGGCGTAAAAGCAGCGGCATGTGCCCTTGTTGGAACACTTTCATTATCAGGATACCAGACAACCCTTGAAGCAAAAATCCATGGCTCATCAGATGTACCTGCGGCAGGTGTAGCTGTAGTGATGGATGAAGGCAGCACAATACAGGACCTTCAAGTGGAGGTAGTACAGAATATAGCTTACCTTGAAAGCGCATCAGGTTTGCAACCTAATATTGTATTGGCATCGGAGAAGGCTGGTTTGGCAGAAGCAGTGAATCATATTGTGCAGTCAAATCCAAAGTTTTCGTCAGAGAATGGGCAGGACAGTACAGTAGCGATAGACGGAGAAGTAACAGAACAACAGGACAGTACAGAACAGGAGTCTTTTCTTTCAGAGGAATCTGAGGAGACTTTCGAGCAAGAAACATCTAACACAGAGACTTCAGAACAGGAGACAACAGGGCAGGAAACTTCCGAACAAGAGACAACTAATTTAGAGACAACAGAACAGGAGACTTCTGAGCAGGAGACAACAGAACAGAGTACTTCTGAACAAGAGACAACAGGGCAGGAAACTTCTGAAGAAGAAACTTCAGAGCAAGAGACAAGTGAGACAGAGGAATCAACAGACCTAGAGGATGATTTTCAGACAAGTGCAGGTTTTTCTGCAACGGATACTTATGATGATGCCGAGATTATCGAGGAGGAGACAGAGACAAAGACAGATGAGCAGGATTTTTCTGGGCTTGTTATTGCGAGAGTGACAAACTACGTTAATGTTAGAAGCCTTCCAAGTGAGGAGGGTGAGATTGTCGGAAAACTTTACGATAAGTCTGTTGGTGAGTTTATTGAGGAAAAAGATGGCTGGTACAAGATTGTTTCTGGAAATTGTACTGGATATGTCAAGGGTGAATATTGTGTTGTAGGAGAAGAAGCAGAAGCACTTGCCAAGGAAGTGGGAACTACTTATGCTGTTGTCAACACTACGACGCTTAAGGTTCGGAAGGAAGCAAGTACAGAGTCTTCTGTGCTTGGATTGGTTCCAATTGAAGAAGAATTAATTGTGGTTGAGGAGCTTGATGGATGGGTTAAAATTGCAATAGAAGAAGGCGATGGCTATGTTTCAAGAGACTATGTAAATCTCAGAACTGATTTTGTACACGCAGAATCAAGGGAGGAAGAAGAAGCAAGACTTGCCAAAGAGGCGAGAGCGCGTGAGGAAGCACGTGCGGCAGCGGCAGCAACAGAAGCGGCACGAGCACAGAAGAAAGCCGAAACACAGGCAAAGAAAGCTGAGAAATCTGAGGCAAATCAGGCGACAATTGAAGCGGCGAGAAATACAGCAGCTTCCTCTGGAGGAAGTGAGATGGGAAAAGCTGTAATTGATTATGCCACACAGTTTGTGGGTAATCCGTATGTATATGGTGGATCAAGTCTTACAAACGGCACAGATTGTTCTGGTTTTGTTATGAGTGTGTATGCTAATTTTGGTGTGAGTCTGCCACATTCATCTTCTGCATTGAGAAGTAAGGGATATGATGTTGGAGGACTGCAAAATGCACAGCCAGGAGATATTGTATGTTACTCTGGCCATGTGGGATTGTATGTTGGAAATGGACAAATTGTCCATGCCAGCACATCAAAAACTGGAATTATTGTTTCTAGTGCAACCTATCGAAATATTTTGACAGTAAGAAGAATTTTCTAACTATAAAATAGATACATAATAAGTTCCACCTGTGTGGTTGCAATTCAATAGAGTACTTGTATACAAGTTATTATATTACAAGTGAACTGTCAGATTAGCAACTGCATAGGTGGAATTATTTTGATGACAAGAAAACGATATTTTCTTGTCATTATTTATGCGCAGACCCGTGCAGAGGAAATTTTCTATTCCCTATTTGATTGCATAAATTTATATTTTTAGGAAGCTGGAAAAAATGCACAAAAAATTAGAGACGTGATGTTGAGATATAAAGAGAAAGATAGTAGGCATTCGCAACTTATCCACAAGAAAAAGTATAAAAAGTATTGAAAAATAGACTTATACACCAAGTTATCCACATTATCCACAAGAATGAACAGGTTTTCTTGTGGATAAGGAAGAATTTGTTAACGTATATATGTTTTGTGAAAAAGCACGAAAATTGTATTTATAGTAAAAAGTTATCACAAAAAGATTGACACATAATAATACGCAAATTGGTTTTGTATGTCAATTAAATATTCCAAAAAATGAATAAAAAAGAGTGAAAATTTTTAAATTTTTTAGAATAAATGTCAAAAGATATTGGAAAAAACAAATGGATATGGTATAATCGACTTACAATTAAGAGACAGGCTTAATTGTAAATTAAGAGCGAAGGGATGTGGACGTAATGAAATTTATTATCAGCGGAAAAAACATCGATGTTACGCCTGGATTAAAGGCGGCAGTTGAGGACAAGATCGGTAAACTTGAGAAGTATTTTACGCCAGAAACGGAGGTACATGCGACACTAAGTGTTGAGAAGGAACGTCAAAAGATAGAGGTCACCATTCCAGTAAAAGGAACTATTATCCGCTCGGAACAGGTTAGCAATGACATGTATGTATCAATCGACCTTGCGGCAGAAGTGATCGAACGGCAGTTGAAAAAATATAGAACCAAATTCAGAGCAGACCAACAGGCAGGGGCAGCAAGCTTGCGGACTGATTTCATAGAGAATGGTTATGAGGAAGAAGACGATGAAGTGCGAATTGTGCGTACTAAGAAATTTGATATTAAACCAATGTACGCGGAGGATGCATGTGTTCAGATGGAGCTTTTAGGACATGATTTCTTTGTATTCTGCAATGCAGAGACAGATGAAGTTAATGTGGTATATAAGCGCAAAGGAAATACCTATGGTTTGATCGAACCAGAAAATTAAATAAGATTTATGGACAGATATCGGGAAACTGATATCTGTTCTTTTATGCACAGACCCATGCAGAGGAAATAAGCCGTTAAGGCGGCGCATGGGTCGCGCGGCGAGCAGGGGAAGATAAATCTTCTCTACTCAATTGCACACGAACGCGGCGAGAAACTATGCAGCGTAAGCTGCCCGTGTCTGGTGCGCATATCACTATTTTTCAACGCATATAATAAACCGATATTATATGGATTGAATGGTGATTCTGTGAAAAATAAAATGATGACATGTCTGATTTTGATGACTCTAATGTTGGCGGCTGGAATTTTATTGTACGAAAATAGATTTCAGGAGCAGCAGGTAAGTCAGACAGGAGACAGTTTTATCAAGTGGGTTGATTTTAATGTATCAAAAGAGGCTTTAAAAAAAGCTTGTCTTATGGATGTGGCATCGTATGAATCAGAGATACATCTTGATTGGATTACACTGCTTGCCTATGCCGCAGTGCGTGGAGGCGGGGAGTTTGGCAGCAAATCAACACAATATATTGATGATATTGCAGCTCAAATTACAGCGGGGGAGATTTCAGAGGAAGAACTCAAGGAAAAATATAAATATTTTTCCTATTATTATGAAGCCTATGCCGCAGTGCTTGGTGGAATGATAGGGGAGTATGAGATAGAAGACGAGAGGGGTGATTATCAAAAAAAGTATGGATTAAAGGCTTTTTCACCAATTGCAGCAGGGTTTTCTTATCAGGATTATGATGATGACTCTGATAAAATAGGACTAAATCAGAAGAATCTTTTCATCAATATAGCTACTAATCCATTATAAATCTGACAGTCGGACAAATACAATAAAATCATTGCATACTTTCTTATATTTATTAGCTATAAATTCTCTATACACATCTTAAAATTTGTTCTATCTAATAATTTATCACTACACATCAAAATGTTCCTCTTTGTGCTTAGAGAAACTTCCTCAAATTTTATACAATTGACCAAACCATAAAACACTAAATCTTGCGTTAGCAATAATATTATATATTACAATTTGCACCAATACTAGGTTTTGTATTTCTTTCGGATGATTTGGTGTGAATTGCAACAATTGATGCATACAAAATACCACAAAGCAGGTATTTTGGCGCTGGCTTAGCAAGTCTATGGTGTGGGTGTAAAAGTGACTATTATGTGTGATATTAGATATGAAATAACTCCCATCTTTATAGGGTAAGCAACTTATTTGTATCAGTGACGGGATTCAATCCCCTATCTGATATGTTTCTGGCGGATTGCAGAAGAATGTATCATACTGCGTATAATGCGCGCTTTGCAGCAAGAATATCAATGGCGTTTTTGAATGAGAAGTGACTTATAATAACACATTGTATAAAATAGATAAGTATTTTATAATAAATGATATCAATTTGAAGGCTAACAAGATGAAAATAGGAGCTGACAAAGGCAGCATGGAGGATTAAAATGGAATTGACAAATGAACAACGGAAATATCTTGGATTGGAAATTATCGAGCCGACTTGGGAGCGTGTTGAAATTCCAAGTAATTGTGTAAAACCTGAACAATCAACAGGAAAAGATATTTTATTTTTTGATGGAGATATTCTCCGAAAAGTTATTTGGTTAAATAACAATGGATATTTTACTGAAAACTCTTATAAACTTCGCACACAGGACAATCGCACAAAAATTGCACCAATTACAAAAAGGGGGAAACCAAAACGCTTAAACGGTGTTAATATTCAGCGTTGTACCCCTTATGGAATGTATTTTGAGTATAATGGAGGAATCTTAATAGCAAATTATACAACACAACAAACTTATTATTCTTCGGCTTTTGCAGGGGTTCCATTTATGGAACAGAAAGCGCTTGAGAAGTTTCTTGACAAGTGGATTGACGATACAACCAAAGAGGATTTAGATGAGATTCAAACGTTTGCACATACAAAACGTTGCCATTGTAAGTATAAAGAAGGGGATTTTTTCCGTTTCAAATATGACCGTAGAAATTACGGTTATGGACGGATTTTATTGGATGTACAAAAGTTTGTGGAGAGTGGAGGAAATTTTTGGAATATTCTTATGGGGAAAGCACTTTGTGTTTCTGTCTATCATATCATTACAGAAGATCCAAACATGTGTGTTGAAGATTTGCAAAGATTCCAAAGTTGCCCGTCTACATATATAATGGACAATCGGTTTTTTTATGGAGAATACAAGATTGTTGGAAATGCACCAGTGCCTGAAAATGCGGATTATCCAATAATGTATGGGCGTTCTATCAACGCGCTTGATAGAAATAAAATTTGTTTTTGCTGTGGCAAGGATTATCGTGAAATTCCCCTTGAAAACAATGAACTTTTTTCTACAGATTTCAAAAACAATGGTATAAGTTGGGCACTTAACATTAATAAAACACTTGTTGCGGAATGTATTAAAGCAGGTACAAACGAGCCATTTTGGAAAGCCAATTGTGAAAAAGATTTACGAAATCCTATTTTTTCAAAAGAATTAGCTGCTGTTTTGCAACAGATGAAAGACTTGACTTGTTGATATTGGAACAAATATTCATAATTGTAGTTTATTGTCTTTGATTTTATTTGTGTGATATTAGAAAGATGTAACAAGTAGTGCAGGAAAAAAGTTGCTGTACTGTTTTAATACAGAAAATTTCGTACATAAGGACAACCTGTAAAATCATATATAATAACAAAAAAGAGGAGTTGTAAGTCCTATGGAGTTACAAGCATTAACGATTGCTGATATCAATGCCATGCAGGCGGTTGAATTGAATCTTGTGGATTGCAATACATTAAAGGATATAAGGGATGTAAAAGTTGACACTACGCTGCCAAAAGAGGAGCGCTTTTTAGATTATATACATCAGATTGGAAATCCATATTGCTATCGTCATGGTAAATATACAGTAAAAGTTAGCTTTTCTGATACAGATGCAACATTGGAGGACAGGATGCTTTCTTATCTTCGTTCAAAAGGCTAATTGTGTAGGTGCAAAACTCTTTAGTAGTGCAAAACATCTTATGAATCAAGTTGAATACAATTCTGTTCAATCAACAATACCGGAAATTTGGAATGCTTGTGGTTATCTGCGCTTGTCGCGTGAAGATGGTGACAAGGAGGAAAGCAATAGTATTACAGGACAAAAAAATCTAATTTGTGATTATTTTAGTCGTCATCCAGAAATGATGATATGTGACATGAAAATTGATGATGGGTTTTCTGGTTCTAGTTTTGATCGCCCCGCATTTCAAGAGATGATGACTGATGTGAAAGCGGGAAGGATTAACTGTATTGTAGTAAAGGATCTTTCCCGTTTTGGTAGGAACTATCTGGATGCAGGAGAATATATTGAGAGAATCTTTCCTTTTCTGGGGGTTCGTTTTATTGCAATCAATGATAATTATGATAGTTTGTGTAGAAATACAGAATTAGACGAACTTATAATTCCATTTAAAAATCTGATTAACGAAGCATATTGTCGTGATATATCTATAAAAATCCGCAGCCAGTTAGAAATTAAGCGAAAGCGTGGCGATTTTACAGGTTCTTTTGCTGTTTATGGATATTTAAAAGACCCAAAAAACAAAAATCATTTATTAATTGATGAATTTGCTGCCGATGTAGTGCGTGATATTTTTCGCTGGAAAATACAAGGGATAAGTGCAAGTGATATTGCAGACCGATTGAATGGAGATGGCATACTGGCACCGCTAGATTATAAGAAATCCCAAGGACTGCGCTTTGCAACGCCATTTGGTATCAATCCTCATTGCGCGTGGAATGCGACTACAATTCTTCGTATTCTAAAAAATTTTGTTTATATAGGAATACTAGAACAGGGAAAAAATACCACTCCAAGTTATAAGATTAAACAGCGTGTTGTAAAGCCGCGTGAAGAATGGAATATTGTGAGAGGAGCACATGAGGCGATTATAGACGAGCATGATTTTGAGATTGTTCAAAAGGTGCTTGCGATGGATACACGCACAAGTCCTGGAAATGATGCAGTGGAATTATTTTCTGGTATGGTTTATTGCGGAGAGTGCGGTGCTGCAATGGTGCGCAAGACAATTCCATCTGGAAAAAAGAAATACATCTATTATATCTGTGCAGCACACAAGAATGAAAAAACATGTTTTGCACATAGCTTGCGGGATTGTATTTTGGAAGAAATCATATCAGAATCGATAAAAAGACAAGTGCAGAATATACTTGGCAAGGAAAAAGTTCTGAAATTGATAAAAGCATCTGCATTGCAACAGGCAGACGTGAAAAAATATCAGGAACGACTAGATAAAAAGAATGAGGAGTTTGGTCGTTACCAAAGATTATTATGTTCGCTATATGAGAATTTAATAGATGGTGTGATTGACCAAGCGGAGTACCAGAAATTAAAAAAGAATTACACAGCCCTTCTTTTTGAAGTACAAGAACAGGCAGAAAAAATTAAGACAGAACTTATGCAAATAATGGAAAGTGATACGAAAGGAAAAAATTGCATAGACCAGTTAAAAAAATATCAGAATTTTACAACGCTAAATCGAGCAGCAGTAGTGTATTTCATAGAAAAGATTTTTATTTACAAGAATAAACAGATAAAAATTGTCTATAACTGGCAAGATGAATATCAATGGATTACGGAGAGGTGTTTACAAATACAGAATATGACACAGTTGTATGAAATGGGGGTACAGCATGGGAAGAACGAAACGTAAAGTCAATCCTATAATTTCAGTTCTTGTACAAGAAGTCCCCCGACAACGGATTTATCATGCAGGTGGTTATATACGATTATCTATGGAAGACAGTAAGAGACAAGGATCAGATACAATTAAGAACCAAAAAGAGTTGGTCAGAAAGTATATAGAGACCCAACCAGACATGCAATTTATTGGGCTGTATTGTGATAATGGACACACAGGGACAAACTTTTTGAGACCAGAGTTTGAACGAATGATACAGGATATACGAAACAAAACCATAGACTGTATTGTGGTCAAAGACCTCTCTCGATTTGGACGCAACTATAAAGAGACAGGAAATTACATAGAAAGGATTTTTCCATTTCTTGATGTGCGGTTTGTGGCAATATCCGATCAGTTTGATACGCTCAATACCAAACAAAATTCGGATGGCTATCTTATTCCACTAAAAAATATTATAAATGAAGCTTATAGTAAAGATATATCAAAGAAGGTTGGCTCTGGTTATGCGATAAAGCAGCGCAAAGGAGAATTTATCGGTACGTGGGCGGCGTATGGTTATCAAAAATGTGCAGAGAATCCCCATAAGATAGAACCAAATGAAGAAACAGCTCCTGTGGTGCAGAATATTTTTAAACAGCGTATTTTAGGAATGAGTTATGCGCAGATTGCAAGAACACTAAATAGAGAAGGAATTGCCTCTCCAGCGCGTTATCATTATCTGAAAGGTGACGCAAAGTCTGAGCGATATGCCAATGTTGCATGGAGTTCAAAAGTAGTGCGAACCATTCTTACCAATGAAATATATCTTGGTCATATGGTGCAGGGAAAGAAAAGACAATCTTTCTGTGAGGGAAAGAAACAGCAGTTATTACCAAAAACGGAATGGAAAATTGTTAGAGATACCCATAAACCACTTATTGATGAAGCAACTTTTAGGAAAGTGCAGGAAATGGGAAACTGTAGAAAAAAATAGTAGTGTAGTGATAATGTGAAATCAAAGATTTCACCCATCCTGATTAGTAGGCCCGCCAAAGCGGGCAGATGGGAGTTTGTGTGAATTGTTTTACAATTGCAAAATATCTTCGTATTTCTGCAAAAGATACAGATTTAAAAACGTTAGATAAAGCTGAGTCCGACAGTATAGGCAACCAACGAAATCTTATCGATGATTTTATTCGTCAGATGCCAGAGTTTGTAGGTGCGAATATTTTGGAATTTTGTGATGATGGTTGGAGTGGAAAAAACTTTGCGCGTCCTGCAGTCCAAAATATGCTAGAACAAGTAAAACACGGTAAAATTAACTGTATTATTGTGAAGGATTTGTCCCGTTTTGGTCGTGATTACTTGACAGTAGGCAATTATATTTCGCGTGTATTTCCATTTTTGAGTGTTCGTTTTATTGCAATTAATGATGGATTGGACAGTGTTCATATAATGCATATAGACAGTATCGAAACGTCATTCAAGACACTTTTGTATGACCTTTACAGTCGTGACTTGTCATATAGAGTACGCAGTGCTAAACAGTTTAAGGCGAAGCAAGGTGATTTTCTTTCTCCGTTTGCTCCATATGGATATGTGAAGGCAGAGAATAATAGAAATCAGCTTGTTCCAGATCCAGAAGCAGCAAAAGTAGTACATCAAATTTTTAAAATGACAGTAGATGGGATTCGGCCAACACAGATTGCGCAGACATTAAATGCGCAACAGGTTTTGACCCCTATGTTGTACAAACGGGCAGCAGGTTGTTCCCGTTCTGAATGGCCGTGTGTCGCTAAAAGCAATTTTTGGACAGACAATACAGTGATAAAAATTTTGCGGGATGAACGCTATATTGGTAGAACAATCTATGGAAAGCGCATACGTGATGAAGTGGGAAGAAATCATGTTGTAAGAGTACCTCAAGCGGATTGGATTATTGCAGAGAACACACATCAGGGAATTGTGTCAAAGGAGGAGTTTGAACTTGCACAAAAACAACTTCAAGAATACTTGGAACACAATCAAACAAAATCAAATAGAAAAACAACAATGTTATACAAGAAGGTATGTTGTGGTATTTGTGGTCATGTTATGAAACGAGTAAATGCAAAGCAGTCGTATTATATATGCAGTACACCGCGTTTTACAGATGCTTATTCTTGTATGAGAGAACATATATTAGAATGCGATCTGACAAAAATGGTTCTAACGGAATTACATATGCAAACACTCTATGCTATTGATATTAGTCATATTTGGGAAGAAAAACAACAAAATAAGAAATATGATGTTAATATCACAATAAAGATGTTAAGAAATTTAAAAGAGTCTCAAGCGAAACTTGAAAGTTTCATACAGGGATTTTATGAGAAATTTGTGTTTGGAGAACTGGATAAGGAGGGATATGTTAAAGCAAAACGGGATGCTGTCAGAAAGCGAGACGCAGTTTCTTTACAAATTGAGAAGCTCGAATCAAAGTTGCAAAATTTAAATGAGAATGGAACGCTGGAAAACCAGTTTGCAGACTGTTTAAAACAGCGTTCAGAGATAGAGGAAATTACGAATAAAATTGTATCAGAAGTTCTGAACAGAATTATAATTTATCCTAATTATAAACTTCATATTATCTGGAATTATCAAAAAGACTTAAGACAGTTATTTCTTGAGAGTAAAATATTGGATAAGTAAGGGCGTTAAGGTTTACTTTTAAGGTTATTGTTATAAAAATTAGACAAATGAATTGTATTGAAAAAGCTTAGATCAATCCCATTTGTACAAAATATTTATAAAAAATTTAACTTCATCATATAGTTACTTATCAAAAAGTATGATAAACTTACACATGAAACAAGATTTTTGCGGATAGGTATAAACTGTAAGAATCATTTTTAAGGTAAATGTAATAATACTGAATAAAGTACGAAAGGAAAAGGACGGAAAGAAAGATGAAAAGAAAGTTGTATTATGTACTATTTTTTTTGTATGTCATTGTTGTAGCTTTTGTTCTGTATTTGAATGGCGTATTTACAGGGGAATGGAAATTTTCTACAAATTTAATAATCAATGTTGGGTTTCTGATTATTATTGGGATTCTTTTTGTCATTTCCTCTATTAGCTTTGGCAGATTAAACAAAGTTACGTGCGAGTTGGAAGATGTTAGTCTATCCTTACAGAAGGAATATAAAAAGGCAGGAGAAACAAATCTTTGGTCGGTTTACAAAGATAATACTGCGTTTTTTGAACAAAAAGACTTGCAGGATATGTTTAATAAGTACCGTTTGCGGATAAATAGTGCAAAGACGAGACGGGGTACTCGTTCTTCTTGTGATTTAGAAGAATATATTAATGAGGATTTTTTGGATCGAGTAGGCATGAATTCTTTTAACTCTGGAGTTGCGGGAACACTCACAGGTATTGGGATTTTGGGAACATTTCTTGGTCTTTCTATGGGACTTGGCGCATTTAGTGGAGATGATATTTTTACGATTTCTGACAATGTGGGTTCTTTGCTTTCTGGTATGAAAGTGGCTTTTCACACGTCAGTATATGGTATCTTTTTTTCATTGGTGTTTAATCTTATTTACAGAAGTCTTATGTCAAATGCATACAAGACGTTAGATGAATTTTTAAGTGTGTTTCATCAGACCATGCAGCCATTTTCTGTGAAAGACGATGAAAATGCAGCAGCGATGCTTGTTTATCAGGCTGGAATAGCAAGTTCTTTAAGGCAGATGCTTGAAATGATGAAAGGCAATGCATTGGAGCAGACAGCCGGTGTAGGGCGTATCGTAGATAAATTTACAGAACAGATGCAATCTGCTTTGGATACGGACTTTAAGAAACTTGGAAATACACTGAAAAGTGCCGGAGAATCACAAGCAGCCAGTGCAGCGAATGTTGCAGAAATGGTGGAAGCAGTTACAACTTTAGTGGAAGCAAATCGCAATGTACAAGAGGCTCTTGCGTGTGTGATGGAAAGACAAGAGATGTTTGCGAAACAGCTTGATGATCAGAAGGAAATGCTGGTAGATATGTGTTATAATATGAGTGATGAGATCAGTAGTCAGCTATACACATTTGAACAGATGAGAAACTACTGTGAAAAATAAAGTTTTCGCAGAGAAAATTTATGCTTGTACTCAAATTCGCAGACTTTGATAAGAATGAGGAATTTATATGAAAAATAGACGAAGAAACAGAGAGGCTTTTGCAGAGCATAGTTACTGGCAGTCTTATTCAGATATGATGGCAGCACTTTTGCTGATATTTATTTTATTGATAGCGATTACCCTTGCTATCTACAGACAGAAAACAAATGATCTTGATAGAACAAGGCTGGAACTTAGCGCAGCACAGAGTGAGTTAGATGCGACAATAGAGGATTTGGAATTTTCCAAGGCAGAGTTAGAGAAGTCAAATGTGGAGCTTGCCTCCTCCTTAGCAGAATTAAAACAGGCTTATCAACAGGCAGCTTTGACACAAGAGGAATTGAACAATGCTTATCTAGAGATAGAGAATGCGAAACAGGAATTGACAACGACAAAACAGGAATTGCAGAATATCGTCGGCATTCGCACAGATATTATTGGGGCATTACAGTCCGCTTTCAGCAATTCTACGATGAAAGTGGATGCACAGACAGGTTCCATTACTTTTTCATCGGATGTGCTTTTTCGTTATAATAGTTCCTCATTGACAGCGGAAAGCAAGGATACATTAAAAAATATTATTCCAATGTATCTAGATGTACTGCTTCAGGATCAGTTCCGAGATTATATTGCTGAAATTATTATTGAGGGGCATACAGATACAGACGGAAGTTATCAGAGCAATATGGAGTTATCTTATGCGCGTGCCAATGCCGTGGCGGATTTCTGTCTAAACAAAAATAATGGACTCAACGAGACAAAGATTGACCAATTGCAAAAACTTCTCACCGTCAACGGGAAATCGTGGAGTAATCCTGTTTATCGAAAAGACAATTCAGGAAATTCTATTCAGGAGGTGGACATGTCGGCTTCTAGGAGGGTCGAAATTAAATTTCGATTGAAGGAAGACGAAATGATCAAGAAGATTGCTGGAATTTTGGCACAAGAATAAGCTGTAAATTTTTTAGTCTGTGCTTGACAGAAGCTGATTTTGGGGTTGGTCGAGATTTTGGTTACAAACGGCAACATCTTGGACATGATATGATGGGGCTTATCGGCACGCCAACAGAGATATAAAATAGAATCTGAGTATCAGAAAGTGATACTCAGGTTTTTGTCTTGTAATGTGCAGGATTTAACAATTTTTCTAACCAATTCATTTTTTTCAGCATACGACAGATTATCAAGATTGTCAACTAGATAACAGATATTATCATATATTTGCTGCATATTACTAGCAGCAGTTTTTTTATTTTCAGATAAAATTTCTGCACGGGCGAGTGATGCTTTTAACGATGCTTGTTGTTTGTCCAGTGCTTCCATCTGGGCAATAATGTATTTGGCGGCAGAGGAGGAAGCATTCTCAGCAAGTGCTTTTGCAAGGTTTGCAAGCTGTGTGTCCAAGGTATTTAATTCAGTCTGCAAAGAAGCGATATCAGCATCTTCTGTATTCGTAGTCTGTAGTGTTATAAAATCTGGATTGATTCTTATATTCTTTAATTCTTTTATAAATAATTCATCAATTGTATCAACACGTATATATTCGGAATCACAATATTCTTTGCCTTGTCGAACACGCTTGTCACAAAAATAATAAGAAAAACGAATCTTATTTTTTTCATAGGTTCGGGTGGTCATTTTGGCGCCGCAGCGGCAGCGTAGAACGCCTTTTAGAATACCGGTTGGATATTTCCCTGTCCGAAAGGTTTTGTTGATTCCTAGGCGATTCTGCGCAGCGATAAAGACATTGGAAGAAACAACGTAGTCATGTATTCCTACAGCAATTGTCCAGTTGGCATGTTCCTGTGTGGTTTGCCGTTCCTTCCCAGTCTTGGTCTTGCCGTAGCGG
>ERZ779637.445-NODE-445-length-27782-cov-15.243084_pt1 | contig 27782 bp, 27 predicted proteins | sample MGYA00514196_ERZ779637 | MGnify/ENA primary metagenome ERZ779637 (study PRJEB29562, sample SAMEA4376700) | mouse gut metagenome | isolation source: Cecum | study: EMG produced TPA metagenomics assembly of the A DSS colitis mouse model was used to assess the...
CTGGGATTACAATGAGTTGAATACCCTGCTGATTCCCACGGTGCCGTTAAAGCCGTTGGATGCGTCGAGGGTGCTTAAGCCTAAGAAAAACAGCCTGAAACAGCAGTTGAAAGAGGAGGCCGTGAAGCTCTACGAGAGCAAGGAGGCGGAATTCCCGGAGCCCGAGGCGATCCGTGAGATCGAGCGCGTGATTCTTCTTAAAGTGATAGACAGAAAGTGGATGGATCACATCGACGATATGGATCAGCTCCGTCAGGGTGCGGGTTTGCAGGCTTACGGACAGAAAGATCCGCTGGTGGAGTACAAGTTGAACGGTTACGAGATGTTCGATGAGATGACGCAGAACATCAAGGAAGAGACCGTGCGCCTGCTCTTCCGCGTGCGCATCGAGCAGAAGGTGGAGAGAGAGCAGGTGGCCAAGGTAACCGGCACCAACAAGGACGATACCGTGCAGAAGGGTCCCGTGAAGCGCGCGGAGGCGAAGGTTTATCCCAACGATCCCTGCCCTTGCGGAAGCGGGAAGAAGTATAAGCAGTGCTGCGGGCGGAAGTAGGAGAAGAGGGCAGCGGACGAAGGGGCAGATGATATCTTTTGTCAGAGGATGGCAGAAAACTATGAAAATGCACCGGATGAAGAAAAGGAAGGAATACCGCTTGAAGAATGCTTGAAAGAGTGGGGGCTTGCTTGATGTACCAGATTATTATTAAAAAGAAAGCCAAAAGGTTTATTGATAAACTTCCTGTAAATGAAAGAGACATCTATAAAAGGTATAAGAAAGAAGGTGACGTTAAGTGGTAGAATTAGACAATATGAAATCGGAGCTTTTAGCATACGAAAGCCCCTTAGCGGAAGTGAGGGATTCACTTTAACTTAGCGGATAAAGTAAAGCGGATCGAGGAGCTTGACATGGAGATGCAGGCGCCGGACTTCTGGGACGACCCGGAGAAGTCAAATCAAAAAATGCGGGAGTCCAAGGGACTGAAGGATATCGTGGAGACGATGAACGGTCTTTCCGGCCAGTATAATGACATTCTGGAGCTGATTGAGCTGGGCTATGAGGACAACGATCCGGCGATCATTCCCGATATCGAGGAGGAGCTTGCTTCCTTTAAGGAAACATTTGAGAATATCAGAATCAGCACGCTTCTTTCGGGCGAGTATGACAAAAACAATGCGATTCTGAAATTGAATGCCGGGGCGGGCGGCACGGAGAGCTGCGACTGGTGCAGTATGCTCTACCGCATGTATACGCGCTGGGCGGAGCGCAAGGGCTATTCGCTGGAAGTGATCGACTATTTGGACGGCGACGAGGCGGGCATTAAGTCCGTGACTTTCCAGATCAACGGCGAGAACGCTTACGGCTATCTGAAATCAGAGAAAGGCGTGCACAGGCTTGTGCGGATTTCGCCTTTCAACGCGCAGGGTAAGCGGCAGACTTCCTTTGTGTCCCTCGACGTGATGCCGGACATTGAGGAGGATGTGGATATTGAGGTGAAGGACGAGGATATCCGTATCGACACGTACCGAAGCAGCGGCGCGGGCGGACAGCATATCAACAAGACTTCCTCGGCGATCCGTATCACCCATTTCCCGACGGGAATCGTGGTGACCTGCCAGAACGAGCGAAGCCAGTTCCAGAACAAGGACAAGGCGATGCAGATGTTAAAAGCGAAGCTCTATATGCTGAAGCAGGAGGAAAATGCGGAGAAGCTGTCGGATATCCGCGGCGATGTGAAGGAAATCGGCTGGGGCAACCAAATCCGCTCCTATGTGATGCAGCCTTACACCATGGTGAAAGACCACCGGACAAACGAGGAGTCCGGCAATGTGGACGCGGTGATGGATGGGGCGATTGATCCGTTTATCAATGCGTATTTGAAGTGGATTAACAGTTAGTATTGTGCTGAATCAGATCCAGAAAGAACTCAGCCTCGGTGGCAGCCATATAGGGGATAATCCACAGCATGGCAAGCCCGCAGGACAGCAGCCCGAGAAGCATGAGCGGGAGAAAACTCACATACAGATAGAAGAGCCGGCCCTTGTGGTGTACCATGAGGCGTCGGCTTTTTTGCAGCAGCTCCTTTGCCGTGTACTGCGGAAAATCGTGGAGCAGGAAATAGGTCTGGGCGTAAAAGAGACTCAGCATGACGGAAACCACTCCCGACAGAATCATGGAAAGGGCGTACGGCAGCATATACCGCAGTATTTTGTCCGTATTTGTAATATTAGCCAGTATCAAACAGTTTAAAATAATCTGAGGCAGGCTCGACAGGTAGGTGATCAATGTGATCCATGCCTGTATGATGATGGCCTTGTCGGGGCAGAGCTGGAAGCCGTAAAACAGATCGCCCACGGAAACCGGGCGTCCGCAGATCAGTTTCAGGTAAAGATAGGCGCTGCCCGAAGAAAACAGTCCGGTCAGCACGGAAACCAGAAACATAATCGCATAGTAGATAACCGTGCCCGGTATTGTGTTGATATCCACAATCAGACTTACGGCGAGGGTGACTGCGCTCGTAATTGCGGCTACAATCAGAAAAGCGCCGATGACCGTGCCGTAATGCCCGAGCAGGTGTTCTCTGGCGCTGGCTTTCAATTCTGCAGAAGATTTAAAATGATTCATTTAATGTTATGTCAACCTTTCTAAAGATGTCCGGTATATGCCATGGCATAAAGTTTGCAGGGGGAATCCTGTCAGACTGCCTCGTCAAAGTTCATACCGCGGTATTTATTGGCGGCGTCGGAGGACTTCAATTCCTTCTGATAAGGATTTTCCTCGTTGCGGTATCTGATCTGGGTGGCGGTGGTGCCGCCGGATACATAGGTACGGCCGCATTCAGGACAGATGTCCGTGTGGATGGACACATTGCAGGAAACTACTTTGCCGTTATTTTTTGCCGCTTTTTGATAAGCGTTGCTGACGTGCTCCTGCTCGTGGCCTCTGACTCTCGCCCCCGCCGCTTTCGGATCTATGTGCGCTGCCGCCTTGAAGGAGACGTCGCTCTCGTCGGAACCGTCCTGATATTTGCGGTTCTTACAGGTCTCGCACTCCGCGGGTGAAGATTTTTTGCCCGCCTGTTTCTCGGTGGACTCACCGGGATTGCGGATGATAACGCGGCCGTCCTCGGAGGGCTCCGAAGCGCCGGGCATCCCCAGTGCGGCAGCCTGTTCGGCATTTGCAGATTGTCCGCGTGCAGCAGCATCGGAGCCGGAAGTTTGCACCTGCCCGGCGGCGGTGGGCTGTCCCTGCCTGTAAGAAGCGGAAGCCGAAGGCCCGGCATATGTGTTATACGCACCATAAGGACTATAATAGGAAGTTCCCATAATCGGAGAAATTGTCATAGGATCGCCCTGCCTTTCTTTTTATCTATTAGGAAAATGAAACAGCATAAATCATTCTTTCTATCATATATCGGTTAAATTTTGGTTTTACTTCAATTTTCCATATCCCACATATCGTAAATTTCTTCCATCATTTCATCGTAGGAGACGCCGTACTGCTCTTCGCAAATTTTGTTGACCTCCTCAGTCAAACTCGGGGAGAGCTTAGGAAGAGAAAACACCAGCCATACGGCAAAGACACAGAACGCTATGTCCAGCGCCAGAGCGGTAATACAGCAGATCAGGCCTGCCGTCGCCTTGCCGATCATTTTCCTTGCGCCGCCTTTGGAGAGAATCGCCAGAATAATGCCGACGCCGCCCAGAAGAAAGGGCACGGAAAGCCGCAAAAGCAATAGGCTTCCCAATGTGATAATGCCAAGAACCAGAGAGGCGGAAGCCATATTTTCACCTTTTGCTTTTTGGGAGGACGGCTGTAAAGGAGCGCCGTAGGGATTATTATTGTAGGGGCCGTTGTTGTTGTAAGGGCCGCCTCCATACGGATTATGGTTGTTAGGATTGTAACCGCCGCCAGGGCTGCCCTGCGGGTTGTTTGGCTGATAGTCCATGTTTTGCCTCGTTTTCGTTATTGGTTGATGATTTCCTTTAGTTTAGCATATTTTTCCGAAAAAAACCATAATTTCTGCGTGCTTATGCTTTTTTCTTGAAATTTCCCTGTTTAGGGATGCATTTCCTGTGGCGGATTTCATATTTATCCTGTATAATAAAAACGTTAGGCACAAGAATGCACGTATACTTTATTATGATGAAGCGATAAAGAAGAGGTTACTATGGACATTATTTTAAAGTTGAAAGAAGAGTTACAGGTAGAAAAATGGCAGGTGGAGGCGGCGGTTTCTCTGATCGACGAGGGCAACACGATTCCTTTTATCGCCCGTTACCGGAAGGAAATGACAGGCTCCTTAAATGACGAGGTTTTGAGAGACCTCCATGAGCGCCTTATCTATCTGCGCAACCTGGAGGAGAAAAAGGCGCAGGTTCTAGGCAGCATCGAGGAGCAGGGAAAGTTGACCGACGAGCTTCGCGAGCGCATTGAGGCGGCGCAGACCATGGTGGTGGTGGAGGATCTTTACCGCCCTTACCGCCCGAAGAGGAAGACCCGCGCGAGTGTGGCGAAGGAGAAGGGACTGGAGCCCCTTGCGGCATATATTCTCGCGCAGGAGACGACGGCGCCGATCGAGCAGGAAGCGGCGAAGTATATCCGTGAGGATGAGGATGAGGCGAAAGCCGTGAAGACGGCGGCGGAGGCTCTGCAGGGCGCGAAGGATATTATCGCGGAGCAGATTTCCGACGAGGCGGATTACCGCATCTATATCCGCGACATGACCATGAAGGAAGGAAAGCTCGTAACCGCCGCCAGGGACGAAAAGGCGGAAAGCGTTTACGAGATGTATTATCAGTATGAAGAACCTGTCGGCAAAGTGGCAGGGCACCGGGTGTTGGCGATCAACAGGGGTGAGAATGAGAAGTTCCTGACGGTGAAAATTGAAGCGCCAATGGAGAGGATTCTGCAGTTCCTTCGGACGAAGACAATTATAAATGACAATTCTGTCACATCTCCGATTCTGGAGGAAGTAATCGCTGACAGTTATGACAGACTGATCGCTCCGGCCATCGAGCGGGAGATCAGAAACGATCTTACCGAGAAGGCGGAGGACGGCGCGATTTCCGTATTCGGGAAAAATCTGGAGCAGCTTTTGCTGCAGCCGCCCATCAAAGGGAAGGTGGTACTCGGCTGGGATCCGGCTTTCCGCACGGGCTGTAAGCTGGCGGTCGTGGACGAGACGGGAAAGGTGCTCGACACGAAAGTGATTTATCCCACTGCGCCCCAGAATAAGGTGGAGCAGGCAAAAGCCGAGCTGACAAGGCTGATTAAAAAATATAAAGTCTCTCTGATTTCCGTGGGGAACGGTACGGCGTCCAGAGAGTCCGAGCAGGTGATTGTAGAGCTGATTAAGGAGCTGGACGTGCCGGTGCAGTACGTGATCGTGAACGAGGCGGGCGCTTCCGTTTACTCCGCCAGCAAACTTGCCACGGAGGAGTTCCCGGAGTTTGACGTGGGGCAGAGAAGTGCGGCATCCATCGCCAGAAGGTTACAGGATCCGCTGGCTGAGCTTGTGAAGATCGACCCCAAGTCCATCGGCGTCGGACAGTACCAGCACGATATGAACCAGAAGAAGCTGAGCGAAGCGTTGGGCGGCGTCGTGGAGGACAGCGTGAACCGTGTTGGCGTGGACTTGAATACCGCGTCCGCTTCCCTGCTCGAGTATGTCTCGGGCGTGACCAAAGTGATCGCCAGAAACATAGTGGATTACCGGGAGACAAACGGACGCTTCACAAACAGAAAACAGCTTTTGAAGGTAGCGAAACTGGGACCGAAGGCGTATGAACAGTGCGCCGGCTTTATGCGGATCGCGGACGGCGACAATCCGTTAGACGCGACAAGTGTCCACCCGGAATCTTACGAGGCGGCAAAAAAGCTGATGGAGAAACTGGGGCTTACCATGGAGGATATCAAGGCTGCACAGAAAAAGGCGGGGGCGAAGAAAACGGCTCCCGCGAAGGAGAAAAAACCCCGCCCGAAGAAGCCCGTGATCCGCAATACCGACACGGCTATGGGGAAAGCGCTGGCGGCGGCTCTGGGCGGCATGGATATGGCGGCGGGGGGAAGTGACACGGATGTCACAGGCGCCGACTCCGGCAGTTCCGGACAGGCAACGGTGAGCAATCTGGCAAAGAAGGTCAAGGATAAGAAGAAGCTTGCCGAGGAGCTGGGAATCGGAGAAATCACACTGGTGGACATTTTGACGGAGCTGGAAAAACCGGCCCGCGACCCCAGAGACGACATGCCCGCGCCGATTCTTCGCAGTGACGTGCTGGATATGAAGGACTTAAAGCCCGGCATGATCTTAAAGGGGACGGTCAGAAACGTGATTGACTTCGGCGTCTTCGTGGATATCGGCGTGCATCAGGACGGTCTGGTACATATCTCACAGATAACGGACCGCTATATCAAGCACCCGCTGGAGGCAGTCAGCGTGGGCGATATCGTGGATGTGCAGGTGCTCACCGTGGACGTGCCGAAGAAGCGAATCGGGCTGACGATGAAAATCGGTCAGGAGGCTGCTGAAAAGAGGCGCAGTAAATAAAGCAGCCGAAACGCATGCGATAAGGTGCAAATTTAGGAAAAGTTACAGTTCACTCTGAATCCGAGAAGGGGATATGTTACTTGGCGTGGAAGTGAGCGGTAGCAAGAGTGTAAGAAAAGGAGTTTTGCCATGTTTAAGTACATTGTGAAGAGAATTTTGCTGGCGGTCGTTACGATCTGGGCGGTTGCCACACTCACCTTCTTCCTGATGAATCTGGTGCCGGGCGGACCGTTTTTGTCGGAGAAGGCGATCAGCCCTCAGGCGCAGGCGGCTCTGGAGGCGAAGTACGGGCTGGACAAACCCATGTTTCAGCGTTACGTGAATTATATGACGGGGGCGCTGCACGGGGATTTCGGTGACAGCCTGAAGCAGAGGGGACGTACCGTGATGTCCATCATCGCCATGAAATTTCCCGTGTCCGCGAGGGTCGGCGGCATATCCGTTCTCGTGGCGCTGATTCTGGGCATTCCGCTCGGCAGCATTGCCGCTTTGAAGCGGGGGAAGCCGACGGACAGCGTGATCAGCGTGATTTCGACCTGCGGCATCGCGGTGCCGAGTTTCGTAATCTGTACGCTGCTCATGTATTTCCTCGGCGTGAAGATGGGTCTTCTGCCGACGATGGGTCTGGAGAGCGCGAAGCACTATGTGATGCCGGTAATCGCCCTTTCCTTCTATCCCACGGCTTATATTATGCGTCTGATGCGTTCCTCCATGCTGGATGTGCTGGGGCAGGATTACATGCGCACGGCGAGAGCGAAAGGACTGGCGGGAGGAAAGATACTGTTCAAGCACGCGCTTAGAAACGCGATTCTGCCGGTGGTCACCTATGTGGGACCCATGCTTGCTTACACCATCACGGGAAGCTTCGTGGTGGAAAAGATCTTCGTCATCCCGGGACTCGGCGGAGAATTTATCAAGGCCATCAACGGGCGCGACTACACGCTGATTATGGGGACGACGATCTTTCTGGCGACCCTTGTCATCGTGATGAATGTGGTGGTGGATATCGTCTATAAACTGGTTGATCCGAGAATCAAACTGAAATAACGGCGCGAGAAGTGCGTCCAAAGACGTCCCGCCTTTGGACGTGACGCCAAGAAGCACTAAATCTCGCGAAGGAGAATGCCGAAAAGGAGGCATTCTCCGTATAGTGGAAATTTTATAGAAAGGTACGCGAAACATGAAAGAGAATCCCTTAAGTTTTCAGTTAAAACTCAAGCCGGAAGATTTCCTGCCGGCTACGGAGGAAGAAAAACAGAGTCAGGTCATCATGCGTGAGAGTGTAAGTTTCTGGAAGGACGGTATGCGCCGTCTCAGAAAAAATAAGGTGGCTATGGTTTCCCTGTTTGTGATTATTGTGGTAATGATTTTTTCCTTTATCGTTCCCGGCTTTTATCCATATACTTACAAGGAGCAGATCAAGGGGGCGAACAGCCTTGCGCCCATGGAGTATTCGGCGGAGGAACAGGCGCGGATCGATGCGGGCGAGAAAGTGTTCCCTCATGTTTTCGGCACGGACAAGATGGGGCGTGACTATGCCATCCGCGTGATGATGGGCAGCCGCATTTCCCTGCTTGTGGGCCTTGTTGCGACGTGTATTATCCTGATCATCGGTTCCGCTTACGGTTCTATTGCCGCTTTTTTCGGCGGCTGGGTGGATCTGGTGATGATGCGTATTGTGGATATCATTTATACGATTCCGGATATCCTTCTCATCGTTCTTTTGTCTATGTCTTTGAAGGCGCCGCTTGCCAATCTGGCTGCCAAGCCGGGTTTTCACTGGCTCAATGTCGTGGGTGAGAATCTGATCAGTATCTTCGTGGTGTTTGCCCTGCTCTACTGGGTGGGCATGGCGAGAATGGTCAGAAGTCAGGTGCTCATGTTAAAAGAGAGCGAGTATGTCACGGCGGCCAGAGCTTTAGGCGTTGGAAACGGCAGGATCATCAAGAAGCATCTGCTGACCAACTGTATCGGCACCCTGATCGTGACGACGACTTTGCAGATTCCGTCCTCCATCTTTACGGAGAGTTTCTTGAGTTTCTTAGGCTTGGGCGTTGCGGTGCCGCTGCCCTCTCTGGGAAGCCTCGCAAGCGACGCGCTAAACGGCATTAACACTTATCCGTATCTGCTGTTTATCCCGGCGCTGCTGATCAGTCTGATTATCTTAAGCTTTAACCTGTTTGGTGACGGGCTCAGAGACGCCTTTGACCCGAAGCTGAAAAACTAGTGCGCCATTTTCCAATTGCATACACTTTTTGCGAAGTCCAGAATTTCCTTATACAAGGCGTTTGAGGGAGGCGATGCGGTGGCATCGTTGACCGAAAACAACGCAGTAGAAGGGAATGCTGGCAAGCAAAAAAAGGATAGTTAATTGGTAAATGGAGCACTAGCGTGCGAGAGGAAATTCCAGCCACTCACAGCAAGGGCTGTTTCGTGGAGAATTTCTAAGTCTCGCACTGGAGAATGCCAAAATGCGGCATTCTCCGCAGAGATTTTGAAAGGAGAATACTTATTTGAAATGGGAGAATATCTGGTAGATGTCAAAAATGAACGGCTTTCTTTCTTCACGCCCGCCGGAGAGGTTAAGGCGTTAAACGATGTCTCCATCCGTCTGAAGGAGGGAGAGGTCTTAGGAATCGTAGGAGAGAGCGGTTCCGGCAAGTCGGTGACGGCGTACAGTCTCATGGGGCTTACTGCCCATCCGGGGAAACTGCTTGGCGGCGAACTGCACTTTAACGGGCATCAGGTAGAGAAGATGACCGAGAAAGAAATACGAAAATTTCGTGGGAATGAGATTTCCATTATCTTTCAGGATCCGATGACCAGCCTGAATCCGGTCTACACGATCGGTAATCAGATTACCGAGGTAATCAGGCTCCACACGGACAAGACGAAGCAGCAGGCGAAGGAACGCGCCAGAGAACTTCTGGAGCTGGTGGGTATCAACGAGCCGGAAAAGCGCTTGAAACAGTATCCCCATGAGCTTTCGGGCGGTATGCGGCAGCGTGTGATGATTGCCATCGCGCTCGCCTGTGAGCCGAAGCTTCTGATTGCGGACGAGCCGACCACGGCGCTGGACGTGACGATTCAGGCGCAGATTCTGGAGCTGATGATGGAGCTCAAGGATAAGCTGGGTATGGCGATCATTATGATTACTCATGATCTGGGCGTGGTGGCAAGCATGTGCGAGCGCATCGCGGTCATGTATGCGGGCAGAATCATTGAGTACGGCGCCACGGACGACATCTTCTATCATCCGAAGCACGAGTATACGAAGGGATTGATCCGCTCCATTCCGAGACTGGACACGAAGGAGCATGAGAGACTGGTACCCATTGAGGGAACGCCGGTGGATATGTTGAATCCGCCTGCGGGATGTCCTTTCGCTCCCCGCTGCGACGCGGCGATGCAGATTTGTCTGCGCGAGATGCCGCCGGTCACCACATTCGGCGACGTGCATTATACCCAGTGCTGGCTGAACCAGAAGGAAGAGATGGAGAAAGGAGCGTCCCATGAGTAAGCATTTGATTGAGGTGGAACACCTGCGCCAGTATTTTCCGGCGGGAGGTTTCGGAAAGAATAAAAAATTCGTCAGGGCGGTGGACGACGTCTCCTTCTATGTGGAGAAAGGGGAAACGCTCGGTCTGGTGGGAGAGTCCGGCTGCGGCAAGACCACCACGGGGCGCACCATGCTGCGGCTCTACGATCCCACTGGCGGGAAATTCACCTTTGACGGCGATGTGATTTTTGATGTGGAAAAGAAGCAGTACGCGAACATGCTCCCCTACAGAAAGCGGATGCAGATCGTGTTCCAGGATCCTTACGCAAGCCTTGATCCCCGTATGACGGTGGGCGATATCGTGGGGGAGGCCATCGACGTGCACAAGCTGGCGGATAGTAAGAAGGATCGCTACGATCAGATCATACACATTTTAGAGCGGGTGGGATTAAACTCCGAACACGCGAATCGTTATCCCCATGAGTTTTCCGGCGGACAGAGACAGCGTGTGGGCATTGCCAGGGCGCTGGCGGTGCATCCCGAGTTCATCGTCTGCGACGAGCCGATCTCGGCGCTGGACGTGTCGATTCAGGCGCAGGTCATCAACATGTTTGAGGATTTACAGGAGCAGATGGGGCTGACCTATCTGTTTATCGCCCACGATTTGTCAGCGGTGAAACATATTTCCAACCGCATCGGCGTGATGTATCTGGGCAGGATGGTGGAGCTGACGGACAGCTATACGCTGGTGGATCGGCCCCTGCACCCGTACACGCAGAGTCTGATTTCGGCCATTCCCGTGGCGGATCCGAAACAGGCGAGAGAAAGCCGACGAATCGTGCTGGAAGGAGACGTGCCCAGCCCCTTAAATCCGCCGTCCGGATGTACCTTCCGCACCCGCTGTCCTTATGCGGATGAGAGGTGCGCGGCGGAGGTTCCTGCGTGGAAAGAAGTGGAAAACGGCCATTTTTGCGCGTGTCATCATATTGACAAGTGCAATTAGATGTGGTAAACCTGTTAGGTGAAAAAGTAAATTGATTTAAGAAGAGGAGGAATGATTATGAAAAAGAAAGTAATCGCGCTTATGCTGGCGGCGGCTATGGTTGTCAGCGTGACGGCATGCGGCGGCGGTTCGGACACGACCACCCCGGCGGCTGATTCCGGCGATGCGGCGGCAGAAACCACAGATGGGGGGGAGGCTCCCGCGGAAGACGCCGGCGCTGATGATAGCGCTGCGCCCGCAGCTTCCGGTGAAGGGAAGATCCTGTCCGTACAGATCGGCCCAAACCCCGAGACCATCGACCCGGCGTTAAACAGCGCAGTGGATGGCGGTAACATGATTTTACACACCTTCGAGTGCCTTTTGACGGTGGATCAGGACGGCAAGCTGGCTCCCGGCCAGGCTGAATCCTGGGAGACGTCCGAGGACGGCCTGACATGGACCTTCCATTTAAGGGATGGTCTGAAATGGTCCGACGGCTCCGCTCTCACGGCAAACGATTTCGTATACAGCTGGCGTAGAGTCTGTGACCCCATGGTAGCAGCGCCCTATGCGGAGACGGTTCTCGGTATGGTTGAGGGTTATGCGGACGCGATCGGCGGCAATCTGGAGGCTCTCGGCGTGGAGGCGACGGATGATTCCACTTTCGTGGTGCATCTCTCCCAGCCCTGCCCTTACTTCGGCTCTCTGGCAGCTTTCGCTACCTTAAGCCCGGTACAGCAGGCAACCATCGATGCCAACGGCGATGGCTGGGCAGTAGCGGCTGACACCTATGTTTGTAACGGCAGCTTCTATATTTCCGAGTGGGTGCCCGGTTCCTATATCATGTGTACAAAGAACCCGAATTACTGGAATGCGGATGCGATCAAGCTGGATGCGATCAAGTTCAATCTGATCGAGGATCCCAACGCTTCCTACAGCGCATACCAGACCGGCGAAGTGCTCTTCATCAAGGACGTGCCCACAGAGGAGATCCCTTCCCTGGAAGGCAATGCGGAGTTCCATGTGGAGCCGATTATCGGTACCTACTATCTGAGCTTAAATACGGAGAGAGAGCCCTTCAACGATCCCAAGGTGCGTAAGGCGCTGAGCCTTGCCATCGACCGTGAGTATGTGGCAAATACGCTGATGCAGGGCACCTATTCTCCTGCAAGCAACTTTATGGGTCCCGGCTGGATTGATACGGACGGTTCTCAGTTTATTGACAACGCAAACGGCGGCAAGCCTTATATCGACACGGCAAACCACGAGGCGAACGTGGAGGAGGCGAAGCAGCTTCTGGCGGACGCAGGTTACCCGGACGGTGCAGGTTTCCCTTCCATCACTTACTCCACCAACGATGCAGGCTACCACAAGGTAGTGGCTGAGTATTTACAGCAGGCATGGGCAGAGATCGGTGTTGAGCTTCAGGTAGATATCGTTGAGTGGGCAAGCTTCACTCCCATGAGACGTAACGGTGATTACGATGCTTCCCGTAACGGCTGGGTAGGCGACTACAGCGATCCTTCCAACATGCTGGATCTGCTCTACTCCAGTAACGGTAACAACGACGGCAAGTTCAACAATGCGGAGTACGATGCGGCTATGGATACTTCCAGAACCACACTGGACGCTGCAGAGCGTTCCGCAGCCCTTCACAAGGCTGAGGACATCCTTATGAATGAGGCTGCCTGCGTTCCCGTTGCTTACTACAACGACTTCTGGTTACAGAGCAGCAAGATTACCGGCATGTGGCATTCCGCATACGGCTACTGGTACTTCATGTACGCGGATATTGCCGAATAGTTCAGAAGGGATGAACGAGCAAAAATACAACTTGATTTTCGTGTATTTCCATGGTATTCTAGTACACGTAAACAAAATAAGAGAAAAGTTCTTCGGGGCAGGGTGCAATTCCCTACCGGCGGTTATAGTCCGCGACCCGTTACGGTTCAAACGTTTGCCCGCGTGAGGATCGGCGGCTGACTTGGTGAAATTCCAAGACCGACAGTATAGTCTGGATGAGAGAAGAAGGATAAGATGACAGAGATGTCATGTTTATCGGACGAGAACCTGTGCCACATTCGTGGTATGTGTTTAGCGAGTATTCCCCCGGAGTTTTGACTTCGGGGGTTTCTTTTATGCGCACGGGCGCCCAGAGGAAATATGTCAGCCGAAGCTGACGGGTGCCCGACGCGCGAGCAGGGAAGATGGCTCTTCTCTGCTCGATTGCACAGAACCGCATACGCCCGCACAGGCGGAGTCAGAAGAACTTTCCTCAAAATTTTATGGAGCGGAAACGCTTCGGAAAGTGAGGAAAAGAAAAATGGGTAATGGATTATTACAGAGTATTGCGGACAATGTGATTTTTGTGCTTGTCTGCGTGGGTGTGGCGGCAGCGCTGTTTTTCATCGCCTACGGCACGGAAAAGGCGGTACAGAAGAAAAACGGGGTGACAGACAGAATCCTCACCACCAGAAAGATTACCATGATTGGCCTTTTCTCGGCGTTGGCGGTGATCCTGCACATGTTGGATTTCCCTGTGCCTTTTTTGGCGCCGGGGTTTTATCAGTTGGATTTCTCAGAGATTCCCGCGCTGGTGGGAGCCTTTGCGTTCGGTCCGGTGGCAGGTGTGATGATCGAGTTTTGCAAGATTCTCTTAAAACTTGTGATTAAGGGTACCAGCACAGCCTTTGTGGGCGACCTTGCAAACTTTGTAATCGGCTGCAGTCTGGTTCTGCCCGCGTCGATCCTATACATGTTTAAAAAAACAAAGAAAAGAGCCATAGCGGCATGTGTGGCGGGCTCCGTGATTATGACGGTGTTCGGCTCGGCATTCAACGGCGTTTATCTGCTTCCCGCCTTCTCCAAGCTGTTCGGGATGCCTCTGGAAGCGATCATCGCGGCGGGTGCGGAGATCAACGGTAATATCCACAACATAACGAGCTTCGTGATTTTTGCGGTAGCGCCCATGAATATCGTAAAGAGTGTGGCGGCTTCGGGGGTTACGATGCTGATTTACAAGCCTCTAAGTCCGATTTTGAAAAATGCCAATCCGGTGATGGAGAGACGGGCGGGCGAGATTTCCAATTCCGGCAATGCGTGAAAAAAACAAAAGGAGGATGCCGCGTGAGCATCCTCTTTTTTATGTGTAACAGGTTATCTTCCCTGTATAGCCGTTATTCTGCTTTGGGGAGCTCCTGATAAAGCTTTCGCATGATTTGCCGTTTTTCAATGGCAATCTGCTTCAGCGCCTTTTCATCATCCGTAACGGCTTCGATTCTTTCCAAGATGGAAAGCTGGTCAAAAAGCTGGCAATTGATTTCTTTTTCGTTTGTTGGCATACTGTTCCACCTCCCTATGGTCTTACGTATGACTTTTATATTCTTATCATACCATAAATATCGGACGACAGCCATAAGATTGAAAGAAAATGCAAAAATACTACTTTTCTGCGGAGAAGTAGTATTTCTTTTTTTGTAAGGTTGATGTAAGATTTTTGTAAGATTCATAGTGTAAAATAATATGAGAAATACTTCTAATGCTCAGCAGCAGAGGCTGCATCGCAAAGCCGGCACAGCTGACTTGGAAGTACTAAGTCTTACATGGGAGAATGCCTGATAAGCAGCATTCTCTGCACTGCGAGATAATGGTAGGACGGACATTTTAAGAATGATTTAAGATTTTGGTGTGCTTCTTTTAAGAAAACACTGCTAAGATAAAAAATGTGAAAAAATTGAATCAAAAAGCGGCTCTGTTTCGTTATAACATAGAGAAACTTGTACGGCTTAGCATATACATAAAAAGGAAGGAAAGGAACGTAGTATCATGGGGACATTGGTGGAAATCCGGGATATCTGCAAGGTCTACAATCCCGGGGAAAATGAAGTGAAGGCTCTGGATCATGTGAGCCTGACTATCGGGGAGGGCGAGTTCGTGGCGATTATCGGCCATTCCGGCTCGGGGAAGTCCACGCTGATGAACATGCTCGGCTGTCTGGACGTGCCAACGAGCGGCAGCTATTTTCTGCATGGGCATAACGTGGGCAGCATGTCGGACGACGAGCTTTCCGACATCCGCAATCAGGAGATCGGCTTCGTCTTTCAGGGCTTTAACCTGATTCCCAGCCTGACGGCGGTGGAGAACGTGGAGCTGCCATTGATTTATCGGGGCGTGGGCAAGAAGGAACGGGTGGAGCTGTCGGAGAAGGCGCTTGACAAGGTAGGGCTTTCCAAACGTAAGACACACAAGCCCTCGGAAATGTCCGGCGGACAGCAGCAGAGAGTGGCCATAGCCAGAGCGATCGCGCAGGCGCCGCCCATCATTCTGGCGGACGAACCGACGGGAAATCTGGATTCCAATTCCACCAAAGAGATCATGGATATTCTGAGGGGGCTTCATGAGGAGGGCAGGACGGTGATTCTGATTACCCATGATGATGAGATTGCAGCCCGGGCGAAACGGGTTATTAAAATTATGGACGGCAAAATAGAGGAGGACTATGAGAATGTTTCGGAAGGCGAAGAATAAGGCAGAAAATGCGGCGGAAAACACAGAGATCACGGAAATGACGCCGAAGAAGGAAAAGACTCCCATGGATAAGGAGAAGAAGAAAAAGATACGCCGAAGGGTGATTGCCGGTGTGCTGGCTGCGCTCGTTGTGGCTTTTTTTGTGAGAAATTCCCTTGTGGCGAAAAACACGGCGCCGATGGTGACTACCGTGGCGGCTTCCGTGGGGGATGTGGAGCAGATTCTGAGCACTGGCGGCACGGTGAAGAGCAACGAGACGCTGACCTACTTCGCGCCCGTATCCGTGAAGGTGGGTATGGTAAATGTGAGCACCGGCGACACGGTGAAAAAGGGCGACGTGATGCTTACCTTTGACGAGAAAGCGCTGTCCGAGGAAAAGCAGGAAGCGGAGTATAAGATGGCCTCCAACGAGGGCGGCTATGAGAGCTCTGTGCACAAGAATAACGAGTACATAGCGGATCTGTCCGAGGCAACGACCAATCTGGCGGTGCTGGAACAGCAGATCGCGGACAACGAAAAGCTGCTGGATGAGCTGAATAAGAAGATAGAGGAGAAGAAGGCTGGCTGGAATTATAACGGGGCGGCCCTGCAGGCATCCATTTTGGAGCAGGAGAAAAAGATTCAGGATGAGAAGCAGCGCATGGAGGAGCGGCACGCCTGGGAGGCGGAGCAGAGGATTGATTCCGACGACTCGGAGAAGAAGGAGAAAGACGAGGCGGCCAAGGCGGAGATTGCCTATGACGAAGAGGTTTTGCTCAATCTGCAGCAGCAGGCGCAGTACAATGGCTATGAGGAGCAGAACAATAAAGAGGTCAGAGAACTGCAGAGACAGGCGAAGGATGTAGAGGAACTGATTGCTTCCTACAAAGAATACAAATCTGAGATGAAATCACAGAAGGAATCCTCTGAAAACGGAGTTCTGGACGCGGGCGGCAGGGCGAAGCTGGAAGCGGATACCGCCCTTGAGAAACTGACCAATCAGGAGAAGCTGGACGCTATCGCCGAGGTGGAGAACGGGTTGAAGGCCGATTTCGGCGGTGTGGTGACGGAGCTGGAGGCGGTTGCCGGACAGCCGCCCACGGAGAGCGGAAAGCTGGTGACCATAGAGAGCACGGAGAAAGTGTATGTGAGACTGAGTGTCTCCAAGTATGATCTGGAAAAGATTGCCGAAGGACAGAAGGCGGATATCGATATCGCGGGAAAGACCTACGAGGGCACGGTGAGCAAGATTGACGGCATGGCGACCCAGAATAACAGCGGCGCCATGGTGGTAGGTGTGGATGTCAATATCGACAATCCGGATGAGAATATCTTTCTGGGCGTGGAGGCAAAGGTCTATGTCCACATGGCGAAGGCGGAGGGGGTAATTACGGTACCTCTCGAGGTGATCAACAGCGACCGTGACGGTGACTTCGTGTATGTGGAGGAGAACGGCGTGGTGGCGAAGAAGCGCATTACAACGGGTATCGCGTCCGACAGCGTCAGCGAGGTGAAGGAGGGACTTGCGGAAGGCGAAAGCGTAATTATGGCGAACGGCATGGAATTTGAGGACGGCACGGCGGTCACGGCGATGCCGATGCCATAGCGCAAAAAGAAGTTCTAAGGACGTCCCGCCACAGGACAGGGACAAAGTCAGCAAAGATGGCTTGGAAGTTCTATGCTTTGCGCGGGAAAATGCCGGAAAACGGCATTCTCCGAACGACTAGAAAAAGATAGGGGACAAAATGGGACAGATATGGGAATACATAAAAATCGCCTTGATGAATATTAAGACGAATAAAGGGCGCTCCGCCCTCACCATGCTGGGTATTATCATCGGTATCGCTTCCGTCATTATGATTATCTCTATTGGTAACGGAGTGCGAAGCTCTGTCAACGAGGAGCTGGAAAACATGGGAGGCGGTCTGATTGCCATTTACACCAATGATAATGAGGAAGGCAACGACGTGAAGTTTACGGAGGAAGACTTTGCGCTGATCAAGGAAAAGGTGGAGCATGTGAAAGGTGCAACGGCGCAGTATGGCTACTATGGCGCAACAGCAAGAGGACGAAAGGGCGCTGACTTTATGGCGATTCTTAACGGTGGAAATACGGCGCTGCAGTATGCAATTGGCAACGAGCCGATTGTCAGGGGCAGATATTTTTCCCAGAGTGAGTGCGATGCGGCAAGCATGGTCTGCGTCATCACGGAGAGCGCAGCCAGATCCCTGTTTGGTACCACGGATGTGGTGGGCATGAGCTTCGAGCTTACCCTCTGGGATGTGAGTCAGGATCTGCGGATCGTGGGTATCAGACAGGATACGCCGGCAGGTCTTATTTCCGCTATGAGCGGCAGTGGTTATTTGCAGGTGGAGATGCCGCTATCAGCCATGGCATCCGGCTATGGGCTGTGGATCGGCGAATTCAGCCAGCTCTATGTGGTGGCGGAGAGCTCAGAATATGTGACGCAGGTGGCGGCAGACACCATCAATCTTCTGGAAAACCGCTATAACGTGCGGGGAGAAAACAAGATTATGATGGAGAGCTTTGCGGATTATTCGGCTCAGTATGATCAGATCCTCAGTATGCTCACGCTGTTTATCTCCTTCGTGGCGGCGATTTCGCTTCTCGTTGGCGGTATCGGCGTTATGAATATTATGCTTGTGTCTGTGACGGAGCGGACGCGGGAGATCGGTATCCGCAAGTCGCTTGGGGCGAGAACAAAGTCCATTCTCTTACAGTTTTTGGCGGAGGCGGGTATTATCACCCTGATCGGCGGTCTGATTGGTATTTTACTTGGTGCGCTCGGCGCAAGGGCAGTCTGCGGCGCCATGGGTTTTGCGGCGCAGATCAATGTATCCACGGTGATCATCGCGGCGGCGTTCTCCTCGGGTGTGGGTATCTTCTTCGGTATTTATCCCGCGAGAAAAGCGGCGAAGCTTAGCCCGATTGAGGCGCTGAGACATGAGTAAAGGGGCGAGAGCAATTTATATTACTATAAAAAGTGAAGGAGAATGGAAGTTTTTCGCAGGAGGTTTTTCGCAAAACAATTTCACTTGCACTTTGTCTAAATTTTAGTATAATAAATCTCAGTATGGAAATCGAATTTGATGTTAAAATAACACCCAATATTTTATATGATTATATGCTGCAGCACACTTACTCGCGTCTGCCCGGACTGATGGGGACGCTTGTAGGTGTGCTGATGCTGTTTCTTTTTATGGCGAACAGACAGCCGCTGATCCTCATTATCGCGCTGGTGATTCTGCTGTATCTGCCCTGGACGCTCTTTCTGCGGGCGGCCATGCAGGCAAAATCCAATCCGGCCTTTCAGAAGCCCCTGCACTATAAGCTTTCGGACGAGGGCATACAGGTATCGCAGGACGGCGTTACGGAGCAGATGGCATGGGACGGTATGGTAAAGGCCGTTTCCACGCCGAAAAGCATTGTGGTTTACACCACGGCGGTGAATGCCTGCATTTTTCCGAAGAAGGATTTGGGCGACGGGAAGATGAAGACGATCGAGATCATTTCCACTCACATGCCGCCGAAGAAAGTGAAGATACGAGGATAACAACGCAGGAAGAAGTTCTAATATGCGGCAGCAGAGGCTTGCATCTCGAAGTCGACATAGCTGGCCCGGAACTTCCGAAAGCTGCCTTGTAACCCTGCATTACACAGGGGAATGTCTGAAAACGGCATTTTCTGCACAGATGGAAGATTCCGTATGGAGGTAGGCTGGTATGAAAGAAACGGTTGAGAGTTACAGCGCGGCGGACACATTTGCGTACGGGAAAGCTCTCGGGGAGAAGGCGGCTCCGGGGGAGATTTATGCGCTGGCAGGGGATCTGGGCGTGGGCAAGACGGTATTTACGCAGGGTTTCGCGGCGGGACTCGGCATAATGGAGCCGGTGAACAGCCCCACCTTTACGATCCTGCAAAGCTATGAGGATGGCAGGCTGCCTCTGCATCATTTCGATGTGTACCGCATCGGGGACGTGGAGGAGATGGAGGAGATCGGCTGCGAGGACTGTTTCTACGGGGAGGGTGTCTGCCTGATCGAGTGGGCGGAGCTGATCCGGGAGATTCTGCCAAAGGACTGCATCCGTATTACAATTGAAAAGAATCTGGCGGAAGGCTTTGACTATCGGCAGATTACCATAGAACGATAGGAAAAGGCTTCTGTGGGGATTTTGTATGGAGATGTGACAGGAAAGTGCGGAGAACTTATTCTGCGGAAGGGAAGACAGGGCGGGAAATTGAAAATTTTGGCACTTGACAGCTCCGGGCTGGTGGCCTCTGTGGCGCTGGCGGAGGATGACAATTTAATCGCGGAGTACACCGTGCAGTACAAGAAGACGCATTCTCAGACACTCCTGCCCATGCTTCAGGAGATTGTCAGGATGGTGGAGCTGGATCTTTCCACGGTGGATGCCATCGCGGTGGCGGCGGGACCGGGATCGTTTACGGGGCTGCGAATTGGTTCGGCAACGGCCAAGGGGCTGGCGTTTGCCCTTGAAAAACCCATTGTTTCCGTGCCGACGGTGGACGGTCTGGCGTATCAGATGTACGGCGCGAAGGATCTGGTGTGCCCGATCATGGATGCCAGAAGGAATCAGGTTTATACGGGCATTTATGAATTTGTTCCTGACAGGGCCGGTCGATTTGTATATGACATGCGCGTTATTCGGGAACAGTGCGCCGTGTCTTTTGATGAGGCCGCGGAGGCTTTGAATCAACTTGACAGAAGCGTCATATTTCTGGGAGACGGCGTGCCCGTCTTTCGGGAGCGGATGGAGCAGCTCATGCGTGTGCCCTACACGGCTGCGCCTCTGCACCGGGCCAGACAGTCGGCGGCGGCCATCGCTGCACTCGGACGGCTTTATTATGAGCAGGGCAGGATGGTGGAGGGAGCGGCTTTTGTACCGGAGTATCTGCGGCTTTCGCAGGCGGAGCGGGAGCGGAAAGAGAAGGAGCGGGGTGAGCCTCTATGATTGTATGTCGTAGGATGCGGGCGGAGGATGTGCCTTTTATCAGCCGTCTGGAGGAGGAGACCTTCTCTATGCCGTGGTCGGCGGACTCCTTCTTACAGATGATCGAAAAGGAGGATACCGCGTACTTTGTGGCGGAGGAGGATGGACGGCTGCTCGGCGGCTGCGGGCTGTTGCTGATCGCAGGAGAGGGCAATATCACCAATGTGGTGGTGGCTCCGGAAGCCAGAAGACGGGGGGTGGCAGCAAAGCTGCTGGCGTATCTGATGGAGGAAGGCTGCCGGGCCGGCTTAAATGCCTATACCCTGGAGGTGCGGGTCAGCAATACGGCGGCCATCGGCCTGTATGAAAAGCTGGGTTTTGTTTCTGAGGGAATCCGTCCGAACTTCTATGAAAAACCCGCGGAAGATGCTATGATTATGTGGAAGAGATAGGCAGCGCATGGAACAATTACCACTGGCATTACGGCTTTTGTCTGTTAGAATAAATACAGCAGATTTGAAAGCTTTTAAGGGAGGATTGTCATGCGTGAATATAAAGAAGACAGAACATTGACCAAGGTAGTCTGCAATGCCTGCCGCAAAAATTTGTTGGTTGAAAATGGCATTTTGAAGGAAGAGTGCATCCATGTGGATCACGACTTCGGTTTCTTCGGTGAAAAGGACGGAGAAAGCGACAGCTTCGATTTGTGTGAGGCGTGTTATGAGAAGCTGACCGCCGGATTTGCCGTACCGGTGGAAAGACGTGAGAGGAAGGAACTTTTGTAGGCTGCCCATGTTATCTTGAAAGAAAGAGGTTGCAATTCACATCAAAACAGTCGTAAACGGATTGAAGTCCGGTGCGGTGTGCATTGTAACAGTGGGAGCGCATATGTTAGAGGTTTGTTTACTCGGCACGGGCGGGATGATGCCTTTGCCGCACAGATGGCTTACTTCGCTGATGGCGAGGTACAACGGGAAAAGTATATTGATTGATTGTGGGGAGGGAACCCAGATTGCGATGAAGGAAAAGGGCTGGAGCCCGAAACCGATTGATGTGATCTGCTTCACTCACTTTCATGCGGATCACATCAGCGGTCTTCCGGGAATGCTGCTCACTATGGGCAATGCAGAGCGCACGGAGCCGCTGCTTTTGATTGGTCCGCGCGGGTTGCCCGGAATAGTCAATTCCTTGCGGGTGATTGCGCCGGAGCTGCCTTTTGAGGTGATCTGCCTTGAGATCACGGAACTGGAGCAGGTTTTTCCGTTCAGCGGATTTCGGATAGAGTCATTCCGAGTCAACCACAACGTACCCTGCTACGGTTACAGCATTGTGATTGACCGTGCCGGCAAATTTGATGTGGAAAAAGCACAGTCTCTGAATATTCCAAGAAATTACTGGAATCCCCTGCAAAAAGGTGAGATAATAGACGAAGACGGCTATTACTTTACTCCGGATATGGTGCTTGGGGCGCCCAGAAGAGGGTTAAAGGTCACCTATTGTACGGATACGAGGCCCACGGACTGCATTGTAGAACATGCAGCCGGGTCGGATCTGTTTATTTGCGAGGGCATGTATGGAGAGCCGGAGAAGGCGAAGAAGGCGAAGGAATACAAGCACATGACATTTTATGAGGCGGCGGAGATTGCAAAGCTGGCCGGGGTGCAGGAAATGTGGCTGACACATTACAGCCCTTCTCTGGTACGGCCGGAGGAATATATGGAGGAAGTGCGGAAAATCTTTCCGGCCGCGTTGGCTGCGAAGGACGGCAGAAGCATGGATTTGATGTTCAGGGAAGATTGATTGCGTCGGATACTTTCAAGCCGGGTGGAATGAGCCGATAAATATAAAAAGAGAAGAAACGCAGGAGGAGAAAATGAAAAATTCAAAGGTTGCGAAGACGGTAATTATAGTGGTTGTTCTTGCGGCCCTCATTCTGGTTTATTACTACTATTTGGGTCACCGGGCAAAACGGCAGGAGGTCGAGGAGACGATTGTGGCCACCGTGGTACAGAGTGTCCTGATGCGGGATCTGGAGCATAATTATCCGCCCACGCCCAAGGAAGTGGTGAAATATTATGCGGAAATCACGGAATGCTTCTACAACGAAACTTATTCCGACGAGGAGCTTGTGAAGCTTGCGGGTAAGATTCAGATGCTTTACGATACGGAGCTTGTGGCGAACAAGACGCAAGAGCAGTACATGGAAGATCTGCGCAACGACATTGCGGAGATGAAGGGCGATCAGATTACGATTGCAAGCTATGAAGTTTCCGCCAGCACCGATGTGGAATACTTTGAGCAGGGTGAATACTCCTGCGCCAGATTATATTGCACGTTCTATCTGAAAAAGCAGGGCGGCGGCCGCGTGCCGTCACAGGAACGGTTTGTGCTCAGACAGGATGCGGATAAGCACTGGAAGATTCTCGGCTGGGAGCTTGTGGATGACTAAAGGTGGGATGAAACTGCCTCGGAATGGAGGAAAGGTTGCATAAATTCTCTGAAGAGCAATTTATGCAGCCGCGAGTTTGTGCCGGAGCCACAAACTCGGATTCGCAGTCGAGAATAAAAGTATTCCTTCGGAAAACTTTGAAATTCTCGACGCTTGCCTTCGCAAAAAAGCTCCGGCATGGAGGAAAAGATGAAAAATAACGGGGAGACCGCGACGATTCTGGCTGTGGAGACCTCCTGCGACGAGACGGCGGCGGCGGTGGTGGAAAACGGCAGGGAAGTTTTATCGAATGTGATATCCTCCCAGATTGCCCTGCACACGCTCTACGGGGGCGTGGTGCCGGAGATTGCCTCACGCAAACATATTGAGAAGATCAATCAGGTGATGGCCGAGGCGCTTTCGCAGGCGGGGAAAGGGCTTTCCGACATGGATGCCATCGCGGTCACTTACGGGCCGGGTCTTGTAGGGGCGCTTTTGGTAGGGGTGTCCGCGGCGAAAGCGGTCAGTTTTGCGTCAGGGATTCCGCTGATCGGCGTGCACCACATAGAAGGACATATCAGCGCCAATTACATAGAGAATAAAGAGTTGGAGCCGCCCTTTGTCTGTCTGGTCGTGTCGGGCGGACATTCTCACCTTGTGGTGGTGAAGGATTACGGAGAATATGAAATTTTGGGACGCACGAGGGACGACGCGGCGGGAGAAGCCTTTGACAAAGTGGCGCGCGCGATCGGCCTGGGTTATCCCGGCGGACCGAAGATCGACAAGGTATCTAAGGAGGGGAATCCGAGCGCTATCGCTTTTCCAAGGGCGAAGGTAGGGGATTCCGATTACGATTTCAGTTTCAGCGGCTTGAAGTCCGCGGTTTTGAATTATCTCAATTCTTGTGAGATGAAGAGAGAGCCGTACTGTCAGGCCGATGTGGCGGCCTCCTTTCAGAAAGCGGTGGTGGACGTGCTCACAGAGCATTCCATGCACGCGGTGGAGTCCTGCGGCATAAAGAAGTTTGCTATTGCCGGCGGCGTGGCATCCAACTCAGCGCTCAGGGAGGCGCTTACAAAGGCCTGTGAGGAGCGCGGTGTGGTGTTTTACAGCCCCTCGCCCGTTCTTTGCACGGACAATGCGGCGATGATCGGTGCGGCGGGCTATTACGAGTATGTGAAGGGTGTGCGGCACGGATATGATTTGAACGCGGTGCCGAATTTGAAGTTAGGACAAGACATGAAGTTCAGCTAAGACGGCAAAGTACGCAGCCTAAGCAGACCTTCATGTCTGGGAGAATGCGCTCTTTGCATTCTCCCAGACATGAAGGTCGTTAACAATATGGGAGAGTGGGGAATATGGGGAAAAAGCGATGTACCGCCATCGTTCTGGCGGCGGGGCGCGGCAGCCGCATGAAAAGCGGCGTGGCGAAGCAGTACATGCTTCTGCGGGGCAGGCCGCTTATATGGTACGCATTACATGCGGTAGAAGAATCCTCTGTGATTGATGACTGCATTTTGGTCACCGGTGCGGAGGATATTTCTTATGTAAAAGAAGAAATTGTGGCCAAGTACGGCTTTTCTAAGGTGGCGGCCGTTGTAGCCGGCGGAAAGGAACGATACGATTCCGTGTACAACGGTCTGCAGGCGGCCGCGGGCAGCAGCGGGCAGGGCGGCGAAAAACCGGGAGCGTCTGATGAGGACGGTTACATTTTTATTCAGGACGGAGCAAGGCCTTTTTTGACAGAAGATATTTTGGAACGCTGCTATGAGGCGGTTGCGCAGGATCATGCCTGTGTTGCGGGAATGCCCGTGAAGGATACGATCAAGATTGTGGATGAGAGCGGTTTTGCCAGGCAGACGCCGGATAGAAATTTCATGTGGCAGGTGCAGACACCACAGGTTTTCGACGCGGCCCTGATTATATTTGCTTACAAAAAACTGATGCAGGAGAAGGAGCGGCTTTTGCGGGAAGGAATTTCCATTACGGATGACGCGATGGTGGTGGAAACCTTTACGGACTGCAAGGTCAGGCTGGTGGAGGGGGATTACACAAATATCAAGGTCACCACACCGGAGGATATGGCGGTGGCGGAGACGCTTTTGGACGGCAGGCCGTGTTAGCGGTGTGGTTTCTATCATAAAGCGTTAACAATTTGAAACCGCTGAAAGTAAAAATGCGGAAATACGTGTGTGGAGAAACGGAGAAGAGAAGTTGAAAAACATTTGGAAGACGGTTATGGCTATGATGCTGACTGCGTTGGCGTTGGCGGGCTGCGGCAATGCGGCTGCCAACGGAGAGCAGAGTGGAAATGTGCCTGCTGCAGAGGGACAGAGCGACGAGACGGCTTTGGGAGGAGAGGTTTCAGACACAGAGGATCAGGGCGGTGAGGCGGCTTCTGCGGCGGCGCAGGACGAGAATCAGACCGACGCGGAGGAGAAGAGCCAAGAACCGATTGTCACAAACGATGGAAAAGGCGAGCTGATTTCCGACGAGGATGCGGCGGCTTTGCAGTATATGAAGAAATATATGGTTGAAGATGTATACGGCGACGGTTCGTCCTATGAGGTTTATGCGCCTGAGGGAAGTGAAAACAGCGACGGATTTTTAAGCTATATTGATCACGGCATCAGTTTTTTTGCGTCGGTGTTCGGTGGCGGAGACGAAGAACTTCCCTATTTTATGCTGAATGAAAGCCTGAAAGGGCAGAAGGCGGATTGGGAGAGCGGCGGGCAGTATTCCGATGTGCGGCTTGGCGAGGTTATAAAAAACGGTGCGGACAGATATGTGACTGTCTCCGCAAAGAGCGAGGATTTCTACGGGACGGCCTATGAGGTGAAAAAGCTTTATTATCTGGACATTCCAAAGGCGGGAGTGGGCGTGCTCTGGGAAGCGGAGATTACCGAGCTGCAGACGGATGAGTTTACTGAGAAGATTCTTGCGGAGATCGGACAGTGCTATGGAATTGGCCTGGAGAGCATAATGCCAAGCGGAGAATGGGTGCAGGCAGATGCGGAGCGGCAGGTGGAGGCACAGGATGTGTATGAGCCGGAGGCGGGAGAAGCTGCGCTCACGAAGGTAGACGGCTACTGGTATCTGGGGCAGACTACGATGTCCTTTAAGGACGGGGAGATTCAGTGCCCGGTGATGGCGCCGATGGGATATACGACTGCAGTGAGGGAAACCTATGTCAGCGCTTCCATGCATGGGGTCTCCGTGAATATCAGCGGCATCCCCACGGGTACGGGCGACTATGTGCCGCTGCTCAAGGAGGGTGCGGACAGGCTGTATGAGCGGAAGCTGAACGACGAGGATGTGGAGAATCGAAATGTCCATAAGAGTGCGGTTATGGAGATGTCAGGCTTTGACAAGGCATGGTATTATGTGGTTGACTATGAGACGCCTGATTGGATAACGGAAGAATATTATAAGGAAGTGAGCGTCAACTGTCGGATTGTCATTGGGGAGAACTATGTCCTTACCTGTGATATCACGCTGCGGGACAATGCGTTTGACGCGTCCACCAACACGTTGCTTAAGGAGCTGGAAACGGCGTATGGCATTGATTTGTCGGCGTATTATAATGAGGGGTGAGCAGAGAACGTCGAGAATGAGAATTCGTCTGCATAATGATTTGTACCGGGGCGGAGCGAAAGGAACGGATATATTTTATGAAGTATGATGATAAAGGTGTAAAAAAGTGCGTCGCAGATCGTACGCGCCGCGTGGCCGGTTGGATGGCAGGGATCATGTTGGCTGCTATCCTCGCAGGCTGTGGACAAATGGAGAGGCCGGCAGGAATAGCGGAGGATGGAAGGGACGCCGCAGAGGTGGCCGAAAAAGGCGCTGGCGGGACTGAGGAGATAGGCGCGGCGAGAGCAGACACTGCCGGGGCGCAGGAAGCGGAGGCGGACGGTGCAGAAAACAGTCCCGCTACCATGGCGGATTTATTGCGGGAGAGCGGCAATGTGCCCGAGATGGCAGAGGCTCCCGAGCTGCCTGAAACAGTGCTGTGGTTTAATGCAACCTATGCCTGCCTGACCTACACAAACGGCTGCGACTGGCGGTGGGTAGGCGGAATGGAACCCACGGAGGAGAATGCGGATAAGGCGGAGTATCTGCTCTATTCCAGCTGGAACGTGTGGGATCGGAAATCCGGTATCGAGGCGGTGAATAAGCTGCTCGGAGGCGGCCATCGCGCCAAATGTCAGGAGTGCATGGATGATTTGGAAGCGTGGGGACTTTTGGAATTGAGTGAGATGCGCTTTGCGGAAGAATTGACCAAAATCGTAACCGGAGAGCGGACAGACATTGATCTCGGGGATGTGCCCGGGCGGTATGCGGTGGCTTACTACATGTATCATAGGGGAATCGGGGCAGAGTATATTGCGGCGTGGGATTTTTGCCGAGTGAACCAGTTGTATGCGGATTTCTATCTGTGCGGCTTTATGAACTATGAAGAGGCGATGGACGCGTCCCTTGAAAACTCGCTGCGCTTACAGAAGATGTATGATTCGTGGGATGAGATGATGGACGCTTACTTGATGGGATATCGGTTTTGGCAGGGCGATCCGGAAATAACGGAGGATTCACCGACAAAGGAGCGGCGCAGCTATTATGAAATGCTCAAAAATTCCAATGACAGTCCCTACGAATTGGACTGGAATATGGAACTGAAAAAGAGCTGGTGACAAGCTGGAAAAAAAGGGTGAAAAAAATAAAAAAACGGGTTGACATGGCAGTTTATCTTTGCTAGAATAGTTTTTGCGCTCGACCAAAATTGGGTGCAAAGCGAACACGGAGAGGTATCGAAGTGGTCATAACGAGGCGGTCTTGAAAACCGTTT
>ERZ779637.446-NODE-446-length-27770-cov-6.487390_pt1 | contig 27770 bp, 26 predicted proteins | sample MGYA00514196_ERZ779637 | MGnify/ENA primary metagenome ERZ779637 (study PRJEB29562, sample SAMEA4376700) | mouse gut metagenome | isolation source: Cecum | study: EMG produced TPA metagenomics assembly of the A DSS colitis mouse model was used to assess the...
TCATGATATTGCTATCACACGGACCTGAACCGTGCGCGTCTGCCAATTCCGCCATCTCTGCTGATTCATCTAAAGCTTCACCAGGATCTCTCCGAGTGAATGCGCGAGACGGGACTTGAACCCGTACGATTGCAATAATCACTAGATCCTTAGTCTAGCTCGTCTGCCAATTCCGACACTCGCGCTTAACGCACCGCGCAAGAGTGATAATACCACTTCGTGGAAAAATTGTCAACAGTTTTGGCATAAATTTTATAATTTTTCAAATTTCGACTCTTACATGCCCTGAATCAGATACTTATTTTCAAATTCCTGAATAGGCAGCGGTCTGTCGTGCAGATACCCCTGCACCTGCGTACACCCGCACGCCCGCACAATCTGTTCTTCATCTACGGTTTCCACGCCTTCGCAGATAACGTCAAGGTCAATTCTGTCAAAAATATCCACAAGACCGGCCATAATTTCAAGGCCTTTACGGTTATTAATACTGTTCTGCACGAATCCCCTGTCAAACTTGATACCGTCAAGAGGCAGCATCCCCAGCATATTAAGCGAACTGAAACCTGTCCCGAAATCATCCATGCTGATTCGAAAACCCTTTTCCCGAAGCAGCCTCACACGATTCATAATCATGAAAATATCTTCAAAAAAAGCGGTCTCCGTCACTTCAAACTCCACATATTCCTTAGGCACCTGAATATCTTCGATATGCTTTGCAAGCCCCTCCCATCCCGTCTTTTGTTTAAAGTCTACTCTCGAAAGATTCAGACTGACAGGGACTAACGGCAGGCCTCTTGCCTTCCAGGAATTCAGCAGCCGGAATATCTTCTCCGCCACATACAAATCCAGCTGCGTGACCAGTCCGTATTTTTCCAGGGCCGGAATAAATATATCCGGCGGAATTATTTTCCCGTTTTCGTCCAGAAGTCTCGCCAATGCCTCCGCTCCTACGATTCTCTGGGAATCGATATCAATTTTGGGCTGCAGATATACCAAAATTGAATCCTCCTTAATGGCGCGTTCAAATAAAGGCACGATACTCTGCTCCACCTTTGCCCGCTCCTCCAGCTGTTCGGAGAAAAAACATATGGTAGTAGTATAATCGTCTCCGATATTCCGCCTGGCAAGTTCTGCCTTATCTAATATCTGCGAAATATTTTCATTCAGATCACGGATGATATATGCCCCGGAATTAATCCGCAGTACCGCCATGGGATATTCTTTTTCGATTTCGAGTACAAATTCTTTATGTATACTGTTGTAATGCTCGGTCATGTGATCCATGGGTACGTCGCCGCTGATTTCGATTAACGCCACAAACCGGTCCGAATGAATCCGGCTGGCCAGCAGACAGTACTCATTCCCGTGAAAAAAATAATCCGCAATTCTTGCAAGAAGACGATCCCCCCGTTCATACCCATATACGCTGTTAATATACTTGAAATTGCTTAAATTCATGGATATCAGCATACAGGGCCTGGTCAGACCGCGGATAATTTCCGGCGCGGTTTCCTTAAAGTCATCATAATACATTAAACCCGTCAACTTATCCTGTTTCATACTTTCCCTCATACCTTAAATACTATAACATTGTTCTGACATACTAATATTTTAACACATAATTATCAGAAACAATATACTTTTTTTGTCTTTTTATCAAAATCTTCCATTTATTTAAAAATAAAATATCCGTATATATTGCAGACATAAATAAAACGTCCAAAACATATATTAGGAGAAAACCTTTACGGATCACAATATGAAAAACCATTCCCCTCTGAAAGCAGCCATCGTTGGCAGAACCCAGTTTACCGGCAATTATGAAAAAGCGCTGCGTTCCCTTGGCGTCCATGTCCAAACCCTGTTAAGCACCGGCAAGCTTCAAAGCTTTGACCTTCTTATATTACCCGGCGGCGGCGATATTACGCCCGCTTTTTTCGGACAAAAAAATAAAGGTTCCAGAGATATCGATACGGAACTGGATATCCTTCAGATTCAGGCGCTGGATCTGTTCGTCCGGCATCAAAAACCGGTTCTTGGCATTTGCAAGGGCATGCAGCTTATTAACATTTTTTTCGGCGGCAGCATGAAACAGCATCTTCCGACTGCCTCCGCCCACGAATATGTAAAAGGCGACCAGTATCACCTTACGCAGGCATTGCCGGGAAGCGTTCTCCATAAACTGTACGGAGACCGTTTCATAGTGAACAGCGCGCACCACCAGGGCATCGATCTGCCCGGAAAACTTCTGAAAGTTACCCAGACCTGCAGCGACGGCGTTATCGAAGGAATTGAACACCTGTCCCTTCCTGTCCTGGGCGTACAATGGCATCCGGAACGGCTGATGGAAAGCCCAAAAGAAAAGAACGCCGTCTCCGGCGCTCCCTTATTTCAGGAATTTTTGTCCCGGGCCTTTTGATTCCATTCCAGCCTCATCCGCTCTTTTGCCATGCCAAACAGAGCCCGGACAACTTTTTTCAATACCGTTTTCGTTTCTCCGTCTACTTCTTTTAACGCCGTCAGCACACCCGTCATGCTTTTTTTCCAATCGGCAGTAAAATCGATCAGTGTTTCTGCCTCCGATGCGGAGATCACCTGATACAAAGTGTCAACAAAGGTTTTAACCTGTTCTTCGTTGAGAGATAAAATCCACTCGTTAATCGTCCCGTCCGAACGCTTTCTGGACTTGTAAATATCCCTGACCTTCAGAAAATGGTCCTCTTCCACCAGCCAGGTAAACGGATCGTGCTGAAACAGTCCGAAAGTCTTGCTCTCCACAACCTCATACCGGCTGTCAACCGGAGAAAACAGCATACCCACCAGCGAAGAATGCGGCAGGATCCGGACCACCTTATCTTCCAGTCCCTGATAATTAAATCTTGCAAGCACTTCCGGGCGGAATCCCGGTCCGTCATGGTTATATACGCATAGAATCCGTTCCTGTACTTCCTTCGTGCAATTAAGCGCCGCATATACGGCAAAATTTCCTCCTTTGGAATGTCCTCCGGTATAAAATTTCCGGCGAAGCCTTCCCGTCACCATATTCATATATTTTGCGGCGAATCCCTGTCCGGGAACAGGATCTAAAAACGCCATATTAAAATCTTCTTTCCAGCCTATGATCGTTTCGTCGGTTCCCCTGTACGCCAGATATAAAATGCCGGAATCCAGAATAACCGTTACGGCTGAAAACTGCGTTTCCCATTCCGGTTCCACAATGTTAATATAACAATTCAGCTTTATTTTCCTAAATCGCCTGCTGGCAGTCATCGCTTCAAACAAGGCTCTGTTAACCTTCTCATAACGTTCGTCCGCATATAATTTTTCATAATCCGCATGATCCCTGACATACTGCAGATTTACAGACCGCCTGTTTTCCGTCACCCCCGGTACGATCCCGTCAAATTTCAAATATGCAAACTGGCAGAATATCAGACTGTCTACTTCATTCAGAGATTTTTCTTCAAATGTATAATCTCCGTATTCCTTAATGTAATCCAACATTGTTCCCGCCATATTTCCACCTTATAAATTTATTTTTTCCAGGTTCCAGGGGTTAATAATACCAGCATCGGAAGAAATTCCAGTCTTCCCGTAATCATATCAAATATGAGTACCAGCTTGGAAAAAACTGAAAATTCCGAATATCCGCCAGCCGGACCTACCATATTCAGTCCCGGACCCACATTATTTAAATTGGCGGCAACCGCCGTAATGTTTGTCGTAAAATCAAAACCGTTCAGACTGATAAGCAAAAAAGACGCAAGGAATACGGAAACATAAATCATCAAATAAACCTGAATGGACCTGGTTACTCCTTCCGGCAGCATTTTTCCGTCCATATGTACTTTTTTGACGCTTCTGGGATGCACTACCAGAGATATTTCATTTTTTATGCTTTTAAACAAAACAACCAGACGGCTGACCTTAAATCCGCCTCCGGTACTTCCCGCACAGGCCCCGATCAGCGTCAGAAGAAACAGGAGCACCTTGGAAAACTCCGGCCATACGTTATAATCTACGGAGGCAAAACCCGTGGTTGTCATAATGGAAGCCACCTGCAGCAGTGAATGGTGAAAATCCATAAAAATACTGGAAAAGCTTCCTCTGATATTCCATGTAATGAAAAACGCGGACACAAAAATCAATAAAAGGTATACGCGTACCTCTTCGCTCTTAAATGCCTCTTTCGGTCTCTTAATCAGAAACATATAATAAACGTTAAAATTAATTCCGCAAAGAATCATAAAAATAATAATTACACTCTGCGCGGCCGTAGAATAAGAAGCCACGCTGTCCCCTAAAAGGCCGAAACCTCCGGTTCCCACCGTCGAAAAGGTTATGGTAACCGCATCAAAAAGAGGCAGTCCCGTAATACATAAAAAAAGAATCTCCACAACGGTTATCACCAGATAAATCCCGTAGAGAATCATCGCCGTATTTCTCACCTTCGGCACCAGCTTTCCCACCGACGGCCCGGGACTTTCCGCACGCATCAAGTGCATATTATAGCTTCCCGATAAAGGAAGAATCGCCAGAATAAGCACCAATACTCCCATACCGCCGATCCAGTGCGTAAAAAGCCGCCAGAACTGGGTACAGTGTGCCAGCGATTCCACATCCGTAAGAATACTGCCTCCCGTAGTCGTAAAACCGGATACCGTCTCAAACAAGGCGTCAATATAACTGGGAATCGTCCCGCTGATATAAAATGGAAGCGCACCCATAACACTGATTACAATCCAGCTTAAGGATACCGTTACAAAGCCTTCCTTCGCATAAAAAACTTTACTTTTCGGTTTAAACAGTTTTCCGATAAATCCGAGAATAAGACAAAGAAGCATTGTAATCAGGAAAGCAAATCCTTCTTTTTCACCGTAAATACACGCTACAATGCAGGGCAGAATAAGAAAAGCGCCCTCAAACTCCAATACTCTGCACAATATATAACGAATAATTGAGTAATTCATAAGCAAACCCCTTATTTCAAAATATCTCTGATATCATGGAATCCTGTGGTCGTAGTGACAAGAACTACCGTATCGCCTGCCTGAATAACGCTCCGCCCCTGTGCCATCGTAATGGAGCCCTTATGATTAATGCTGCATATCAGAATATTGGGTTTTAAGGAAATTTCCTGCAGAGGAATTCCAATAATGGGGCAGTCCTCCTTGATTAAAAATTCCAGCGCTTCCACCCGGTTATCATTCATTCTGTAAAGAGTTTCTATATTGCTTCCCATGGAATTATGCATGGCCCGTACATAACGGATAATCGATTCCGCCGTAATATATTTGGGATAGATTACGCTGCCGATCTGCAGTTCGTCAATGATCTCATCGTAGGACACCCGGTGCACTTTCGTAATCAGCTTCGCCTTTGTCAGACTCTTGGCAAAAAGCGTAAGCATGATATTTTCCTCGTCAAAATTGGTCATCGCCACGAAAGCTTCCGTAGTCGTAAGTCCCTCCTCCAGCAAAAGATCCTTATCCGTACCGTCCCCCTGTATGATCATTGCCTGCGGAAGAAGATCGCTGAGCTCCTCGCAGCGCCTTTCGTCACGCTCCACGATTTTTACCTGAATTCCCATATCGATCAGCTGTGCGGCAAGGTAATAGGAAGTTTCTCCGCCGCCCACCAGCAATACGTGCCTGGCCCTTGCGGTAGCCATTTTCATCTTTTTAAAAAATGCAATATTCTTGGAGGGCGAACCGGCAATGGTAATTTCATCCCTTGCCTTCAGTTCAAAATTACCGTCGGGAATAAAAACCTTCTCCCCCCGCTCCACCGTACAGACCAAAACGTCACAATGCAGTTTCTGTCCCAAGTTCTTAAGTTTCACGTCGCATAAAACCGAATTTTCTTCCACGCGGAATTTAATCAGCTCCACCCGTCCTTTTGTAAAGGTATCAATCTTTAACGCGGAAGGAAACTTCAAAATTCTTGCCATCTCCATAGCGGTTGCAAATTTGGGATTAATGATCATGGATAATCCCAGTTCTTCCCTTATAAAATTAATCTCGCGGCTGTAAACCGGATTACTGACCCGGGCAATCGTATGGCAGTTGCCGGCTTTTTTTGCAATCAGGCAGCAGAGCAGATTTAACTCGTCCGCCCCGGTCACGGCAATCAGAAGATCCGCCTCGTGTACGCCCGCCTCCGTCTGCACCGCAAAGCTTGCGCCGTTTCCCACAAGTCCCATTACATCATACATATTGGAAACGTTTCTCACTAAATTTTCCTTTTCATCCACAACGGTTATGTTGTGCCCTTCTTTACTGAGCTGTTCCGCCAGGGTGGTTCCCACATTGCCGCACCCCACAATAATAATCTGCATAGTTCCCTCCGGCAAAGCGCTTTTCCATGTTTGGAAAACGCTTCGACTCTTTTCCTGATTTCTATCTTTAAAGATAACGCAACACAGTCTTTTTGTCAAAAATTTTTAGAGATTTTTAATGGTTTTTAATCTCCGGTTCATTGCATTTTCCTGTAAATGCCCTAGAATAGAATTAAAATGAAATTTGAGGTGATTTTTTTGAGAGAAAAAATGATTCGGTTTATGCAGGGCCGTTACGGCGCCGACGCATTTTCAAAGTTTTTATCCTTTTTGGCTGTCATTTTAATGGCGCTTTCCCTTTTTATACCCAGGTTTCCTTTTTATATACTTGGAATCGCAGTCATCATTTATGGATATTTCCGTATGTTTTCCAAAAACATATCGAAACGTTATCAGGAAAATCTGCTTTATATGAAGTATAAAAACCAGATGACAAAAAGCCTGCGAAAAAAGAAACTGGAACTGGCGCAAAGAAAAACCCATCATATTTACAGATGTCCGCAGTGCCGCCAGAAGATCCGCGTTCCCAGAGGACGCGGCAGAATCGCGATCCGCTGTCCGAAATGCAACGTTGAATTTATCAAAAAGAGCTGAGGTTTTTATGTTTGGTTATATTACGGTCAATCAGGACGAACTTAAGATAAAAGATTATAAGCTGTACCGCTCTTTTTACTGCGGTTTATGCAGGGAATTAAAGAAAGCCTTCGGACGGACGGGACAATTATCCTTAAGTTATGATATGACCTTTCTGATCGTCCTTTTGACGGCGCTTTACGAAGAAGAAGTGCAGACAGGCTTTTGCAAATGCATTGCGCATCCCTTTGAAAAACATCCGGTAAGCGCCAGTCTTTTCACGTCTTACGCCGCAGACATGAATTTGATTCTGACCTATTATAAATGTCTGGACGACTGGGCTGATGAAAAAAAAGGCGGACGCCGGTTATATAGTCTGACGCTGGAGGGCAAAATAAAAAAACTGCAAAAAAAATATCCCGAAAAAACCCGCATCATAGCCGAAAACCTGAAGGCAATCAGAGAATATGAAAAAAGCGGGCAAACCGATCTGGATACCGTGGCGGGATATTTCGGAACCGTCATGGCGGCCATTTTCTCCTGCAAAAAGGACGAATGGGCCGACACTTTACATGAAATGGGATTTTTCTTCGGCAAATTCATTTATTTGATGGACGCCTATGAAGATCTGGAATCAGACCGCAAAAAAGGCTGTTATAATCCGTTTCTTCCCATGTCGGGCGACCCGGATTTTGAAGAAAAGGCAGGAAATATCCTTACCATGATGATGGCCGCCTGCTGCCGTGCTTTCGAACGTCTGCCCGTTTTAACCTACACGGACATCCTGCGCAATATTCTTTATTCCGGCGTATGGATACGTTATAATCTGGCCGCCCAAAAGAAAGAAGAACAAAAAAATGACAAACCCTTATAGTATTCTCGGCGTCTCTTCCGACGCTTCCGACGAAGAAATCAAAAAAGCATACCGGACCTTAAGCCGTAAATATCACCCCGACGCAAACGTTAACAATCCAAATGCCGCGCAGGCGGAAGAAAAATTCAAACAAATCCAGCAGGCGTACCAACAGATTATGCAGGAACGTGAAGGGGGTAATTTCGGCGGTTTCAGGGATTATTACGGTTCACACGGCTCTTCCCGGTCCGATTCCGATCCCTATTCGACGCATATGACCGCCGCCGCCAATTATCTGCGCAGCCGGCACTATCAGGAAGCCCTGCATGTTCTGAATTCTATCGAAACCCATACCGCTTTGTGGCATTATTACAGTTCCATCGCCAACAGCGGCCTCGGCAATAACGTAGCGGCCCTGGAGCATGCCAGACAGGCAGCATCCATGGAGCCCTTCAATTCCGAGTATCAGAATCTGGTCAGACAGCTTGAAATGGGCGGGAACTGGTATCAGACCATGAGAACCCCCTACGGAACGCCGCCCCTGCGCGGCGACGGATTTTGCATGCGCCTTTGCATTGCCAATTTAATCTGCAACCTCTGCTGCGGCGGAGGGGGACTCTGCTGCGGCGGGGGATTTCCGTACTATTAATCTGCCACATGAAATATTCTGCCGCATACACGGCCACACGGAGATTCTTATGTTAGACTTTTTAGTATTATATTCCAGTAATACGGGAAACACCAAAATGGTAGCCACTTCTGTTTTTAACGCCATTCCGGGTACTGCAAAAGAACTTTGTGATTTTAAGGACTTTCACTATGACAGGGAAGCCAAAATTTATTTCGTCGGCTTCTGGACCAACCGCGGAAGCTGTGATATCAGCGTACTGAATCTGCTTTCTTCCCTGCATGGAAAAAAAGTCGCTTTATTCGGCACCTGCGGCATGGGAAACACAACCGCCTATTTTCACGCCGTGGCGGGAAATGTAGCCGCTTTCATTCCGGAAGACTGCGAATACCTGGGAAGCTTCCTCTGTCAGGGCCGTATGCCCGCACAAATTCTCTCCAAATATAAAATTCTGAAAAAACAAAACCCCGCCGAAGGCACATTCATTGATCAAATGATTGCCACTTTCAGCGAGGCTTCCACACATCCTGACGAAAACGATCTGATCGACGCCCAGAATTTTGTCGGCACCATTTTAAACCGCTGCGGGGGCGCCTTATAAATCTGTGCTGTTTTCCGTTACGCTCCGTCTCCCTGCCAGTATCTCTTTATAATCCTCATAATTTTTTATAAGCAGCGCGGGCGTATCCAGTCCGTAAGGACATTTCTTCCGGCACTGGCCGCAATGCAGACAGCTTTCGATCTTTTTCATTTCAGCCTGCATCTCGTCCGTTAACTGCTGCTGCGACGGCGCCCTGCGGATTAACAGAGACATTCTGGCACAGGTGTGGATATCGATTCCCACCGGACAGGGCATGCAGTAACCGCATCCCCGGCAGAAATCACCCAACAGTTCTTTTCTGTCGCGTTCTATAACCTTTTTTAATTCTTCATCCATAGCAGGAGGATTCTCTATATACGACAAAAATTCATCAAGTTCCTTTTCTCTCTGAATCCCCCAGATGGGAAGCACGTGGGAATACTGCGCCAGAAATGCACAGGCCGCCCGTGAATCGGTAATCAGGCCGCCCGATAAAGCCTTCATCGCAATAAAACCCATGTCCGCCTCCTTACAGGCGTCCACGATCTGCATATCTTTTTCTGTCGCCAGATAACAGAAAGGAAACTGCAGCGTCTCATAAAGACCGCTCGCAATTGCATCCTCAGCTGCCTGAAGGCGATGGTTGGTAATCCCGATATGCCGGATTTTCCCTTGTTGTTTTGCCTCCAGCATAGCTTCATAAAGACCGCTCCCATCGCCCGGCGCAGGATGGGCCGACGGGTTATGGAACTGATAAATATCTATGTAATCCGTCTTTAACAATTCCAGGGAAGTATGTAAGTCCTTCCAGAAATCTTCAACATTCCGGGCCGCGGTTTTGGTTGCAAGAACGACCCGGCTGCGAATCCCCTGAAGCGCTTCGCCAAGCTTTTCTTCACTATCGGAATAGGCTCTTGCCGTATCAATAAATTCCATACCGTTTGCACAGGCTTTCCGTACCAGATAAACGGCCTCCTTTTTGCTGATGCGCTGAATCGGCAAAGCGCCGAACGCGTTTTTCTCCACCTGAATACCGGTCTTTCCCAATGTAACTTTCATAACGGCTGCTCCTTTACATCTCTGATTGTCAATCTTTTCAAACATTATGATAATACAAAAGCCAGGCGCTGTCTATCTTTTTGGCAATAACGGCCATACACTCTGAAAAGTATAATCATCTGTAATTCCATTTAATTTATTTTTTTTTTATATTTTTTTCATAAAATGATGGAAGTTTTATGAAAATCTGATATAATACAAATATGTAACGTAAACATTTATTGGCATAATGCACAAAAGGGGGTTGAATTATGCAAAGAAAAGAAAAAAATAACCCACACAATAATTCAGAAATCAGCGGGAACCAGAAACCGTTTGTCAGTATTGATAAAAAAGTTTCAAAGCGTTTTGGACTGATAGTCATGCTTTGTTGTATTATATTGGGAATCGTATCTTCTGTCTTAAGTTATATTGCATCCATCAGCGCCGTATCGGAGACCATCAATAATACCTCCGACGTGGCCGCAGATTATGTGACCGCAGCCCTGGGACAGTATGTAGCAATCGCTTATGAGACGGGAAGCATTGCGCGGCTTGCCGATCCTGACAAAACCGCGGAAGAAAAAACCGCTATTCTAAACCAGCGGATACAGGATCATAGTTTCGACGGCGCATATCTTCTTGACAGCAGCGGTATCGATGTACTTACGGGCGCAGACCTTTCGGACAGCATATTTTTTAAGGAGGGCATGCAGGGCAATACATATATTTCCACTCCGACATACTATGAAGCAACCAAAACCGTATGGTTTGTCGTATCCGCCCCGCTATGGGAGGGCGGCCTTCCCGGTACGAAACCGGTCGGCGTTATCGCTTATATTCCCAACGGCGAATTCTTAAATGATATTATGCGTTCCATTCAGATCGGAAAAGGCGGCACCGCTTTCATGCTGGACGCCAACGGCATTACCATTGCCGACGTCAATTCCGAACTGGTCGGTATCGAGGACAGCATAGCGCTCGGCGATACCAATCCCAGACTTAAAAAATACAGCAGTATCTGTAAGAAAATGATCGCGGGCGAAGACGGTACAGGCTCTTATACCTATAACGGCAAAACAAAAGTAGTCGCTTATTCGCCCGTTCCCGGAACGGACGGATGGAGTATCGGTATTGCGGCGGTGCGGAATGAATTTTTAGGAAAGTTTTTCCTTTCCCTGATTCTCACGATTATTTTTGTAGTACTGTTCACTTTATTCGGCATACAAAACGGTATCCGGCTTGGAAAATCGGTTGCAAAACCGATAACCGTATCGGTTGACAGGCTTAAGCTTTTGGCGGCCGGCGATCTTCATTCGGACGTGCCGGTTCCCACGGAAAACGATGAAACCGCAATCCTGATGAACTGTCTCGCAGAAACGATTGGTGACCTGAATACGGTTATTTCGGATATCAGCAGCCATCTGGCGGAATTGTCCGAAGGAAACTTTACGATTAACATAAACGAAACTTATAAGGGCGATTTTTCACAGATTGTCGACTCTTTCCGTGGAATTGTCAATTCCCTGAATACCGCCATGCGTGATGTGGACAGCAACGCGGAAAGCGTACAAAAAGGCGCAACCGATCTGGCAGGCGCATCCCAGGCGCTGGCAGAAGGTGCAACCGATCAGGCAAGCGCAATCGAGGAGCTGACCGCAACCATGACGGATATCTCCGAGAAAATCCACCATAATGCGGAGAATGCGGAAAAAGTCAGTGTCGTTGTAGACGGCATGAACAAACAGATTATTGAAAGCAATGAACAAATGAAGCAGAGTATGGAAGCTATGTCAAAAATCCGGGAAGCTTCCGATAAGATTGCGGAAATCATCAGCAGCATTGAAGAAATTGCTTCACAAACCAATCTCCTTGCTTTAAACGCGTCTATCGAGGCCGCAAGGGCCGGGGATGCCGGCAAAGGTTTTGCCGTAGTCGCTACGCAGGTAGGAATACTTTCCGAGCAAAGCTCGGCAGCGGCAAAAAATACAAAAGATTTAATTCAAAACGCCATACTGGCCGTAGAGGAAGGAACAAGGCTTGCAAGCTCCACGGCGGAATCCCTGCTTCTTGTTGTGGATAACGCCAAAACGGTAAGTGAATCCGTTTCCGAAATCGCCGCCGCTTCCAATACCCAGGCAGAATCCGCGGCACAGATTACGGAGGGCATCAATCAAATTGCCGGCGTTGTGGAATCCAATTCCGCCACATCACAGGAAAGCGCAGCCGCTTCCGAAGCCCTGTCAGATCAGGCTAACCAGCTGAAAAAAATGCTCGGAAGATTCAAATATTTATCCTGACATTTTTCAAAAAAATATGTTTATTATCTTAAGGAGGAAGCCGCCGCACTGCAGGACAGTGCGCGGCTTCATTCATTCACATCCCTGTCTTTTCCCCATATAATATTTCAAACTTATTATCTCCAGAGGATTCCCATGCAAAAATTTACCATCTGTGTCATCGGCGACGACGCCCGTCAGGCCTATCTTGCCGAGTACCTGGAAAAAGAAGGCATGCTTGTACACACCCACGCGGACTGGAACCCTGCTTATCTGGAAAACTGCGATCTTCTCATAGGCCCCGTGGGCTTTTACAAAAACGGAGAGCTTCTTCCGGACGTACACAAAGCCTGCGAACAATACCACGTCCCCATTTTAAACTATATGTCCAGCCGGGAATTTCTGATAGCCAACGCGCAGATTACGGCGGAGGGCCTGCTTGCCTACCTGATTTTAAATACCCCCTTTGCCTTAAACGGCGCTAACGCCCTGATTTTAGGCTTTGGACGATGCGGGTCTGCCATTGCAAACCGGCTGCATGTTCTGGGCTGCCGTGTAGACGCCTATGATCTTCTTCCTGACCGGTTCGAAAAACCGGAATCCTATGACCTTGTGATAAACACGATTCCGGCGGTAGTTATTACGGAGGATATTTTAAAACCGCTCCGCAAAGACTGCGTGTTGTTCGATATTGTTACGACACCGGGCGGCTATGACGAAGAAGCCGTCGCCCGTCTGGGATTAAAGCTGATACGCTGCGCCGCCATCCCGGGCAGCACGGCTCCCAAAGCCGCCGGTTATGCCATCGGCGCCCAGGCCATCGGATACCTGAACTAAACTCCCTGTAAATTGAGAAAGGAAAGATTATCATGCCCCATGATTTCAGTGACAAAAACATAGGCATTGCCCTGACCGGCTCATACTGTACCTATGAAAAAATATTTGCCGCGCTGGAAGAGCTGACCCATACAAAAGCCAATTTGTTTACCGTCTTTTCCGACCGCGCTGCCTCCACCGACAGCCGTTTCGGAAACAGCGCCGATTTTCTGAAAAAAGCCGAAGAACTCACCGGAAAAAAACCGATTGTAACCATACCGGACGCGGAACCCATCGGTCCCAAATCCATGCTGGATATTCTTGTTATCGCCCCCTGTACCGGTAACACGCTTTCCAAGCTTGCAAACGGTATTTCCGATACGCCCGTTTTAATGGCTGCAAAATCTCATTTAAGAAACAACCGGCCGCTGGTCATTTCCCTGTCCACCAACGACGCCCTGGGAATGAATCTGAAAAATATCGGTATTCTTTTGAATACCAAAAATATTTACTTTGTTCCCTTTGGACAGGACAATTACGAAAAGAAGCCGAATTCCATGATCGCCCATATCCAATTGCTGCCGGAAACCATAGAATACGCATTAAAGGGACGCCAGCTCCAGCCTGTGATCCGAAGTCCCTATCCCATCAGCGAATAGAAGGAGGCGTCTATGTGCGGAATTGCAGGTTTTTATCAGACACACTTTGATTTTACGGCTTCTGCGGAAGACAAAAACAAATGGGAGCTTACTTTATCCTCCATGAAGAACAGTTTACTACACCGCGGACCGGACGAAAACGGCATAATGCTTTCCTCTCACGCCGGTCTCGCCCATTCCAGGCTTTCCATTATAGACTTGAAAAGCGGCCGTCAGCCCATGACAAAACCGGATCTGGAACGAACCTGTACCATTGTCTACAACGGTGAAATATACAATACGGCCGAACTGCGGGATCTTCTTTCGTATTATGATCTGAACTGGGAAACATCCAGCGACACGGAAGTAGTCTTAAACGGTTATCTGGCTATGGGAACGCACTTTTTTTCCCAGCTGAACGGCATATTTGCCTTTGCAATCTATGATGCCGGGGAGGACGCCCTTTACCTTGTGCGGGACCGTCTCGGCGTCAAACCTCTTTTCTATGGAAAACAGAAAGAATTTTTTGTTTTCGGCTCCGAACCCAAAGCGCTGTTTTCCTTTGGCATCACTCCAAGGCTTACTTCCGCCGGTTTTTGCGAGGTTCTTGGATTGGGCCCCGCACGTACGCCGGGTCACGGCATATTTGCCGGAATAAACGAGCTTCTTCCGGGTCACTTTCTATGTGTGCGCGGCGATTCCGTAAAAGATTACTGTTATTGGCAGTTACTTGCCATGGAACACAGAGATTCCTATGAAGACACGGTAGATAAGGTTACCTGGCTGATTCAGGATTCTGTCAAACGGCAGATGATCTCGGATATTCCCATCTGTACTTTTTTATCGGGCGGCTTAGACAGCAGTCTTGTATCCGCCTTCTGCCAGCAGGAGTTAAAAAAACAGGGTAAATGCTTAAGCACCTATTCTTTTGATTTCATTGGAAACGATAAAAACTTTCAGGCAAACGACTTTCAATCCTCCAGGGACCGCCCTTTTGTAGACATTATGCGGGACCACATACAAAGCGATCACCGGTATCTGGAATGCGATAACGCAACGCAGGCCGATTATTTATATAAGGCCGTAGACGCCAGAGACGTGCCCTGTATGGCGGATGTGGAATCCTCCCTTCTCTACTTCTGCGAACAGGTATCCCAAAATCACCGCGTCGCCTTAACCGGCGAATGTGCCGATGAAATTTTCGGAGGATATCCCTGGTTCCATAAGGAAGAAATGTGGAAGCATGACCTGTTCCCCTGGTCTTATGATTTAAGTCCCAGGCTCTCGCTTCTTCGGGATGATTTTCTGGAACAGAATCACATCGGGGAGTACGTCCGAAACGCTTATGAAGTTTCGGTTGCCGAAACGCCCGCACTTGCCGGAGAAAACAAAAAGGAAGCCAGAAGACGTGAAATTTCCTGGCTGAATATCCGCTGGTTTATGGCAACGCTATTAAACCGCATGGACCGGACCAGCATGTATTCCGGCCTGGAAGCGCGGGTTCCCTTTGCCGACCACCGGATTCTGCAATACGTGTTTAATATCCCCTGGGATATGAAATGTTATCAGGGGCAGACTAAAAGCCTTTTGGTGGAAGCCGGGAAAAAGCTCCTGCCGCCGGAAATCCTGTACCGCAAAAAAAGTCCCTATCCCAAAACTTATGACCCCGCTTATGAAAATCTGCTGAAAGAACGTCTGCTTACGGTTCTTAATAATTCGAATTCACCGCTGCATGCGCTTGCAGACAAAAAGAAAGTGAAAAAGTTCCTGGATACGCCGTCCGATTATGGAAAACCGTGGTATGGCCAGTTGATGGCTGGACCGCAAATGACGGCATATCTGTTGCAGGTTAATTACTGGCTGGAGAAATATTCTCTTATCTGACAGCCTGTTAAACGATGCCTATTGGGGAAAATTATAATAATATGTTAAAAAAGGGACGGTCGCAAAATCAATGTCAATAAGTTAAACCATGAACAGATTTTCTCAAAGAGTAGATTATACATCAAAACGTATAACCTACTCTTTTTTTCCAGAAGCCGGGGAATCCTTACTCATCCGCCCGGCAGCTAAACTCCATATACAACAATACCTGCCGCTGCCGAAATCATAATTAGAGAAATTGGCGATAATCTTTTTTTCATTCTTTTCCTGTAAATTACAAGAATCACAAACAAAAAAACGGTAATTGCCACTGCCTTGGGCGCAATGATTTTATTATCCGCCGCTATCAGACAATTATTTATTATCAACTGCACTCCCGTCGCTAAAATAATACCGATTATACAGGGTTTAAGTCCCGTTAATATTGTTTGAAAATACTGATTGTATAATATTTTTTTCAGCATCACCATAATTATGAGTATGATACAAAAAGAAGGCAGCACCACTCCTGACGTTGCAACTATAGCGCCCCAAAATCCTGCCTGGGCGCTTCCAATATATGTTGCCAGATTCACCATAATAGGTCCGGGAGTACTCTCACTTACCGCTATCAGATAGGTTAGTTTTTCTTCTTCCAGCCATCCATGAGACAAAACTGCATCCCGTATTAATGGAATCGCTCCATAAGCGCCTCCAAACGCAAAACAGCCTACCTTAAGAAAGGCAAAAAACAAATTCAGATATGTCATTTTCTTTTGCGCTCCTTCTTCACATACTCTTCTATTGAATAACACATCAGGCTTATAACCGCAGCTATAAGCATCATGCTAATGGAAGAAAATCTCCATGAAAAAATATCAATCAACAACATTGTTATAAATGAGCATAGCATGATTGCTACAGGAAACAGACGTCGTGGCATTTTCCTCATCATGTTTACTGCTGCATCGACAATCAGAATGCCTACGGCTGCCTTTATTCCCTTAAATGCATTCGCTATAATAACGATATCCAAAAAATTATTCAAAAAAACGGAGATACTGAAAATAATAATAAATGAAGGTATTACAACACCAAGCGTAGAAAATACTGCTCCCCAAAAACCTGCAATCCTATACCCCACAAAGGTTGCACAGTTAATTGCTATCGGACCAGGCGTAGATTCCGCTATCACAGTAATATTCATCATCTCGTCGTGGGTAATCCATTTCTTCTTCCCGACGCAATAATTTTCAATTACAGAAATCATTGCGTAACCGCCGCCAAAGGTAAACAAACCAATCTTTGCAAATGTCAGAAACAAATTAAATATTTTATTTTTCTTCTCAATCATTTTTATGCCCATCCATCAGAACATAAGCCAGCGTATACACTGCCATAATTCCCGAAACAGCCGGCGCAATCATTCCGATCGCGCCCAGATTGCCGGGCATATATGTATTTACGAAATAAATCAGGGGCATACGCAGAAGCAGCGCTCCAAAGCATACGCTGACCATTGTAAAGAACGTTTTGGATCTGCCGTTTAAATAGCCGTTGAGACAGAATACAAAACTGACTGCCAGATAATCATAACTGCAGGTCCGAAAAAAAGGAATTCCTTCCTGAACCGTACGAATATCCGAAGAAAACACACCAATCATAGTCTGCGGTGCAAACTGCGCCCACATCCAGAAGAGAAGGGATACCGAAAAAGCAAAGAAAGTTCCCGCCATCAGGGACTGAAAGGCTCTTTTTGGTTTTCCCGCCCCATAGTTCTGGGCGGTAACCGCCGCCAGACTGCCTGCGGCGGAAGTGGCCGGAAGCATGGCGAACACATCGTATTTTCCGGCAATCCCCACAGCGGCGGCGGCAAAAACCCCCATTTGATTCGTAACGCTTAACAGGTACAAAAAGGAAACCCGCACCATACATTCCTGCAGGGAGACCGGAATTCCCACTTTAGCCAGTTCTTTTAAACGATCTCCCTTTATTTTAAAATTCCGGAACCGGAAATCAAAAACAAAATGTTTCCGTTTCAGATAAACCATTGCGCAAATCATACTGACAGCCTGCGCCATGATCGTGGCAGCGGCCACTCCCGCCACGCCAAGACCCAGGAAACCGGCAAACAGCACATCCCCTATCATATTTATAACACAGGAAAGGGCTGTAAAAATCATAGGTCTTACGGAATCTCCGCAGCCTCTCAATATCGCGCCGACCGCATTATATCCGCAGATAAAAACAATCCCCATGCTGCATATCATAACATAAGTTTCCGCTTCCGCCACAGCCTCCGCCGGCGTCTTCAGCGCCGTGAGAACCGGCCTTGCACACACAGGCATTAAAACTGTCAGAACCCCGGCCACAATCCCGAACACCGTGAGCGTCGTTCCGATTGTTTCCCCGACGGCTTTCTCATTTTTCATTCCCGTATATTTTCCGACAATAACCGTAGCTCCCATGGTAAGACCTGTAATCAGACTGGTAATAATCTGCGTCACCTGCGTTCCGGTGGAAACCGCCGCCACACTCTCCGCCGTACAAAACCGCCCGATTACCGCCAGATCCACGGCTCCGTAAAGAGCCTGTATCAGATTCGCAATCAAAAAAGGCGCCGTAAACAAAACAAGCGCTTTCCATACATTGCCTTCCGTCAGATAATTTTCTTTCTTCTCTTCCTTCATGTTCATAAAACCATTCCCGCCTGTTTTTTCTAAACATAGTATAATCGTCCGCTTTCCGGCGCGCAAGTCTTTTGCCGCAGGAATTCCATAATTGGCAGCACAGGAATAATTTTGGTTTTTTCTCAGATACTATCCTAAAAGCTGCTAAAACAAATCAACTTTACGGGAAAGGAAATAATTATGATTGCAAATAACAAAAATCTGGGGTCCGAACTTGCCGTTAACGCGCTGGATGATATTCCCACCCCCAAGGCCGACGCCAAAGATATTGTGGGACTTGTAAAAACAAGCGGACGAGTCACAGGCTATCAGCTTTCGGACGGCTCCACCCTGTCCAAAGAAGAAGGCGTAGCCCTTGCAAAAGAAGGCGGAATCAAGGGCGTCGGAATTGCTCACAGAAAAGGGAACGAATATTTAAAATCTATTCCGGACGGTACGGAAGGCAACAACTTAAGCAACCTTCCTTCCGTCAGCGGCTGACTTCGGGAAGGCCGCTTTCTTTTTTGCCCTTTATCAGATCATGGTAAAACACGTATTGTTGGAGCACTCCGGAAAAACCCTTGTATTCTTCAAAGGGAAAACCTTCTTTATAATGCTCCTTCATTACTTTGGCAATATGCGTGTCCACCGGAAAGGAATCCAAATGATGAAGGGCAAAAAGGCAGATGCAGTCCGCAACCTTCTCTCCCACTCCCGAAAACAGCATAAGAGTCTGCCTGGCTTTAAGATAATCCATTTTCTTTAAGGCATCCAGATCAATTTCCCCTCCGGCCGCCATTTGCGCCGTCTTAACAAGGTAACGGCTCCTGTATCCTAAGCCGCATGCCCTGAATTCCTCTTCCGATACCTGTGAAAGCGCTTCCGGCGTGGGAAAGGTATAGTAAAGCGTCCCTTCATCTGTTCTTTTTTCTTCGCCGTATTTTCTGCAGACCGTATCGATGCATCCGCGGATTCTTTTAATATTATTCTGCTGGGAAATCAAAAAAGATACGATCATTTCCCAGATATCCTGACGGAGAATCCGAATCCCACAGCCGGACTGCGACGCTTCCAGCAAATATGGATCGTCCTGATTTACCGCAGACAAAAACCGGCCGTAATCCGTATCCAGATCAAAATAGGATTTCCAGACCGTTTCATATTCCTCCTGACTGCAGTATAAAAACAGCTGCCGTTCCCGCTGTCCTGCTCTTAAATAGCGCCCGGAGGCTATCAGGGAATAATTCCCGCAAGCCTCCTTTTGCATCCGGAAACACTGTCCGGAATCACAGATTTGTTCCAGTGATAAAAAAGGAATCTCTAACTTTATCATTATGTATTTCTCCCGCGCCTTTAATGGCAGCAATGTCCTTTGCAGCTTTTACAGTCGCCTCCGCAGCACGGAGATTTTCCGTTTTTCTTATTGCGTATCATGCTTCGGATAATGCCGGACACGATACATAAAAGCAACGCTCCTACAATAATTGTTCCCATTATTTTACACCTGCTTTTCTCATTCCATATTTCACACTATATGCTTTATGCTCGGTATCGGGTCTGAACAAAAGGTAAATAAATCCGATAACCAGAAGAAATGCCGCAGCCGTTCCGATTCCAAATCTTCCCGTTGTAAACAGAGTTCCCATCCGGAAAACACAAAGCGATACCACATAAGCAAGCATACACTGATAACCAATGGCAAACCAAAACCACCCGGGACTGTTCATTTCCCGCTTAATGGCTCCCATCGCTGCAAAACAGGGGGCACACAACAGGTTAAAGGCTAAAAAAGAGTAATCGCCGACAACCGTCATACTCCCGGCCAGGCTTTCCCAGACCTCCGCGCCGTCCTCTGCAACATCCGCAAACCCGAAAAGAATCGATCAGCATGGGAATAAAGGATTTACCAGAAAGACCAAACTTCCTTAAAATACGATCCATTATAAATGCAATCCGCGCCATATAACCGCATGCCTCTAAAAACGCCTGGAAAAGAAACAAAACAAGCATTTGCGGGACAAATCCCAAAACTGCTCCGACTCCCGCCACAATTCCGTCAAGAATCAGTCCTGACAGCCATTCGGCACAAGATACGGTTTCCAGAAGGGTTCCAATCATTATGGGAATGCCGGGAATCTCCAGTCCAAACAGGCTCCAGCTTTCGCCGAACACGCCTTCATTCACCCAGTCCGTCGCCCATGAACCCACTGTTGTTACGGACACATAATAAACAATAAACATAATCAGTGCAAAAATCGGCAGCGCCTGAAAACGATTGGATACAATTTGATCAATCTTATCCGACACCGACAGCTTTTCAATATGAATCTCGTCCCCGTTCCTTTTACAATATCCATCATGTTGACAGCCACCACGACAGGAATTCCCAGCTCTAAAAGCTGTGTTGTCAGATACAGATTTCTTTTCTCAGGGAAGAATATGGCCTGCAGCCAGATACAACTTGTACCATTCCTGTCTGGTCAGCGTGATATCCGCCGCTTTCACAATTTCTTCCATTCTCTTTTCGTTAGTCGTTCCCGCAATTACCTGAATTCCTGCAGGATGGCGCAAAATCCACGCGGCCGCAACGGTAGTAGGACTGACGCCGTAACGCTCTCCCACTTCCTGCAGCGCCTGACTTAATTCGGCATAACGTTCCTGTCCGAAAAATACGCCGCCCCAGTTATCGGTGCCGAAAGGCGACCATGCCTGCACGGTTATATTCTTAATTCTGCAATAATCCAGCACACTTCCGTCATGATCAAAAGAACCGGGAGACAGCATATTCACTTCCATTCCGCTTGCAATCATGCCGGAAAAAGGAAGGCTGAGCTGTAATTGATTAATCAGAAGCTCCTGCTTTACACACGTCTTCAAGAGCTCTATCTGCGATGGTTTGTGATTGGAAACGCCAAAATAACGAACCTTTCCGCTTTGTTCTAACAGGTCGAAAGCTTTTGCCACCTCTTCCGGTTCCATCAACGCATCCGGTCTGTGCAAAAGCAGTATATCAAGATATTCTGTCTGAAGTCGCTTTAAAATTCCGTCTACCGACTTTACTATATATTCCTTTGAAAAATCATACATTTCACCGGAACGAATGGCGCATTTGGACTGCAGGATCATCTGTTCTCTGACAGACGGAGTAAGCGGAAGCGCTTTGGAAAAAAGCGTCTCACATTCCCCGCCCCCATATATATCTGCATGGTCAAAAAAATTAACTCCCAGTTCCAGACACTTCTTCAGATAATGTTCAAGCCGTACCTGTTCCATACCGCCAATCCGCATACACCCCAGCGCAATTACCGGAACCTGTAAGCCTGTCGCTCCTAATTGTATCGTTCTCATTCTTTCCGCATCCTTTCTTTTTTAAATTTATTATAATAGCCCTGATTTGTCAAGCTGTTACGGTATTGGATACAAATACCGGAGAAACCGCTTTATCACGGTTTCTCCGGCGCACACATCGAAATGCTATCTAAGTTATGAATTTCTGTTTTTAAAAAATTCATCAATATATTGTTTAATTTGTTCATCGGGCATTGATTTTAAGAGATATCCTTCCGGTTTTAATGCCATTACATTTTTAACGCTGTCTCTGTCGCCTCTTCCGGTCAAAAATATAACCGGAATATCCGCAATATCTTTCTCTGACCGAATCATCTCCAACGCCTGTCTTCCGTCGCAAACCGGCATCTCATAATCCAGCAAAACCAGGTTGGGACGGTTCACTGCAATTTTCTGAATGGCAGATATACTGGAACTCGCTTCTATCAGATCATAATCTGCCGCCAGCAGTTTCACCATTCTGCTGCGCATAAAATCGGAATCGTCCACCACAAGAATTTTCGTTCTGCGTTCCTCCGGCCTCGCACTTTCCTGAACCAGATATTCTTTGACGGCATCCATAGCATTCTTGGGATCAATTGTAGTTGCAATTTTGCCACGGATTGAATCTGCCGTGGCCGCGCTGAATGCAAAATATCCTTCACCGGTACCAAACAGCAGACTGCAGGCAGGCTGTTGGCGCTCAAAGGAATTTACAAGCTGTTCATGAGACAGCAGACTTTCTTTCTCCAATTCCAAGAGATCAATGGTGGGAAAACTCTCCCTGACACGCTCTAAAAACTGACGGGAAATATACCGGGTAACATTAATCACCATGTCGTCTACCTTCGGGTATTCCGCATTGAGCACTCCACCTATAATCTTGAGAAGAAGCTGCTCTTCATAGACAAGCGTAACCTCCCACTTTTCCTTATTCACTCCGCTGTAAGTAAAACGGCAGCAAACCATCTTTCCAAAATCTTCACCGGCATATTGTTCGCTGATCATCTTGGCCTTCAGATGGAATATTTCCTGTACGAGCTGGATAATTGTCACTTCCAGAGCGTCTTTCTCTTTTTCATGAGGAATATTGGCCCACTTACTGCTCGTTTTTCCGACAATCGCCTGATCCTCCGTCTGCGTATGGGCAACCACCCATCCGATGCAGACCCCCAGAAAATGTCTGATCGATTCTACGGAATACTGGTTTTCCTCCATCTCCGCCTCAAGAGCCGGCAGCGTCTTATACCGGAAATTATCATGCAGACGTTTATGTACTTCGTATTCAGCGTATTGTATAGACTGCATGTATTCCTCTTCATGTTCAAAATGTTCCGTGGTATGGTTTTTTAGATATTTTACTCCTTCCCGGCACACCCATTCACTTTTTTCTTCATTTTCACTGATTCTGAGCAGTTTATTCATCGTGGAAAAAAGTAACTGATGCTCTTTATCAAGAAAATCCACACCCATTTTATAACTGTCCTTCCATACGATTTGGCTCATATCGCTTCTCCTTCCCTGTAATACTCCAATTATTATAGCACTATCGGAAAGTTCCTACAAGGAGTTTCCTTACGGTTTACACCTTTGACATCTCCTGACAGATACATGTTGCTATATCGCTTCAAAGAAGTCATTACTCGCTATAAACAACCAGGCAACAAGTGCGTTACTTTTAATACTATTAATTATCTGAACAAATTTAATCTGCTCTTCGCATTCGGCCTCTCCTCTGCAATGAATGTTGAGAAGGCTGCATATACTGCATCCCTGTCCATTTTAGCAATTTTTCTTATCAACAATCCAAATGGAGTGTCTTGTTTTTAAAATAACTTCCTGTAATTTTTTCATCTATGCAATTGAAAGATACTCTGACATTTCATTTAAAATAATTACAATTTTTTCTTCCATGCTGATACTTTCCTCCTCGTTATACCAACATCCTTCAACCATAATTATTTCTTTTATTATTCTATGATTTTCATTAAATCACTTTATCCTCTAAATAACACTCTAACAAATACGATGGGTTCTCATAATACATACTACTGTTATAATCATCAATCTTACTGCTTATAAATGAATTATATACCTTTAATAATGCATCAATAATCCCAATTTTTTCACTTTCTGCTACCCCCTTTATCAGTCTTTTATATACTTTTCCAATATCCCAATGGGATGGTATTGCATACGTGCACTCCTTTACATTATCGAAGCTTCCAGTTTCGATTCCCGCTTCTTGAATAAAATCATCGCTGACACGCTCTATATTATCACTATGGTATATATCTGCCAAATCATAGATTTTTTCAAGAATCTTTTCCCCCAAAGCATTTACAACATCTACTCTCGTATTCTTCGTTTTCCTTGCAATATAATCAATCAAGCTGCATGTAAAGAACAAATCATTGTCTTTTACCGGTTCCCTTCCATTACTTTCCCGCATTACAAAACCTCCTCAAATTCTCTGTATTCAAGACATTTCAATGCTTCTTTTGTACAGAAATTAATCTGATGTGTCGGATATTTAAATTTAGCCAATATCCAAAACTGTTCTCTGGTGATAGTTCCATCCATATAATCAGACACATAATTATAAATCTGGTCGTTTGCCATTGCCCCGATTACAACATCATATTCATGCGCTTTTCCGCTTCTGCAATCGATAATAAAATCAAGCCAATCATCCGTCAAATCTTTAAATTCCTTTATTCGCAAGTTAGAATTTAACCGCACTTCATATTGTTTAGCTTTTCTACGATCCTCATTCATTGTAAATACCTCTTTTGAATTGAATTTGTTCTTTATATTCACCACACTCTTCTATCGGCTTTGCTGCTCCTTCCTTCGCTCTGCCTTACGCATCTTCTTATTCCGATACATCCTCTTATCTGCTTCCTTCAGCAATTCCCGATAATCGTATCTTTCATTAACCAGACAGTATCCGAACGAAAACCGGAGCGGAACCTTTATACCCCTGTCAAGAGTTACAAGGAGTCCCGACTGCAGTTTTTCAAAATCCCCTATGGCCGCGTTAACATCATCCTGACTGTCATAGCCATACAGAAATAATACAAATTCATCTCCGCCGTGTCGTGCGGCTATACTGTTCCTTGTCCCTATAGCAGAAATTGCCAGCCCAAGCTTCTTCAGATAAATATCTCCTTTTTCATGACCATAAGTATCGTTGATTTCTTTCAGGCCGTCGGCGTCGATCATAATAATTGCAGCGCAGCCAAGAGTCTGAGGTTCACTGAATAACTGTTCCAGCTTCATATCAAGCCCCCGCCTGTTATACAGTCCCGTCAGAACATCTGCGTCCCGTTCTTTTTCAATTTCCATCCTTCTGACAGTCTCAGCCGTCACGTCAACGGCAACTCCGAATACCTCATCGCCGTCTCTGATCTCTTCCAGACGTATATACCGTTCTCCCTGTCTGTAGATTCCCTGTTCACCTGCTGCCGGATGTTCCTTTATCCCGTCAAGGAACGCCGTAAATTCAGATGAATCGCAGGAAAACGCTTCCATCCTGTTGTTGTCTACGGCCAAAATCATGGGTATATATTGCGTGTACCGTACTTTTTTCGTATGACCGCCATATTCATACGTGCCTATGTGGATGTTGGTTTTACTCAGCACGTAGGACATTTTTTTATTATTGTCCAACAGGCTTTTTACCATGGTATTAATATAACGGCTCAGTTCCATAAATTCAACGCTGCTTTGTATAGCGACGTTTTCTTCCAGATTGCCGTCCGTGATAGATTTTAGTTTTCTGTTTACATCATCGATTTCCATTACCACATACCGGTTCATATACCTGACGACGGCTCCTACCAGGAAACATACAACGACTGCCAGACTGATGAATATCCAAACGGTAGTGACCGGTATCTGCCGATAAAGCTCATCCGCCTCCACCACCCGGCCGATATAATTGGCACCTGTTTTTCTGAATACGCAAAAAGACAGCTTTCCATTGATTCGTGTATGAAAACCTTTTGCCTCCCGCTGTAAACGGTCAAGATTTAAACCGATATCGGAAGCCTCCTCACCAACCATGTCCGGATTCGTTGAGCCGGCAATTTTACCGCTTCCCGCATCTATAGCATAATAGCTTGCTTCCGGGTTTACCCGGAACAGGGAGAAAATATAAGATAATTCATTTTTCTGCGTTGCTTTCAATACATTATCCGGCTCCATGCCTACCTGTACGATAAATTCCCCGCTTTCACTCCATACTGCGGAATACTGCATAGGCTTCGCCTCAGCGGTATTAGGCGTAATATCCTGTACAAGCTTTAAGCTCCTGTCCTCCAGCATCGGCTTGAAAAACATCATCTGCTCGCCGGAATCAAAGGTAAAATCAAAATACTGAGGATGTGTTCCGACATAAATCCGTCCAGTCGTGTCAAATATATGAATCTCATCAACCTCCACAGACACCGCTATTCGTTTTAATTCGTCCACGCTGTTTACCACATCCGGATCGCCCTCAATGATACGGGCCACGGTTTCCGCATTATGCAGACAGGTCTGTCCGTATTCTTCCTGAATCCGCAGAAGCTCCTGTTGATTTTCTTCCAGCACGGATTCAATCTGTGATATGGTTCTTGTGGAAGCCTCATAGGCCTGTCTTTGTTCTATTGTTATCTGTATATATAGGAGCATGACCAGTATGAACGCCACAAGAACACAGGTAATTTTATACATATATCTGCTGATCAGTTTTTTCAGTGTCTTCACGCTTGCTTCTCTCCTTCCGAATCCAGGAATCAATATGAACGTATACCGGTTACTCCGTTATCTATTTACGGGAAAGCATTACAACAACTTCCAACTCCTCCGTCATGGCAAACATATCAATCCCCACCGCCTTTACCGCACAGTAACCGTGCTTTGTCAGGTACTCCAGATCCCTTGCCAGCGTCAGCGGATTACAGGAAACATAAACCACCTTTTCGGGCGCCAGTCTGGCAAGAGAAGTCAGAAACGTCTCGTCGCTTCCTGACCGCGGCGGGTCCATCAGCACCAGATCCACTTTTACATCCTGCTCCGCCATCTGAACCATAAACTTTCCGGCATCCTGCCGGTAAAACTGAACGTTATCCGCATGATTGGTTTTTGCATTCAGGACCGCGTCTCTGACCGCATCCTTGTTTAACTCCACGCCGATTACCCGCCCGGCCTTTTCGCTTGCCAGAATTCCAATCGTTCCCGTTCCGCAGTAAGCGTCCAGCACGGTTTCCTTTCCTGTCAGTTCTGCAAATTCCAGAGCCTTGCGATACAGCGTTTCCGTTTGTACGGAATTGACCTGATAAAAGGATTTGGAAGAAATCCTGAATGTTTTTCCGCAAAGGGTATCCGTAATATACCCCTTTCCGTATATCACCTGTTCCTTATCGCCAAGCACCATACTGGTGCGCCTGTCGTTTACGTTAATCACAACCGTGGTGATTTCGGGATGTTCTTTTCTGAGCGCTTTCACAAAATTGTTCTTGGAAGGCAGAATGGGCGACGCAAGAACCAAAACCACCATAATCTCTCCGCTGTTGTGTCCGACTCGGATCAGAACATGGCGCAAAAGACCATACCCGGAATCCTCGTTATAATTTTTAATCTTAAAAGAACGCAAAAGCCCCCGTATCGTTGCAATAATAGCATCTGCCTTTTCATTTTCAATCATACAGGAAACAACCGGAACAATTTCATGGGTTCCTGCCTTATAAATTCCGGACACAGGACCTTTTCTGCTCATTCCAAAAACGGCATGCACCTTATTCCGATAATGAAACGGATGCTCCATACCGATTATGGGATCAGGCTTTACATACGGCTTTAAAAGTTTTGCAAGCATTGCCTGCTTACGCTTCAGCTGTTCCTCATAGGGAATATCGATCCACTGGCATCCGCCGCATTTTCCCGAAAATGAACATATACTTTTTTTCTTTGCTTCCATAAAAATTCCTTTCCACAGTACAGTACGCCGCTATCGCATACCGTAACAATACAAAAAAAGAAGTCAAAAACTTTCACTCTAACAAGCTTTTGACTTCTTTTTGCAAATCGGAGTGACAAGATTCGAACTTGCGACCTCCGCCTCCCTAAGACGGCGCTCTAACCAAACTGAGCCACACCCCGTGACGCGAATATTATTATATAA
>ERZ779637.447-NODE-447-length-27742-cov-14.504822_pt1 | contig 27742 bp, 29 predicted proteins | sample MGYA00514196_ERZ779637 | MGnify/ENA primary metagenome ERZ779637 (study PRJEB29562, sample SAMEA4376700) | mouse gut metagenome | isolation source: Cecum | study: EMG produced TPA metagenomics assembly of the A DSS colitis mouse model was used to assess the...
GCTTTTATCTATTTCGCACTTATTGTTGATGCCCTTATGTGAACACCACCTAGCAGGTCTTTCATCCTTTTTATAAAAATTTTAGGGGTTTCACAAATTAGGTCTTGACTTATGATATTATATCTAATAATATTAGAATATATACTAGCTGAACTAGATCACTAAGGAGGTTATTCTATGCTTCGCATCAAATATGAAGATGCTGTAAAGACGATGGAGAGGAAGCTCATAGCTCATGGCGTAGGGGCGGAACGCGCCCGCCTTGTGGCGGAGACAGCAGCCAGTATCTCTCTTGATGGTATCTATTCCCACGGAATCAATCGCTTCAAGCGGCTGATTCTTAGCATCGACAGCGGTATCTGCGATCCTTTGGCAACCCCATCCTGCGCGGCGGCCTTTGGCGGCTTTGAGCGGTGGGATGGCAACCACGGTATTGGCATTATCAACGCTATGGCCTGTACTGACCGTGTGATTACACTAGCCCGTACCCACGGCGTGGCCTGTGTGTCCTTGCGCAACACCAACCACTGGTTCCGCGGCGGCACCTATGGCTGGCGGATTGCGGAGGCCGGAATGATTGGTATAGTCTTTACCAATACAAAGTCCAACATGGTTTACCACGGTACGTTGGACCGCGTATTGGGAACCACCCCTCTGGTTATCGCGCTGCCCCGCAGTGAGGGACCTGTCGTGGCAGATGTCTCCCTGGGAGAGTACTCCTATGGGAAGCTTCAGCTGGCAGATATGGCAGGGAAGCAGATGCCTAAGCCTGCGGGCTATGACAGCCACGACCAAATCAGTACAGATCCCATGGCCGTAATGAAAGAGGCGCGTCTACTGCCTCTGGGTGAATATAAGGGCTCCGCCATTAATCTGCTGCTGGACCTGATTACCTCTTCAACGAGTCTGGGCAACTCCGCCTGCGATGTGCGGGATATTTCGGGGGACGAGAATGCAATATCCCAGACCTTTCTTGCTATCAACAGCCGTGCAGTCAACGATCCAAAAGAGGAGGAGGCAATAGCAAACCGGCTGCTTGCCCAGCTGCTGGATGCGCGTCCCGCTACCGGCTTCTCTGCTCCCCGCTACCCGGGCCAGAATGTCCTGAAAACCCGTGCGGAAAATACAGAGCAGGGTATCCCCGTGGAGGAGTCTGTGTGGCAGGCTATTTTGGAGTTGCCGGACGCACCTCACTCAACTTCTGGCAGTTGGCTATAGATTATCTCGCTTTGTCTGCGTAATCGGGAAATAGCATAAGCGACAAAGCCGCCCGTGATGCAGTTTTTTCGGACTGTATCACAGGCTTTGATTATGCTCGTCTCAAAAAAGCGCTCCGGCTTGGAAACCACGATTTTGTCAATGAACTCGTGGACAATCTCAGGCGTCAGCTCCGTCAGCCGGGTCACCTGTTTGGCCCGCTGGATGAACTTCTGTAAACACTGGCTTTGTCAGTGGAGGCTCCGCTTTCCTGACCGCCTATCCCGAGCAATCTACTTACTCCTCCGCAGACTTCCTGAAAAAACTGGTGAAGTGGTATGCCCGCAGAAATATCCTTGTGGAATGTGTCCAGACCGGCAGCGGTTTTGAATTTACTAACCGCTTTTCCAACAGTAAACGGGATATCCAGACCCTTTTTGAGAAAACCGCCGCTGAGCTGGGCCTCCAGCATAAGCTGATCCGTCCTTACACGCCCAGACATAATGGCAAGGTAGAGCGCAGCCACAGGGAAGACCAGAAACGCTTTTATTCTGTCCACTCTTTCTTCTCTCTGGCTGACCTTGAGAAACAACTCGCTGTTCATAACCGCCGCTCCAATGACTTTCTCCATTTGATTTCCTTGTCCAATTTGTTTGACAAACTTACACTCGGCTTAAGTTTCCGCTTGCAGGCTTGGAGAAATTCTGTTATAATACAACTTGCAGGCTTGGAGAAATTCTGTTATAATACAACTGTCTATATTTATTAGGTCTTGTTTGAAAAAAGGGAGGGATGAGCTAAATCAACAAAATAGCGATAGCGGCAATGTAAACGGAAGTGAGAAAAGACGCATCCAATTTGTCATATCTGGTGGCGATCCTGCGAAACCATCTAAGCTTTTGGAAGAAGCATTCAACCAAATGACGCTCTTTATATAAGCATCAGTCTACAAACTACGGATCAGAAACATTGCTCTGTGGTGGGATCACATAGCTGGCTCCTTGTTCCGAGATGTAAGCCCGGATCGTCTTTGCCCCATAAGCGCGGTCTGCTAATACATTACTTCTGCTGATTTCTACTTTTTCCAGCAGTTCAACAGCGTGGACTGAATCATGATCATTCCCCGCAGACAGCATGAATTCAACCGGGTTCCCCAGTCCATCCACGATAGCGTGCAGCTTTGTATTTAACCCGCCTCTGGTTCGCCCAACTGCCTTATCTGTCGTTTTCCCCCTCCGTTGGCACTTTCGTGGACCTTGATGCAGGTAGAGTCCAAACTCAGATTTTCCATATCCGCATCTGCGGACAATGCGCGAAATATGGTTTCCAATGTACCATCGTCCTACCATTTGGCAAATCGGGCATACACAGACTACCAGGTGCCATACACCTCCGGCAATTCCCGCCACTGCGCTCCGCTGCGGACGATCCAAAGCATCCCATTGAGCATGTTTCGATCATCTTTCCGAGGTCGGCCTCGCTTCCCCGCCCTTTCCGGCGGCAATAGTTCTTTTATGCGCGGTCCTTTTGTCAATTCATACCGTTTTATATATCTACTTTTGCACTAACACGCAATTTGTGCAATATTTATTTTCAAACAGACTCTAGTACTCTACCAAGTTAGGAATTACAAGATAACAGGATAAAGCTTTCTGAGTTTACATCTGGCATCACAGGTGGAAAATCTCCAATAGACAGTAGAGCAAACGGCATTTCTGTGTAAAGTCCATGCGTTGACCTGACGAGCCATAAGTTCAAAAGAAGGCAGGGCTTGAGACAGACACTGTCTGGAAAGGATGCCGATCTCGATTTCGGCCATATTCAACCAAGAGGCGTGAATGGGCGTGTAGTGTATCTCCAAGCGCTGTGCGATCCGTCTGGCGATGGCCAGCTCAAATTGCCATGGCCCGAACCGCTCCGGCAGATCCTTCCATGGTATTCCGGTGTTCAGCCAATACAGGATTGCGTCGAGCATTTTCCGGTTGCTTTTTCCAGGCCGGCCTCCTTGCGGCTTTTTTTCAGGTGGAAACTTCTCCTTGATACGATTCCATTGTTTTTCGCTTATTTTATCTCGTTTCATATGCTTTATTCTATCATCTTAGCACTTTACACACAATATCTAAGTTTTAAAACAGACTCTAGAAAGGATATATTGTTATGCGGAAATTTTTCTCTCATAGAGGCCGGTGGCTAGCCGTCCTGGCGCTGTGCCTGCTGACGCTGACGGGGTTGCTGGCGGTGAGCGCCGCGGCCATGGGGAGCACCCCCGTGCAAGTGACGGCTGAGGTCCGGCCCAGCGTCGCTATCCTGGTGGACGGCGTTGAGCGCACCTTCTACGACGCCTCCGGCAAGGAAGTCCACGCCATCTACTACAACGGCACCCACTACCTGCCTGTGCGGGCTATCGGCGAGCTGATGGGCAAAAACGTCAACTGGGACGGCTCCACCCGGACCATCACCCTCTCCAGTCCCCGCACCGCCGACGCTGCCTCCGGTAAGCCGGAGGCCGGAGCGGCGGACGCCTCCGTCACCGCCCAGCTGCGGCCCGACATCACCATTGTGGTGGACGGGACCACCCGCACCTTTACCGACGCCAAGGGCAATGCGGTGTACCCCCTTCTGCGGGATGGCACCAACTACCTGCCCGTGCGGGCTATCGGCGAGCTGATGGGCAAGAGTGTAGCCTGGGACAGCAAGAGCCGGACCATCACCCTGACCGGCGACGATCCTCTGGTCACTGACGCGGACACCTTCGGGCCCTCCGGCTCCAAGCCAACTACCCCCTCTGACGGCAAGCTCACCGGGGAGGAGGCGGCCAAGGCCGCAGCCCTGGCCCACGCCGGACTGAAGGCCGCCGACGTCACCTTTGTCAAGTGCAAGCTGGACTGGGAGAACGGCGTTCAGGTCTATGACGTGGAGTTCTTCACCCAGGACGGCCGCGAGTACGACTATGAGATCAACGCCGCCACCGGCGCTGTGGTCAGCGTGGACTATGACGCGGAAAACTACGTCCCCACCGGCACATCCGGCGAGAATATCGGCATGGAAAAGGCCCGGAGCATCGCTCTGGCCAAGGTCCCTGGCGCGGAGAGCACTCACGTGCGGAAGCTGGAGCTGGACTACGACGACGGCCGCCTGGTGTACGAGGTTGAGATCTTCTACAACGGCATGGAGTATGAGGGCGAGATTGACGCATACTCCGGCGAGATCGTCCAGTGGGAGGCGGATCGGGATTGATATCCCCCGTCCGGATAATTGAAAAAGCCCCCGCGCCGTTTCATATCGGTGCGGGGGCCTTTTCCTGCCATGGTGCGTTAAATTTTCCTGTATTCTGTCAGGATACCTGCGGAGATTTGCCTTGTCTAGCAAAAAACGCCTCGCTGTTGGGCATAACGCCAAGTATCAAACAAGCCGTAATCACTTCCAGACGGCGGAAAGGGGCTGACCCGCCAGGCGCAGCGCCGTCTATCCCCCATTCCCCGCCGGTGGGCGCTCACCCCAGATGCACCAGCTGCTCCACGGCGATGGCCGTGACCATGGCCCCGGCCTCGGTGCGCAGGCCGTGCTGGCGGGTCACCGCGTCCATAACTTTGTTGCGGATCTCCGTGGGCACCACGATAAAGATCATCTCCTTCTCCGCCTGGAGGGTGGTGATGCCGTTGGTCTCGGCAAAGCTCTCGTCCCCGGCCCAGCGGCCCTTGATGATGGTGCCGCCCCGGGCGCCCGCCTTCCGGGCCGTGTCCATCACCGCGTCCGTAAAGCCCTGGTTTACCGTGACCAGAATCATACTGCTCCTCTGCTGGTTGTCCATACTCCCGCTCCCTTCGTCCTCCGCTCTGGTCTTCCGATCAATAAAGGCGGCAATCAGACTGCTCACCGCCGTCAGGGACACCGCAAAGGCGATCCCCTTCCCCGGCGCCGCGCCCCGCAGCTCGTCGTCCAGCTTCTCCAGCAGGACCAGAACCGCAGGACGGGCGGCGATGCTGATAATGATGTCCTTCTCCGATCCTCCCAGGCCCAGGATATCCATGATCTCCGACGTGGCCGTGCCCGCGCCCTCGCAGCGCAGGTGGGTGAAGACCTGGTGCTTGTTATACAGCTTGATAAGCTTGCTGCCGCTGCCCCGCTCCACGATGGACATCAGCAGGGCCATCCGCTCCGGCGTTCTCATGACCGCACCTCCTTAGTCGTAGTAGAGGACGCAGTCCTCCACCCGGGCCAGTTCCGCACGCAGCGCCTCGTCCGCCAGATGCTTGCGCACCCGGCCGGCAAGGCCCAGAAGCTGAATGGTCACCAGCGGCGTCATGGCCACCAGGGCCACCAGCCCGAAGGCGTCTGTCATCAGATTGCCCCCCACCGCTTCGCAGGCCCCCATGGCAAAGGGCAGGAGGAAGGTGGCCGTCATGGGTCCCGACGCCACGCCGCCCGCGTCAAAGGCCACGCCGGTGAACAGCTGGGGCACAAAGAAGGTCAGGGCCAGACTGATGGCGTAGCCCGGGATGAGGAACCACAAAATGGAGACCCCTGTCACCACCCGGAGCATGGCGATGCCCACAGACAGGGCCACGCCCACAGACAGGCCCTGGCGCATGGCCGTCTGGGAGATGGAGCCCATGGAGACCTCCTCCACCTGCTTGATGAGCACGTGGACCGCCGGCTCGGCGGAGACGATGAAATATCCCATGAGCATACCGATGGGGATGAGCAGGAAGGGGCGCTCCCCCTGGGCGATGGTGGCGCCGATGAGCTGTCCGGCGGGCATAAAGCCCACATTCACCCCGGTCAGGAACATGACCAGCCCCACGTATGTATATACGAGGCCGCTGACGATCCGCAGCAGCTGGGTGCTCTTGAACCGCCGGGTCAGCATCTGGAAGAACAGAAACATAGCGCAGATGGGCACCATGGCCACGGCCACCTCCCGAGCGTAGTGGGGGATGGCGGCGGTGAACTCCTGAAAGGCGTCCCGGGTGGTGGCGATGTCCGGAAGGGACGCCGGGACGTAGCTGGCGCTGTCGGGGGCGTAGCAGATCCCCAGGACCAGCACCGAGAGGATGGGCCCCACGCTGCACAGGGCCACCAGGCCGAAGCTGTCGCTGGTGGCGTTCCTGTCGCTGCGCACCGAGGCCAGGCCCACGCCCAAAGCCATGATGAAGGGCACCGTAATGGGCCCCGTGGTGACGCCGCCGGAGTCAAAGGACACAGGGATAAAATCGTTGGGCACCAGCACGATGGCCAGTACGAACACGATCAGATAGGACCCCACCAGCAGCCGGGACAGGGGGATGTGCAGAATTGTGCGCAGCAGGGCGATCACCAGGAATGCTCCCACCCCGGCGGACACCGTTAAGATCAGCACCTGATTGGGGATGGCGGGCACCTGCTCGGCCAGCACCGTCAGATCCGGCTCCGCGATGGTAATCAGCATCCCCAGCACGAAGGCCACGCTCAGGGGGATAGCCATATGGCGGGCCCGGCTCATGTACGCGCCGATGCCGCTGCCCATGGGGGTCATAGACATGTCCACCCCCAGGGTAAACACTCCCACTCCCACGATCAGCAGCAGGGATCCGAACAGAAACAGCACCAGCGCCCCCGTGGTCAGGGGCACGATGGACACGCTCAGCAGCAGCACAATGGCTGTGATGGGCAGAACGGAGGAAAGGGATTCCTTGATTTTTTCCAACAGCTGCGGATTGATGCGCACAGGCCGCTCCTTTCTCCTCCCCAGCGGGAGGTTCGCTTTTTTTCTATTTTACAGGATTTTGTGCTGGTTGTACAGAGGGCGGGCGGGGTTTTTTCCTGAAAAGCAAAATTTCTGCCAATAATAAAGGGGGATCTCCGCTCTGCCAATTTATCGCAAATAAAATCCAATTCCCCTCAGCGCCCCCACACGCGCTGTTTTTTTTGCTATACTCACCTTATTCGGAGGAGTCCCGGCGGAGAACCGGCGAGCCTCCATGATCGCGGGAAAGGGGGGGCCGGCATATGACAAGCGGACAAGCGCCTCACCCGCCGTCTTTGGGCAGACCGCCCACCGGCGGAAGCATCTGGCCGGGACAGCGCTGTCCCGCTTTTGCCCAGCGCACGGCAGGGCTGGGCTGCACCGACGGGTGCTGGTTCTGCCGGTACGCCGACTTTCACCTGCGCCAGCAGGTGGCGCTGGAGGTGGGCATCTGCTGCTGGCCCAGGGAGCAGATGGATTGAGTGTGTCCGGATGAGGCGGAGCTTCCGGATTTTCAAACAGAGCGGGGGAGTTTCACTAAGTGAAACTCCCCCGCAGACTCTTTTGCTATGTTTTTTCTCGAATGTGTCCTCCTGTTTTTCAGATTATGTCGAAAAATGCGTCTCAACTTGAGACACATTATCAACCAGTATTAGGGGCCGAAATCATGCTGTACCGCCGCCTGATAGTAATTATTGATGGTCGTAAATACAGCTTTACCAACTACTTTCTCCCCCTACTGTCCAAGACGTAGTGTACTCCTACACTTGCCACCCGATAAAATATAAAAATGAAATTGACAAGGGGAAAAAGTGTGTTATAATACCTTCAGAACAATGTAAAGTAAATGCGATGAGAAAGTCAGCGCCGGTCATGGAGCCTAAGCGAGCGGGGGATGGTGCGAGCCCTGCGGCGGACCGTCCGGCGCAGCCGCTTTCGAGCGGGCGGCGATGAGCCGCACGGCCTTGCCCCCGTTACCGGGCTGAAGAGATATCCCGTTATGGGGTAATTAGGGTGGTACCGCGAGACCTTCGCCCCTATGTGGTGGCGTAGGTCATTCTTTTTGCCCGGAGAGGGGGAATGCTGCTTGCGAAAAAAACTGGCGGCGCTGGCCGTAGGGCTGGCGCTGCTGCTGACCGCCTGCCGGGGCGCGCCGCTGCCGGAGGGCATGGAGGAGGACCGGCTGCTTTCCGCCGGACGGGAGGTTCTGGCCGCTCTCGTCTCCGGGGACTACGAAACCGTCTGCGGGATGCTGCGCCCGGACGTGGCGGCGGAGGTGAGCGAGGAGGAACTGCGTTCGCTGATGCTGCGGCAGCTGGACGGCGCGGGGGTGTACAAGCAGATCGAGAGCTCCATGGTCACAGGGCAGTCCAGCGGCGGGGAGGACTACGGCGTGGCGGTGCTGTACTGTGAATTTGACAGGAAAGACGCGGTGTTCCGGCTGGCCTTTGACCCCGACTACGCCTTGATCGGCCTGGAGGTTAAGCAGCAGTAGGACTGTTCCCGGGAATTGGCGAGCTGGCGGGCGAGTTGGCAGATGTCTTCCGTATGCTGGTCCACGTACTCCACCATGCGGCACAGGCTGGAGGTTATGTATTCCTCGGGAAATTCCGTTTCACCGAGGCTGGCTTGCAGCACGGCCTCCAGCAGTACCAGATCCTCCCCCAGGTCATTGAAATTGCGGTTCAGTTCAGCGATCCGCTCCAGTTGTTGGTTCATGTGATATCCCCTTTCGTTGGCGGTAAAGTATGGACCGCGTTTTATGAGGTGTTTCCTGTGAAACCATTATACACCTCACAAAACAGGGTGTCAAGAAGAAATTTACTGTTATAGAGGTCTTATATGGAAATAAAGATGCCAATATTTTCAGCCCGCATAAAAGAACTCCGAAAAGAAAGGGGGCTTAAGCAGGTTGAAATGGCGCAGCTTTTAAACTGCGCAGAAAACCATTATCAGAAGATAGAGTATGGACAGGTGAATATCCCCTCTCTGACGCTGCTGTTTCTAGCCGACTATTTTGACGTGTCCACCGATTACCTTCTGGGCCGCACCGATATACGGGAAACGCCGGGCAAATCCACCGCACCCATGTAGGGCAATGCTCGCCCCTACACCCGTTCTGACGAAATCCAATCATATCAATTATAAAAGGAGATCAATTCCCATGCACAAGTCATACGGCGTCAATGAAATCCGGGAGATGTTCCTGCGCTTCTACGAGAGCAAGGACCATCTCCGCCTCCCCAGCTTCTCCCTCATCCCCCAGAACGACGCGAGCCTGCTGCTCATCAACAGCGGCATGGCCCCCATGAAGCCCTACTTCACCGGCGAGGTGGAGCCCCCCCGTCACCGGGTCTGCACCTGTCAGAAGTGCATCCGCACCGGCGACATCGAAAACGTCGGCAAGACCGCACGCCACGGCACCTACTTTGAGATGCTGGGCAACTTCTCCTTTGGCGACTACTTCAAAAAGGAGGCCATCGCCTGGTGCTGGGAGTTCCTCACCAGCCCCGACTGGCTGGGCCTGGAGCCGGACCGCCTCTACCCCTCCGTCTTCGGCGGAAGCGACACCACCCCTGCCGACGACGAGGCCTTCGCCATCTGGACCCAGGACGTGGGCATCCCTCCGGAGCGCGTCTTCAAGTTCGGCAAGGCCGACAACTTCTGGGAGCACGGCTCCGGCCCCTGCGGCCCCTGCTCCGAGGTCTACTACGACAGAGGCCCCGAGTACGGCTGCGGCAAGCCGGACTGCACCGTGGGCTGCGAGTGCGACCGGTATATCGAGATCTGGAACAACGTCTTCTCCCAGTTTGACAACGACGGCCAGGGCCACTACACCGAGCTCAAGCAGAAGAACATCGACGTAGGCGCGGGCCTGGAGCGGCTGGCCTGTGTGAGCCAGAACGTGGCCTCCCTCTTTGATTTGGACACGGTGATAAACATCACCAACCGGGTCAGCGCCATCACCGGGGCCACTTACGGCCAGAGCCACCGCACCGACGTGAGCCTGCGGGTTATCACGGACCACATCCGCTCCGCCACCATGATGATCTGCGACGGCGTGCTGCCCTCCAACGAGGGCCGGGGCTACGTCCTCCGCCGCCTCCTCCGCCGGGCTGCCCGCCACGGGAAGCTGCTGGGGGTGGACCGCCCCTTCCTCTATGAGGTCTGCGCCACGGTGATCGCCGAGAGCGAGGCCGCCTACCCGGATCTGCGGGAGAAGGAGAGCTATATTACCCGGGTCATCCGCATGGAGGAGGAGAGCTTCGTCAAGACCATCGACGGCGGCATGAAGATCTTTACCGAGATGCTGGAGGACCACAAGGCCAAGGGGGAGAAAACCTTCTCCGGCGCGGACGCCTTCAAGCTCTACGACACCTACGGCTTCCCCATTGACCTCACCGCGGAGATGGTGGAGGAGCAGGAGATGCAGGTGGACCAGAAGGCCTTCCAGGCGCTCATGGAGGAGCAGCGCGTCCGCGCCCGCAAGGCCCGGGAGGCCCTGGGCGATCTGGGCTGGGCCGGCGTGGAGTTCGGCAAGGAGGTCCCGGCCACGGAGTTTGCCGGCTATGACGGCGCCGCCGTATCGGACGCCAGGGTGGTTGCCCTGGTGGTGGAAAACGAGCTGGCGGAGGTGATGATGCAGGGCGTGGAGGGCATCGTGGTGCTGGACAAGACCCCCTTCTACGCGGAGATGGGCGGTCAGGTGGCGGACCACGGTACCATTGCCGTCGGGGACGCGCTGTTCCAGGTGACGGACGTGCAGAAGAACAAGGGCGGCAAGTATATGCACTACGGCCGGATGAGCGCGGGCGCACTCAAGACCGGGGATGTCGTCAGCGCACAGATTGACCCCGAGCGCCGCAGGGCCGTCATGCGGGCCCACACGGCCACCCACCTGCTGGACAAGGCCCTGCGCACGGTGCTGGGGGACCACGTCCATCAGGCCGGCTCCCTGGTGGAGGAGGACTGCCTCCGCTTCGACTTCACCCACTTTGCCGCCATGACGGCCGAGGAGCTGAGCGAGGTTTCCCGGGTGGTCAACGACGCGATTCTCTCCGGCTATTCGGTCCAGGCCAGGGAGATGCCCATTGAGGAGGCCAAGAAGACCGGGGCCATTGCCCTGTTCAGCGAGAAATACGGCGACGTGGTCCGGGTGGTGAACATCGGGGAGGGCTACTCGGTGGAGTTCTGCGGCGGCACCCATCTGGACAACAGCGCCAAGGCGGGGCTGTTCCACATTGAGAGTGAGTTCTCCGTGGCCTCCGGCGTGCGGCGCATTGAGGCCGTCACCGGCCGGCGGGCTCTGGCCCAGATGAACTGGGCCCAGGATATGCTCTTCCAGGCGGCGGCGGCCCTGAAGGCCAAGCCCGTCGAGCTGAAGGAGCGGGCGGCCCAGATGACCCTGGAGATCCGGGAGCTGCGCCAGACCATTGAGAAGCTGAAGGCCAAGGAGTTTGTCAGCGAGGCGGACCAGTTCCTCATGAGCGCCAAGTCCGTGAAGGGGCTGAAGGTGGTGTCCATGTCCCGCAACGGCCTGTCGGCGGACGACATGCGCAAAATGGGCGACTTCCTCCGGGACAGGGACCCCTCCGTGGCGGCCCTGCTGGCCAGCGTCAACGACGGAAAGATCACCTTCCTGGCCGTGTGCGGCAAGGAGGCGGTGGCCAAGGGGGTCAAGGCCGGGGAGATCATCAAGGCCATCGCCCCCATCTGCGGCGGCAAGGGCGGCGGCAAGCCGGACTCCGCCATGGGCGGCGGCAGCGATCTGCTCAAGCTGGACGACGCGCTGGCGGCCCTGGATGATTTTGTCAACGAGAAGGCGAAGTAATTCTTCTCCGCAGCAGGAAAAACCGCCGAGGGCGGTGGGAAAATCAAACGAACAACCAGGAGGTCTATCATGCTTATCAATTTTGACGCCATGGAGGAGACCGTCACTCCCGGCTTTTTAGGCGGCGAGGGGACGCTCCGGGCCCGGCGGTGGACGGACGAGCTGGGCAAAATCATGCGCGGGACTCTGGACCCCGGCTCCTCCATCGGCCTGCACACCCACGAGACCAGCAGCGAGACCATCTATATCCTCTCCGGCACGGGGAAGGTCCTCTATGAGGGCCAGTACGAGCCCCTCAGCGCCGGGAGCTGCCACTACTGCCCCAAAGGCCGCACCCACAGCCTCATCAACGACAGCGCCGCGCCCCTGGAATTTCTGGCCGTGGTGCCCAACCAGTAAAGGAGGACCCCAGATATGAGCGACTGCCTGTTCTGCAAGATTATCGCCGGGGAGATCCCCAGCAAAAAGGTCTATGAGGACGAGCTGTGCTATGCCTTCTACGACATAGACCCCCAGGCCCCCACCCACTTCCTGGTGGTGCCCAAGGCCCACATCCAGTCCGTGGCCGCTGTGACGGAGGAGACCGCCCCCATCGTGGGCCACATCTTCGCCGTCATTGCCAAGCTCTCCCAGGAGCTGGGCTTCGCCGGCCCGGGCTACCGGGTGGTGTCCAATATCGGTCAGGCCGGCCAGCAGTCCGTGCCCCATCTCCACTTCCATGTGCTGGCGGGACGGGACATGACCTGGCCTCCAGGCTGAGAGAGTACGCGAGGGCCCCGGACGTTATGTCCGGGGCCCTCGGTCTGTTTTCGTTTTTCAGCCCTGTACGCTGATGGCCGCGGCAGGGGCCGCTGTCTCCGCGCCCGCGCTGGCCGCCTCGGCAGCGTACTGCTGCACGGCGGTCTCCAGGGACGTGGCGTTGGCGGCGGCAAGGCTCTGGGCCTGACTGCGCAGCTCCATCTGGGTCTCCGTCAGCTGGGCCGCCAGCCGGCCGGCAATGTCCGCCTCCCGCAGATAGCCGCTCTCCCGGATCATCCGTTGGGTGCGGCGGCGGACCAGCTCCAGGTCCCTGCGGCGCTCCGCCTCCTTGGACCGGGCCTTGCGCAGCTTTATCATCTGTTCGCGGTTCAGATCCCGCTTTTTCTTCGCGCCGCGGTTCACCGCCTTTTGCAGCTGGTTGATAGCGCTTTTGATCTTGGTGGCATTCTCGCTGTCCAGGTGCAGCGAGCCTCGCAGCTGAGCAATCCGGCGGCGGGCGAATCCGGAGGCTGCGTCCACCTGGGAGGCGGTTTTGGCCCGGGCCAGGCGGGCGTAAGCCTCCAGAGGCGCGTCCACGTAGTGGGCGTTCCCCTTGGGCATCCGCTTCAGCGCCTCCCGATGGGCGTCCGTGCGTTCCTGGGCCTCCTTAATCATCTCGGCCAGAGTTTTGGAGTCCTCGTCCATCTGGTCCAGCGCGGACTGCATCCCGCCGGCCGCCTCCGAAGGCTCCAGAGGCTGATCGGCTGGCCAGACCGGCTGAGCCGCCGCTGCCGCCGCCACGCTTATCTCCTCCATTGTTCTCACCTCCCGCTACTCTTTACTATTTATATCGGCATCCAGCGGGAAAACAAAAGGGATTGTCAAACGGAGAAATAAATTTTTGCTGCGGCAGATTTGCATTTGAGGGATCTGGGTCTGTAGGGGCGCATCGCTCGCCCCTACATGAGGCGGCGTTTTTGAGAAAATTGTTTTCTGTGATCGTCAAATGATTTTATTGCGGAGCCTGAGAAGGCAGGCGTTAATATTAGGTTACACAAGGCCAAGCGGCCAAGTGTAACCTAATTTTTTATGCATACAACCGCCAAAACATGCGAGGAGGGCATGGAAATGAAAGTTACAAACATTAAAGACGCATGGGCCGAGGCAGGAGTTGTTTGACAAGGTTGCCGCTATGAACGGCGATTATTACGATTTGCGCGGCAAAATCGTGAGCAAAGAGCGGCGCATTTCCGCTTTGACTGAACGGCTGGAAATGTGGGCGCAGTATCAGAAGTACAAGCCCAGCTCTCGCTTTCTGAATGGCAGCCTTTGCCTCATCTTTTTTCAGCACCTTGCCATACGACACCACTTTCCCATCCACCACTAATGCAGGGGTAGTCATTACTCCATCAGAAAAGCAAGAGAAACGGAGGGAGCGTAAGAAAAAGCGCGGCCTCCGTTTTTCGCGCCATGTATAGAGGAGCGCACAAACGGCAAGCAATTCGGGTGTGGCCACACTCCGAAATTTTTGCTGGGCCGTGGGCCCGCAAAAATGCTTGTTGGGGAGCATCCCCAACCCCGGCTCTTTGGGACAAAATGTCCCAAAAGGCTTACTTTTCCCGGTCGGTCTTTTTCTCCGGGGCGGTGCGCTCCGGGGGCTGTTTCTCTTTCCACGCATCCAGCAGGGACATAATCTGGTCTTTCATTTCCCGGGGCGTGGCGTCCTTGCCGAAATACTTGTTCAGCTCTGCGGCGGAAATAATCACTTTGTCTACTGAGCCGGTTATGGGAGGAACAGTACCAGAGCCGGAAAAAGGATAGCGCCACCGCTAAGAAATCCCTTGACGGGCTGAGGGAGGCACACCAGCGCCTTTCCCAGCAGGTCAATGGCCTGTATGAAGCCTTTGCGCTGGGTGAGATCAGCAAGGAGGAATATCTCGCCATGAAAGCCGCTGCCGCTAAACAGCGGGACAATGCCGCCGCCCGGATCAGTGAGCTGGAGGCCATGTTGGAGAACATGTGCATGGATGGTAGCCTGCAAAACGGCTTCGTCTCCGCCTTTGGAAAGTATCTGGAGGTAGAAGAAATCACTGATGAAATTGCAGCGGATGTTTTGAGAGAGGTTCGCGTCTTTCCCGGCGGGCGAATTGAAACTGCTTGGAATTACCGGGACGAGCTGAAAAAGCTGATACTTGATTTACAAGGAGATCATCAGGATGGAGAAGAAAAGAGCTTGGATATATTGCAGGGTAGCGTGCCCTGACGCCCATGCGCTGGCGATTCAACAGGCCAGCTTGGAAGCATATGCGGAAACGCAAGGCTTTGAGATCGTGGGTACTACTGCTGAGCAGGCCAGCGGACTGGACTTTTCCCGCCGTGGGCTGGCTGAGGTTTCCGGTGCGGTGGCCGCTGGGGAAGTTGATCTCCTGCTGGTGGCAGACCTCTCCCGCCTGGGGCGGGACGTTGTAAAGACAGACGCTTATCTGCGCTGGCTGGAAGATCAGTTTGTCGAGGTTGTCTGTGCCGATGGCTCCATACCGCAGACAACTGTGGAGATACTGCATGAGCTGATGAAGGCAAGTGGTATTTCTATGGATAGGGTGCGTTAGAGATATAGGTTTTACTTTCAACACCGTTCACAATTTATTTACATTTGATTTTTGTTCCGTGCTTGACATCAGCGGACGTAGTCTATCCAGGAAAGCATATTTACAACATCCACAACAAAAATGACACTTTCACGGTAGAAGGTGTCAACGCTGATTTGCGCCATGATATCCCTACACTGGCACGGCGAAGCAGGTGTTTTCCCAGAAAGTTGGAGAACCTCCAGGCGGTTCTTGCTGTCTTTGTACAGGCTTACAATCGTTTTGGCCTTCAAAAGCATCGCTATCATTCCCTCCATCCAGGGGCTGCTGTTCCCTTTTCTTTATTTGACTTCCTTTAACTGCACGTTTGGACACCCCCGCCTGCCCCCCCATATTGACATAACGAACATAAGCATTTATACTATACCCCAAGCGAACACCGCCGCCTCGAATCAAGCTCCTTCAGGCCACGGCTGCCGCCGGATCGATCATCTCACGCAACAGCGACGAAAACAGAAGGGAGTGTACACATTGAGCCGATTAGACATCAAAACCCCGGATCGGGCGCAGATGATGGTAGACCAGCTCTACCACGACATGGAGCGGCGCATCGCCGCGTCGCCGCCGGGTCTGTGTCCGGTGGACATGGCCATGAACTTTTTGAACCTCTGCCACGCCCAAACCTGCGGGAAGTGCGTCCCCTGCCGGGTTGGCCTGGGTCAGCTGTCCATCCTGCTGGGCGATGTGCTGGAGGGACGGGCAAAGCCCCGGCACATGGAGTTTATCGAGGAGACCGCCCAGTCCATCGCCTCCACCGCCGCCTGCGCCATCGGCCGCCATGCCGCCCAGCTGGTGCTGGACGGCGTCCGTGGCTTCGCGGACGACTACTGGGAGCACATCCATAACCACCGATGCCTGGGCAACCTGGAGAATCCGGTCCCCTGCGTGGCCCTGTGCCCGGCCGGCATCGACATCCCCGGCTATATCGCCCTCATCAGCGCCGGCCGCTGCGAGGACGCCATCCGCCTCATCCGCAAGGACAACCCCTTCCCTGTGGCCTGCGCCTACATATGCGAGCACCCCTGCGAGGCCCGCTGCCGCCGGAACATGATCGACGACGCCATGAACATCCGCGGGCTGAAGCGCTACGCCGTGGACACGGCGGGCGACGTGGCTCAGCCCCTGTGCGCCGCCCCCACGGGCAAGCGGGTGGCCGTCATCGGCGGCGGCCCCGGCGGCCTCTCCGCCGCCTACTACCTGGCCCTCATGGGCCACGAGGTGGACGTGTACGAGAAGCGCCGCCAGCTGGGCGGGATGCTGCGCTACGGTATCCCCAGCTACCGCTTCCCCCGGGAAAAGCTGGACCAGGAGATCAACTCCATCCTCTCCCTGGGCATCACCGTCCACACCGAGGTGGATGTGGGTAAGGATATCCAGTTTGAGCAGCTGCGGGGACAGTACGACAGCATCTACATCTCCATCGGTGCTCACACCGACAAGAAAACCGGCATTCCCGGCGAGGAGAGCCCCGGCGTGGTCAGTGCGGTGGAGATGCTCCGGGCCATCGGTGACAACGAGATGCCCGATTTCACCGGCAAAAAGATCGTGGTCATCGGCGGCGGCAACGTGGCCATGGACGTGACCCGCAGCGCGGTGCGCCTGGGCGCGGAGAAGGTCTCCTGCGTCTACCGCCGCCGCCAGGTGGACATGACCGCTCTGCCTGTGGAGGTGGAGGGGGCTGTTGCCGAGGGCGTGGAGCTGCTGACCCTCATGGCCCCTGTGCGCATCGAGGCCGGCGAGGACGGACGGGCCGCGGCTCTCTGGGTTCAGCCCCAGATCCCCGGCCAGATCCGCTCCGGCCGGCCCGTACCCCAGAACGCCCTCCAGCCCGAGATCCGCATCCCCGCCGACATTGTGGTGGTGGCCGTGGGCCAGGGCATTGAGACCATGGCCTTTGAGCACGCCGGAATCCCCATCCACCGGGGAACCATCGAGGCCCTCAGCGACTCCACGCTGGCCAAGACGGACATGGACGGCGTGTTTGCCGGGGGCGACTGCGTCACCGGCCCCGCCTCCGCCATCAAGGCCATCGCCGCCGGCAAGGTGGCCGCCGCCAATATCGACGAATACCTGGGCTTCCACCACGAGATCTCCGTGGACGTGTCCATCCCCGCCCCGGCCCTGCAAAACAAGGCCCCCCACGGCCGGGTCAACACCACGGAACGGGAGGCCGGCGAGCGGAAGAACGACTTTCATTGCATTGAGTGCGGCCTGACGGACCAGGGGGCGGAGGAGGAGAGCTCCCGGTGCCTGCGCTGTGACCGCTTTGGCTACGGCAGCTTCAAAGGAGGGAGAAAACAGGCATGGTAAAGATCACCATCAACGGCGCCGCTGTGGAGGTACAGGAGGGCGCCACCATCCTGGAGGCCGCCAAGGCGTCCGGATTCCCCATTCCCAGCCTGTGCTACTGGAAGGGCCTCAACGAGATCGGGGCCTGCCGGGTGTGCGTGGTGGAGGTGGAGGGCGTGGACCGGCTGGTGACGGCCTGCGACGAGCCCGTTCACGATGGCATGGTTGTGTACACCAACTCCCCCCGGGTCCGGGCGGCCCGGCGGACCAATCTGCGCCTCATTCTCTCCCAGCACGACTGCCAATGCGCCTTCTGCACCCGCAACGGCAACTGCTCCCTGCAAAAGCTGGCCATGGACGCCAATCTGCTCTACATCCCCTATCCCATCAACATCCGCAAGGAGATCTGGGACCGGAAAACGCCTCTGATCCGCCAGGAGAGCAAGTGCATCAAGTGTATGCGCTGCATCCAGGTGTGCGACAAGATCCAGGACCTGCACATCTGGGATCTGGCCGGCACAGGTTCCCGGGTGACGGTGAACGTCAGCCAGAACCGGCGGATCACCGACGCGGACTGCGCCTTCTGCGGCCAGTGCGTCACCCACTGCCCCACCGCAGCCCTCCGGGAGCGGGACGACACGGAGCCGGTGCTGGACATCCTTGCCGACGGCTCCCTCACCACGGTGGTCCAGGTGGCCCCGGCGGTCCGGGTGGCCTGGGCCGAGGAGATGGGGCTGGAGCCGGGCCCCGCCGCCCCCCGGAAGATGGTGGCGGCCCTGAAGCGGCTGGGCTTCCACTACGTCTTTGACACCAATTTCGCCGCTGACCTGACCATCATGGAGGAGGGCAGCGAGTTTGTGGAGCGGTTCACTCACCGGGATCAGTACCAATGGCCCATGTTCACCTCCTGCTGCCCCGGCTGGGTCCGGTTCGTCAAGTCCAACTACCCGGAGTTCACCGCCAATCTCTCCACAGCCAAGTCGCCCCAGCAGATGTTCGGCGCAGTGGCCAAGAGCTACTTCGCGGAGAAGATGGGGCTGGACCCCCACAAGATGCGGGTGGTGTCCATCATGCCCTGCCTTGCCAAGAAGGCGGAGGCGGCTCTGGAGCCCCTGCGGGACGCCTGCGGGGACCCGGACGTGGACGTGGTGCTCACCACCCGGGAGCTGGTCCGGATGGTCCGGGCGGACAAGATCCTGGTGGAGAACCTGCCGGAGGAGGCGTTCGACAGCCCCCTGGGCACCGCCACCGGCGCGGCAGTGGTGTTCGGCGCTACCGGCGGCGTGATGGACGCGGCCCTGCGCAGCGCCTACTATCTGGTCACCGGACGCAACCCCAACGCGGACACCTTCCGGGCTGTGCGCGGGATGGACCACGACGGCTGGAAGGAGGCCGCCTTCAACATCCCCGGGGCCGGTGTGGTCCGGGTGGCGGTGGTCAGCAGCCTGGGCCGGGCCCGGAAGCTGATGGAGGCCATCCGCCGCGGGGACGTGAGCTACGACTTCGTAGAGGTCATGGCCTGCCCGGGCGGCTGCGCCGGCGGCGGCGGACAGCCCATTGTGGACGGCGAGGAGCTGGCGGAGTACCGCGGGGACGCGCTGTGGGACATGGACAAACAGGAGAAGATCCGTTTCAGCCATGAAAACAGCGACGTCCAGACCCTCTACCGGGAGTACATGGAGAAGCCCTGCGGCGAGCGGGCCCACCACCTGCTGCACACGGACCACAACGCCTGGCAGATGCCGCCCGCGCCTGTCCGGAAGAAATAAGGACCGGAAAAGGAGGAATTCCCCATGCGCTCTGCTGCAAGCAAAAGAGTCCTGTGGCTTACGGAGACCGCCGCCCTGACGGCGCTGCTCATTATCCTGCAGACTGTCACCAAGCCCGCCGGGCAGTATGTTACCGGCTCCTGCGTCAACGCAGTGCTGGCGGTATCGGCCCTGGCGGTGGGGGTGGGGAGCGGCCTCACGGTGGCGCTCCTGTCCCCGTTCTTCGCGTTTCTTCTGGGGATCGGTCCCCAGCTGCTGCCTATCGTCCCCTCCATCGCGGTGGGGAATCTGGTGTTCGTGGCCCTGCTGGGGCTGCTGGCCGGCGGGCGGGACCTGCCCCTCTGGCGCTCCGCCGGAGCCGTACTGGCGGCGGCGGTGTGCAAATTCGGTGCGCTCTACCTGCTGGTGGTGAAGCTGCTGTGCACGGTGCTGCCTCTGAAGGAACCCCAGATCGCCGCATTTACAGTGATGTTCTCCTATCCCCAGCTGGTGACGGCCCTGGCTGGCGGCACTGTTGGTCTCCTGCTGGCCCCTGTGCTGCGCCGGGCCCTGAAACGGTAGCACCCCGTACGATGCAGAGCTCCCCGCCTGAGCGGACAGCCGCTTGGGTGGGGAGCTCCATGTTATTCTCAGATAAACAAAAATTACTAATAGTATAATTTAATCTAATTATACTTGTTCTGGGCCTCCTGCACGCCCTGGGACATCAGGCACAGCGCCGCGTCCACCGCCCGGTCCACCGCCTCCTCCACGGTCTTTTTCTCCTGGGAGGTGAAGTGGCCGATCACCCAGTCAATCATCTCGTGCTCCGGATGGGCCGGCGCGCCCACACCCACCCGGATGCGGGGGAACTGGTCTGTGCCCAGGTGGGCGATGATATTTTTCAGGCCGTTGTGGCCCCCGGCGCTGCCGCCGGCGCGGATGCGGAGCTTGCCCAGGGGCAGGGCCACGTCGTCGGAGATGACCAGCACCCGCTCCGGCGGGATCTTGTAGAAGCCGCCGGCCAGCTTGACAGACTCGCCGCTCAGGTTCATATAGGTCTGGGGCTTGAGCACCAGCACCCGCTGGCCCTTGACGGCGATCTCGCCGGTGAGGGCCCGGTAGCGGAGCTTGCTGAACCGGGTCCCCTCCCGGCTGGAGAGCCGGTCAGCGGCCATAAAGCCGATGTTGTGGCGGGTGTCCTCATAGTCCTTGCCCGGATTGCCCAGGCACACCAGCAGCCATTGGTAGGTGGGCATTGCTTGTTTCCTTTCTCAGCCGTGGACCGGCGGTTTTATAGGGACCTGTTCGTCAAAAAAGTGCCCGTCGGGCACTTTTTTGGCAGGACAGACCGGCGGGGATGTATCAGATCCACAGCTTGGAGACGGAGATCTCCTGGTAGATCCGCTCGATGGCCTCCGCGAACATGGGGGCCACGGTGAGGTACTTGATCTTGCCGCTGAGGGCGGGGTCAATGGGCGCGATGGTGTCCAAAAACGCCAGCTCGGTGATAACGCTATCATTGATGCGCCCGATGGCGGGGCCGGAGAGCACGCCGTGGGAGGCGCAGGCGTACACGTTCTTCGCGCCGCCCACCTCCACGATGGCCTTGGCCGCGTTGCACAGGCTGCCGGCGGTGTCCACCATGTCGTCAAAGAGGATGCAGTCCTTGCCCTCCACGTCTCCGATGACGTTCATGACCTCACACTGGTTGGCCTTCTGCCGCCGCTTATCCACAATGGCCAGATTCATGTGCAGCTTCTGGGCAAAGGCCCGGGCCCGGGATACGGAGCCCACGTCCGGGGAGACCACCACCATCTCCTCGCACTTTTCACCGAATTTCTTGGCGTAGTAGTCCACAAACACGGGGTTGCCGTAAAGGTTGTCAACGGGAATGTCGAAAAAGCCCTGGATCTGGGCGGCGTGGAGGTCCATGGTGAGCACCCGGTCCGCGCCGGCGGCGGTGAGCATGTTGGCCACCAGCTTGGCGGAGATGGGGTCTCTGGCCTTGGCCTTGCGGTCCTGACGGGCGTAGCCGAAGTAGGGGATCACCGCCGTCACCCGGCCGGCGGAGGCCCGCTTCATGGCGTCAATCATGATGAGCAGCTCCATCAGATTGTCGTTTACAGGACGGCTGGTGGACTGGACCAGGAACACGTCGGAACCGCGGACAGACTCATAGATGGACGCGAACACCTCGCCGTCGGCAAAATGTCCGATTTCCGTGTTGCCCAGCTGGATGCCGATGAGGCGGCAGATATCCTTGGCCAGACCTACATTCGCATTGCCGCTGAACACCTTCATGTCTTTTCCGTGTGAGATCATGTCAACTTCCTCTCATTTCTTCGTTTATCTGAAGTATCTTAGAGCCTCTGTTCGCGCCCTCCAGCGCCGTCCGGGCGGCGCCTTTGACGGCGAACGCGGGCTCCGAAACAGATCCGCCTCTTCCCCGAACGGATCCATTCACACACAATCAGCGCCTGTCCTTCCCGGCCAGCTCCCGCCGCTTTTTAGCCCAGCCGGGCTTCTGCTCCTGGCGGACCCGGCCGATGGCCAGCGCGTCGGCCTCCACGTCTCCTGTCACCGTGGTTCCGGCGGCGATGTACGCCCCGTCCCCCACCGTCACCGGGGGGACAAGGTTGGTGTTGCAGCCCACAAACACGTTGTCTCCGATCACCGTGCGGTGCTTGCGGAAGCCGTCGTAGTTGGAGGTGATGGTGCCGCAGCCGAAGTTCACCCCGCTGCCCACGTCGGCGTCCCCCACGTAGGTGAGGTGGCTGAGCTTGGTCCCGGGGCCGAACACCGCGTTCTTGATCTCCACATAGGCCCCCACCTTGCACCCGTCCCCCACCTGACAGTGGGGCCGGATGTGGGCGAAGGGACCCACCTGGACCTTCTTCCCCAGGCGGCTCTCGTAGGTCTGGGAGGCGTTGACCACGCACCCGTCCCCGATCTCGCAGTCCACGATCATGGCGTTGGGGCCGATCTCGCAGTTTTCACCGATGACGGTATGGCCCCGCAGGATGGTGCCGGGCAGGATGGTGGTGCCCGCGCCGATGGTCACCCGGGGGTCAATGTAGGTGCTGTCCATGTCCAGCACCCGCACGCCGGTGCGCTGGTGGAACATGGCGATCTCCTCCTTCACCGCCTGCTGGAGCCGCAGCAGCTCCGGCAGGGTGTGGAAGGAGAGCATCATGCTCCCCACGGGCAGCATGGCCTCCCGGACCTCCTCGATCCAGCGTCCCCGGGCGAAGTCGGCAATGTCCCGGCTGCAGTCGTCCTCCGAGCCCACAGCCACGGCCGCGCCCCTGGGGGCGCAGGCCATCACCTCGTCCTGGAATTTTTCGTCGCAGACAACAAAAAACCGCAGGACGCCCTTTTTCATCCACGCCCGCATACACCAATTCAATACAGGGCAGAATAACGCGTCTTGCAGCATCAGCGGTTTTCCGTTGTAGGTCTGGGCTTCATCCTCGGCCAGGTGGATTACAATACATTTCTTATCCATTGGATTCTCCCCTTCCCGTATTTCTATTCCTCATTATAACAGAAGCCGCCAGTTATGCAAGGGGGTATTTCACAATATTCGTACAAATTCCTCTCAGAAGGGTAAAAAAGATACGAATGCGGCTTTTTGCACAAGATTGCGTCCCTTCTATGTAAAATTTTCGTTGATTCATAGAAAGGTTCCCTCTTGACCGGCGATTTTGTAAAATTTCTCAAAGAATTTATCCGATAATGCTTGAATTTGAAGAAGATTTGTTTTACAATGTCGCTGATAAAATTTGCGGCGGCCCTGGAGACCGCCCGCTGGAGGGGAGCTGGCCGCGTGCTGCATATCGTCCTGGTGGAGCCGGAGATTCCGCCCAACTGCGGCAACATCGCCCGCACCTGCGCCGCCACCGGCAGCCGCCTCCACCTGGTGGAGCCCCTGGGATTCGACGTGTCGGACCGGGCCGTGAAGCGGGCGGGGCTGGACTACTGGCATCTGGTCCAGGTGAGCGTCCATCCGGATCTGGACGCCCTGTTTGCCCTTCACCCGGAGGCGGCGGAGGATCTGTGGCTGGCCACCACCAAGGCCCCCAGGCCCTACAGCGAGGCCCGCTTCTCCCCGGACTGCTGGCTGTTTTTCGGCAGGGAGACCGCCGGGCTGCCGTTGGCGTTCCGGGAGAGGCACCGGGACAGGTGCGTCCGCCTGCCCATGGTCAGCGGCGCACGGAGCCTCAATCTGGCCAACAGCGCCGCCATACTGGTCTACGAGGCCCTGCGGCAGAACGGATTCCCCGGCCTGACCGGCACAGGGGAGATGGCATAGGTTCTTTTGCTTCTTTTCTTACAATGTATAAAGAAAAGAAGAATACAAATATTTATTACACCAATCAAACCATTTTGAGTAGACAGTTTGAAAGGAGTTAATGAAGAGCATGAACTACAACAAGAAGACGGTCAAGGATATCGACGTAAAGGGCAAGAAGGTCCTCCTGCGCTGCGACTTCAACGTTCCCCAGGACAAGGACACCCTAGCCATTACCGACGATAAGCGCATCCGCGCCGCTCTGCCCACCATCCAGTACCTGCTGGACCAGGGCGCGGCGGTGATCGCCTGCTCCCACCTGGGCAAGCCCAAGAACGGCCCCGAGGACAAGTTCAGCCTGGCCCCCGTGGCAGCGCGCCTGAGCGAGCTGCTGGGCAGGGACGTGGTCATGGCCAAGGACGTGGTGGGCGAGGACGCCAAGGCCAAGGCCGCCGCCCTCCAGCCCGGCCAGATCCTGCTGCTGGAGAACACCCGCTTTGAGAAGGGCGAGACCAAGAACGATCCCGAGCTTGCCAAGGCCATGGCCTCCATGGCTCAGGTCTACGTGTCCGACGCCTTCGGCGCGGTCCACCGCGCCCATGCCTCCACCGCCGGCGTGGCGGCCTATCTGCCCGCCGTCAGCGGCTTCCTCATTGAGAAGGAGCTGGAGATCATGGGCGGCGCGCTGGCCGATCCCAAGCGGCCTCTGGTAGCCATCCTGGGCGGCAGCAAGGTCTCCTCCAAGATCGGCGTAATCAACCATCTGCTGGACATCGCGGACACCATCATCATCGGCGGCGGTATGGCCTACACCTTTGCCAAGGCCCAGGGCGGCAGCGTGGGCAAGAGCCTGCTGGAGAGCGACTGGCTGGACTACTGCAACGACATGCTGGCCAAGGCCAAGGAGAAGGGCGTGGCGCTGCTCCTGCCGGAGGATACCCAGTGCGCCAGTGAGTTTTCCGCCGATGCGGTCCCTGTGCTCCACGGCGCCAGGTCCATTCCCGACGATATGATGGGCATGGACATCGGCCCCAAGACCATCGCGGCCTACACCGCCGCCGTCAAGGGCGCGGGCACCGTCATCTGGAACGGCCCCATGGGCGTGTTTGAGTTCCCCAGCTTTGCCGAGGGCACCCGGGCTGTGGCCAAGGCTCTGGCCGAGACCGACGCCATCACCATTATCGGCGGCGGCGACAGCGCCGCGGCTGTGGCCCAGCTGGGCTTTGCCGACAAGATGACCCACATCTCCACCGGCGGCGGCGCATCCCTGGAGTTCCTGGAGGGGAAGGAGCTTCCCGGCGTGGCCTGCCTGCTGGATCAGTAAGAGCCTGTTTAGTATCTCAACGTGTTTGGATTGGCGAGAGGATTTTTTGCCCTGCAAGGCAAAAATCCGCAGGCATCCTGACGGATGGCAAGGATTTTTAACGAAGTCAGGGCGGAAAATACGCCGCCAAGACAGGCGCGGGGAGATGATAAACAGGCTCTGAGGGCGGGCGGCCGCCCTACTTAAAAACAGCCTGGGATACAGGCCCGTTTACAGGGATATATCAACCATTTATTTCATATCATCAAACAGGAGATTACCGTCATGAACCGTAGATACCGCAAGACCATAATTGCCGGAAACTGGAAAATGAACAAGACCGCCAGCGACACCAAGCGGTTTGCCGAGGAGCTCAAGCCCATCCTGCCCCGCGCCAAGTGGTGCGAGGTGGTGGTGTGCGTCCCCTTCGTGAATATCCCCACGGCCATGAAGGCCTTCAAGGATATGCGCGTGGCGGTGGGCGCTGAGAACCTGTACTATGAGCCCAGCGGCGCGTACACCGGCGAGGTGTCCGCCGAGATGCTCAAGGATCTGGGTGTGAAGTATGTCATCATCGGCCACTCTGAGCGCCGCCAGTACTTCGGTGAGACAGACATCACTGTCAACAAGAAGGTCCACGCCGCCCTGGAGGCGGGCCTCCACCCCATCATCTGCGTGGGCGAGAGTCTGGAGCAGCGGGATATGGGCGTGACCCTGGAGCTGATTGCCCTCCAGGTCAAGAGCGCCCTGGCCGGCGTGGCCGCTGAGAAGGTGCGCAAGTGCGTCATCGCCTATGAGCCCATCTGGGCCATCGGCACCGGCCGCACCGCCACCGCCGAGCAGGCCGCCGAGGTCTGCACCGCCATCCGCGCCACCATCCGCAACCTCTACGGTGCGCGTGTCGCCCGGTCCATCACCATCCAGTACGGCGGGTCCATGAATCCCAAGAATGCCGCCGAGCTGCTGGCGCAGCCCGATGTGGACGGCGGCCTGATTGGCGGCGCCGCCCTGAAGCCAGACCAGTTTGTGGAGATCATTAACGCCGCTAATCAGGAGTGAGCAGAATCCAACGCGCCAGTACCCGCGAGAGCGGGTACTGATGCGTTCCCGGACCATTCTTTTGGCGCCGGAACAGAGGATCAACATCTGCTTTTTCTGGAGAAAACGAGGTATTTATGAACAAAACACCCACTACTCTTATTATTATGGACGGCTTCGGCCTGGCCAAGGACGCGGAGGGCAACGCGGTAACCCACGCCAGGACGCCGGTTCTGGACAAGCTGTTCGCCTCCTGCGCCCACACCACCCTCTCAGCCTCCGGGCTGGACGTGGGACTGCCCGACGGACAGATGGGCAACAGCGAGGTGGGCCACACCAACATCGGCGGCGGTCGGGTTGTCTATCAGGATCTGCCCCGCATCACCCGGTCCATTGAGGACGGGTCCTTCTTCGCCAACCCCGCCTACTGCGCCGCCATGGACGCGGCCAAGGACTCCGGCAGCACCCTGCACCTGTACGGCCTGCTGTCCGACGGCGGCGTACACTCCCACAATACCCACCTCTGGGCGCTGCTGAAAATGGCCAAGGACCGGGGCCTGGAGCGGGTCTATATCCACGCCTTCCTGGACGGCCGGGACGTGTCTCCCACCAGCGGCAAGGACTTTGTGGCGGAGACGGTGGCCAAGTGCCAGGAGATCGGCGTGGGCAGGATTGCCACCGTCATGGGCCGTTACTACGCCATGGACCGCGACAAGCGCTGGGACCGGGTGGAGCAGGCCTATGACGCCATGGTCTACGGCCGGGGCGTGAGCAACAGCGATCCTGTGGACGCCGTGGCCCAGAGCTACGCCAAGGGCGTGACGGACGAGTTTGTGGAGCCGGTGGTCTGCGACAGCGAGGGCACCATCTCTGACAATGACAGCATTATTTTCTTCAACTTCCGGCCTGACCGTGCCCGGGAGATCACCCGGGTCTTTGTGGACCCCGCCTTTGACGGCTTCAACCGGGAGATCTTTCCCCTGACCTATGTTTGCACCACGGAGTATGACGCCACCATGCCCAATGTCCAGGTGGCCTTCCCCCGCATCCGCGTGGCAAACGGCCTGGGCGAGTATCTCAGCGCCATGGGCATGACCCAGCTGCGCATTGCGGAGACGGAGAAGTACGCCCATGTCACCTTCTTTTTCAACGGCGGCGTGGAGGCTGTGTTCCCCGGCGAAGACCGTGTGCTGGTGGATTCTCCCAAGGTGGCTACCTACGATCTCCAGCCGGAGATGAGCGCTGTGGAGGTGACGGACAGATGCGTGGAGCGCATTGAGTCCGGGGCGTATGACGTGATTATCCTCAACTTTGCCAACTGCGATATGGTGGGGCACACCGGCGTATATGACGCTGCCGTGAAGGCGGTGGAGACGGTAGACGCCTGCGTGGGGCGCGTGGTGGATGCCACCAGGTCCATGGGCGGCATTGCGATGATTACTGCGGACCACGGCAACGCCGAGGAGATGCGGAAGCCGGACGGTTCCCCCATGACGGCCCATACGACTAATCTGGTGCCCTTTATCCTGGTGGGAGCGGACGCCAAGCTGCATCCCGGCCGCCTGGCAGATATTGCGCCCACGATTTTGGACATCATGGGCCTGGCTTGCCCGCCGGAGATGGACGGCAAGAGCCTGATTGATTGATCGAGCAGGAGGGGGGTCCCGCCCCCCTCCTTGAAAAAAATTTGGGAAGTTTTTCATTTTCCTCTTGCATTTCGCATAGAGATGTGGTATTATGATTTAGCTGTCTGAGAGGACACGCGCCGTTAGCTCAGCTGGATAGAGCGTCTGGCTACGGACCAGAAGGCCGGGGGTTCGAATCCCTCACGGCGTGCCAGAAAAAGAGGTCAAAAAAGATTTTTGGTGAAAAAACTGAGAGATTTCAAGACCTCAGAGGCCCTTGGATAGTGAAAATCCAAGGGCCTCAAA
>ERZ779637.450-NODE-450-length-27479-cov-13.618765_pt1 | contig 27479 bp, 27 predicted proteins | sample MGYA00514196_ERZ779637 | MGnify/ENA primary metagenome ERZ779637 (study PRJEB29562, sample SAMEA4376700) | mouse gut metagenome | isolation source: Cecum | study: EMG produced TPA metagenomics assembly of the A DSS colitis mouse model was used to assess the...
CCAAATAAACGCTTCACCCCGTGCCCCCGCCCCGTCTACCCCCCCCGGGGGGGGGCCCCCCCCCCCCCCCCCCCGCCGCAATTAGTAATCACAGAAACTTTTCCAGCGCCCAACTCCGCCGCCAATTCGGACATCTCCTTCACCGAGCAGTAGGTTTCCGGATTTGCCGCATTGTACGCTGTCCCTCGCTCCCCTCTTATAAGGAGCAGCAGGATTGCACTGACAGCGTCCGCAGTATAAAGGTACATATTTTCTTTTGTGCCGCTGGTATGCAGGCAAATATTTTCCCCTTTTAATGCACATCGGGCCGCATAGGCAAAAACCCGTTCATCCTCATAGGCCACACCTGGTCCAAAGGTTTGCGCCAAGCGCGCGCTCGTTGCTGGGACACCGTATTCCTCGAAATATGCACAGCACAGGCTTTCCGCCATACGTTTGCTTTCCGGATAACTGCTTCTAGGGGAAAAAAGATCAAGATAACCTAAGTCCTTCTCCGCTTGGGCCGTTTTAGATATGACTTTACCGTACACCTCCATGCTGGATAGATACACAAAACCTGAAACCTGCTTTGTTTTTCCGAGCTCCAGCAGGTTCCTTGTTCCCATCACCACAGACGTAATCGTCTCCACCGGCTTCTCTACGAAATAGGCGCTTGCCGTTGGACCTGCACCGTGGACAATATAGTTAATTGGCCCATTTATCTCCGGCAGCTGCTCTACACTGCCTTCCAACAATATCAGGCCGCATCCCTCCGCGATCTGCGCGCTGAATTTATCCCTTCCCCGCTCCAGATCCCGCACCAGTGCAGCCACCTGAATGCCGCTGTTGTATTTTAGATTGCGGTACAGCAGCGCGCTTGTCAGCATGTACCCTATCAGTCCAGTTGCGCCGGTAATCAGGATGGTTTTTTTCTCCAGATCTTGCCAGGGAATAAATTCGCAGGCTGCCAGCTGCTCCAAGTCCTCTCTGAAAACTGGATTTTCAATCCACATTGTCCTTATATCCCCCATATTTGAGAATTTTCTCTCGCCTCAAAGATCGCACGGAAAATATAGAAATCGGAGGGTGTAGTTATCTTGATGTTCTCCACCGGCCCCTCTACGATGTGCAGCGGAACGCCATAGTGGGACATAAGCATGGCCGAGTCAATCATGTTTTGCTCGCCGTCCCGCTCTGCCTTCCTGTGGGCCTCCATGATATCAGACAGCCGGAAGGTCTGCGGCGCTCTGGCCATCCGGCACTTGCTCCGGTCTAAGATGTCGGAAACCTCGTCTCCGGTCACGTTGATAATTGTCTCGGAAGCTGCTGTCACCGTGATGGCATTGCCATACTGCTCCGCACAGGCGATATTTCGGCTGATAAGCTCCTCGTGGATAAGCGGCCGCACACCGTCGTGGATCAGCACAAAGGTATTCCTTGGCACAGAGTCGTCTTTCCACAGGGCATTCAGACCGTTGCGGATGGACTGCTGGCCTGTCTCGCCGCCAGGCACTACCCACCTGACCTTTTCAATCCGGTGCCGTTCTAATATCTCCCACATATAGGGAATCCAACTCTCCAGACATACAACAATTACGGCGTCAATCTGCGGATGACGCTCAAAATTATCAATGGTATGTATGATGATGGGCTTTCCATTCAGCTCAAGAAATTGCTTAGGCCTGGTCTTAGTGTTCATTCGCTGGCCGGCTCCTCCGGCAAAAATCAACCCCACGTTCATCTTCGGTCTCTCCTCTGATTCTATCGTTCTATTTATGCCGGCTGCACCGTTCCTCTTCCGGTGGAAGTTCCATATAATTGCCATAATTCCGGCTCAAATATGCCTGCCACCCTATGGGGGCCCGGAAATTTTCTCCTTCAAAGGCCGCCGCTACCGCCGCTGCATACCAAGCAGCAGGAAAAAACTCCTTGTCAGCCTTATATGCGCCACCGGGAGAGCAGAGGGTTTCTTTGCTGTCAGGATCATAGATATAACCGATCAACCGCTCCCGCAGCCTCTTTAAGCTTCCCACATTCTGGCAATTCAGCATCCGAAACCCCAACCGCGCTACAGAGCTTTTGTAAGGAATAAAGGCGGTCCACCCCACTTTTACCTGTAGCACATAATCAATTACATGTATTGTACTGAAGCAAAACCGTGTACTCAAGCAGAGTCGTTTTGCTGGAATCAGGGGGAAAATGTCGATGTATACTCCCCAGGGGCCGGTATGGTTTTCTGTTGGAAACGGATAGGCTGTATTGCAGAGCTTCATAAACACAAAGGGATACCTGGGGTCACTGCTGCCCGACTGGATAACCACGTTTTCGGGAAGCTCTGCCGCCAGCGTTTGAAACCGCAGGAAATCCCCAAGCGGCATGGACACGTCTATGTCGTCATCCCATGGGATAAAGCCGCGGTGCCGCACCGCACCCAGCAACGATCCGCCTGCCAGGTAGTAGCACAGATGGTGATTTTCGCATATTTCTGAAAATACACGCAGCATCTGAAGCATCTGCTCCTGCTCAATCGTCATGATATCTCCCCAGGAATCCTTTGACCTGCTCCGTATTTTGCGGTCCCAACCATTGCGCCAGTTTTGTATGGAAACGCTGCCGCGGGCTCATCCAGGATGCTTGAAAATGGTGGATTGCCGCGGTATTGGACGTAACGGTAATTTTCCCGGTCTCCAAACTCTTGCAGGAAAAGCACTCTGTTGGATAGAGCGAAATGTTCTCCACCTGCTGCCGCGCCCCATTCAGACACAGTCCCCGCTTCACTAGCTCTCTTGTGATATAATCCACATTTGTTGTCTCATCCAGTCGTCCATCTTCTGTCCGAAAACTGCGGGCGCTGTACAATTCCACCAGATGCTCAATAAATGGATGTCCAGGAGCAGCACCTACCACACAGGTCGCGACTTTCTTCGCACTTTCAAACCCTATAAACATGTCACCGCACAGATACTGGTCCAATGGCCGGACAAGCTCCACATCTGTGTCCAGATAAATCCCGCCATACTCTGCCAACACCTTCAGCCGCACATAGTCGGACACAAAGGCCCACTTCCCAGCTTGATAGGCCTGCCGTACATAGCTGTTATCTTTCAGCGATGCATTGGTCTCGTCCCAGCAGTTAAGCTTGTAGTCAGGGCAATGTCTTTCCCAGCTTGCCATACAGCGCTTTACCAGTCTTGGAGGAGGTTTCTGCCCAAACCAGCAGTAGTGGATCTGTTTCGGTATCATGGAAATCTCTCTTTTACTCTTTTTAAAATAGGTTCCGGCAGCAATCCTACCGCCAGCGGCTTTATAACATAAGGCAATGCCGCCGGCAGGATCCGCAGTTCCTTGAACCGTTGGTATCTTGTCACAGCTTCATTCCACCGGTGCCGCATTTTCCGTGAGCCCTTTGATGTATGTGGGAGCGTATATGTTAGGAGCGGTTCCTGGATGTTCATCCCCCGATATCCTTTGGCGTACAGGCGCAGCAGCAAATCGTAGTCCTCACAGAGGATGCAGCGCGGCTCCTCACTATAGCCATTCACCGCTAATAAGGCCTCACGCCGGAACATCAGTGTAGGGTGAATAAATGGCTGCACAAAGAAGAAATCTTTTACTGCAGGCTTTTCCGGCAATGTCCGCACGCCGGCCGGCAGTCCATCTCTGCACAGCGCCGCATTGCTGCCTACAAATGCAATGTTTGGGTTATTTCCCAGCGTTGCTAACTGTTTGGCAAACCTGTCTGGACAGGAGTAGTCATCGTCATCCATGCGGGCCAGCCATTTACCCCGCGCGACTTCTAAACAGGCGTTCAATTTGGCCGCCAGCGAGAAGCTGTCCGCCCTTTGAATCAAGCGAATTCGTGAATCTTTGCAGGCCAGCCGTTTCAATAGCAGGTGTGCTTCTTCCGTGGAGCCGTCGTCACAAACCAGCAGCTCAAAATTAGGCACACTTTGCCCTAAAATCGAACAGACGCTGCGTTCCAGCACAGCAGTATCCTTCTGGCGGTAGTAAACTCCCATGAGGACTGATATGAATGGTCCGGGCATTTATCCCTCCTTCCAGCCGATATCCAACTGCTCCTGCTCCAGGAGGCGGCTGTGGGCCTGCTCTACCAGCAGGGCGACGTTGTCCTCAATGCCGGCCAGAGTGTTCTGGTACAGCCTCTTCAAACACCGGGGATTCCCCTTCTCCTCCGGCACTCTCGCCGCTGTGCACAGCTGCCGGATGATGGTACTCACATAGGTGCGGCTCATGGGTGTGCCCTCCTTGGTGAGGAAGATGGGGCCGGAGATATAACCGTTTCGTCTGGCATACTCCAGAAGCTCCCTTTGCAGACCCTCCGGGATGTGCAGCACCCGCTTGCTGCGGCTGAAGATGACCGTCAGTTTGCCGTCTCTCACCGACTCCACCGTTACCTTATCTAATTCCTGCACCGTCAGGCCAGTGCTGCCGAACAGCTTCACCAGCAGATACACCCGCTCCCGGCCCAGGGTACGGGCCGTTTGCAGCAGGCGCAGATACTCCGCCCGGGTTAGCTCTGGCTGAAGCTCCGTCGCCAGCTTCAACTGGTTGGCTAGCTGGTATTCCCGGTGTCCTACAAAGTCTAAGTAGGCGTTGTTCACAGAAAGGTAGCTGTTGATGGTGCTGGGGGCATAGCCCTCCTTTACCAGCTGCTCACGCCAGTGTTCCAGAGTGCCGCGACGGATGGTCTTGTCCTCAGGGAGATCGTCATATAGACGGTTCAGCCCCCGGCGGTACCATTTTAATGTGCCTTCTACGCGCCCCTCTGCCTGGCAGACGGTCATAAACCGCTCCATGCCCTCCCGGGTCAAGCGCACACCAACATCCCCCGTCTGACTATGCCGCTGGCGCTGCTGGCTGTAACTTTGCTGGATGTGCTGTCTCGTTTGCGGCATAGATTTCTCCTTTCCCATTTCATCACAGACTTAACAGACCGCCCTGTTTCCATATCGCGTTCACCACGATTTGTAGCATCATGGGCCGCAAAAAGCCCTGCACACAGAGTGCAAGGCCGAAAAAGGGCATGAAAATATAAACCGGTCATCCAAGTTTTATTGACCGGCAGGATTTGTTATGCAAAAAACCAGGAAAATGGGCTTGCATTCCCCTATCTTTTGTGATAGGATGCTTACAGTTCCTCATCATATTTGTTGCTGAGGAGTGTTGTTATCTCAAAGTAAAGACAACTTGTTAATTTTGTCTATATTGTGGATTTAAGAAATAAGCCCTAATTTCTCCAGTTGCCGGGCATGCTCCACGCCAGAGGAGATGAGATAGATGCGGGTGGTCTCAATACTGGAGTGGCCCAGGACGTCCGCCAGCTTCGCCACATCCCGGCAGGTGCGGTAGAAGGTCCTGGCAAACAGGTGCCGCAGGTTGTGAGGAAATACCTTCGAAGGTGCCACGTTGGCCTTTTGACATAGCGCTTTCATCTCCGCCCAGATTTGGCGGCGGGAGATACCTTTGCCGCTTCTGGTGAGAAAGATCTCGCCCGAAGCGATTTTTTCTTTCCTGGCATATTTCTGAAGCTTGCGGCACAACTTCCCAGGTAACAGGATCGTGCGGATCTTTCCTTTCAACGCGATATCTGCACGACTTGCCTGAATCGCCTCCACGGTTATGTACTTTACTTCTGATACCCGAATACCTGTTGCACAGATGGTTTCAATAAGTAAGGTTAACCGTATTCTTCCTAAAGCATTCGCCGCGTCTAAGAGACGCATATATTCATCTTTTGTTAATTCCTTTTCTGAGCCACGAAATAGCTTTCTCTGGATTTTTAGGTATTTTACCCGTATCTCCTGCCACCTCATAAACTTGAAAAACTTATTTAGCGCAGAAAGTTTTGCGTTGATTGTCTCTGACTTGTAGCCTTCATCCTGCAAACAATTTTTCCATTGAGCGATAGCTTCCGCTGCTACCGGCCGTCCCGCCAGCCAGCGCGTGAAGAGACGCACTTCACGTATGTATTTTTCTATCGTACTTTGTTCGTGATCTTCTGACCTTAACTGATGCTTGAATGAGATAAATTGTTCGTTTGTTAGAATATAACTGTTCATTATAAAATTCTCCTCCAATCAAATAAGTGGTGTGTCCCTATTTTACTTGATTGAGGATTTGCTGTAAAACGCTTTCTGACGTGCATCTCCCCTGACGCGATTAAAGAATAACAGAAGGTGGGAAAAATGGAAAAACAGACATCAGAAAATGTAGCAACCTGCAAATATGTGTCAAGCCCTAAAATGAAAAAAGTCAGCATAATTTTTGCGGCACGAAAATGGGTATAGCAAAATAAGCCGGTCAGCGAGGGATTTTTGCGAACCGGCTGAGAGAGGACACGATTTTTAGTTATCTCCGTTGACCATATTCTTGGACACATGCCCACCGTTTTTGATAAAATCAAGCGTTCTTGCCAACGTATCCTTTGCAGGCTTGAACATCCTGCTGGCTGTGCTGTTTGGGATTTTGTATCACGGACAAATCATGCTCCAGACATACCCGGTCAGACAGCCGCCGGAGGGCAAAGCTGGAGCCGAGGAAATTATGGAATTTCCGGGAGCAGTCAAAGGCCGTGGAATTGAAATAGATGTGGTTGTGAATGTGGCCCTTGTCGGTATGGGTGCAGACGAAAAACTGGTACTTGCCTTTCGTCCAGCGCATCGCCGTTTCAAAGCCCAGCTTGTTTGCCTCCTCCGCCGTCACCTCGCCGGGCGGGAACGCCTGCCGTATCTGGAAGAACAGAGCCCCGCGCTCCACGGGCCGGGCCGTGGCCGCCTGGTATTCGCTTTTCACCAGCAGAAACTCAGCGGCGGCTGTGGCCGGGTCGCAGAGGTGGGAGGACACGGCCCCCAGCTTTTGGGGATTGAGCCCGTAGGCAAACCGCTCCTCCATCGTCTGGACGGCGCTCAGTCCCGCCGCCTGCTTGTAGGGCCGGATGTAGGTCGTGGCCGTGGTAGCACCTCCTCTCGTTGGGACTTTGGGACAAAATGTCCCGAAGTACAAAAAGCCGGGGAGCGGCACAGCACCGCTCCCCAGCAAATCACAGCTCCACCAGCGCGGAAAGCTGTTTCAGCAAATCAGACAGAGGCCCCCACAAAGCGGAGTAGTCCCGCTGGAGAGTCGATATTTCCTCGGGGTAAATCCCCCCGTAGGTATTGGCATGGATAGCCACTTGATTGAAATTGTTTAAGCACCGCCGCTGGAGGGACACCAGCTCCCGGACGGGGGCAAGGTCAATCTGGAGCACATAGCCGCACAGAGCCATCCTCCACATATACGCGCCCATGTTTATGTTCCCGAAAGAGCCTCCAATTACTTGTGGAGCAGGGGGGAGAGCGGTTTGTAGATCAGAAAAGCCAGCGCCATGTCCAGCAGACCTTTGAGGAGGGTAAAGGGTGCATTGAAGATCACAAGACAGGCCATCAAACCGTCCACCGAGGGGATCAATTCCTGGTACATACCAATAATCACATCCAGGGGCATAAAAACGGTGTAAAAGGGATAGGAAATAAAGTAGTTCACCGGCACACTGCACAGAGCCATCACTACAGCGCCCACCAAAGCGCCGATGAGCGCTCCAGCTCTAGTTTTCTTATATCGGTAGATCAGCCCTGCGGGGATGACAAAGCAAATCCCCAGCAAGAAGTTGCACAACTCGCCTACACCGTTGGTAGAGCTCATGGTAAGGTTAACCAAATTCTTTACCAGACAGACAACTGCACCGCTGACCGGTCCTAGGCTGAAAGCGGCCAGAAGGGCAGGCAACTCGGAGAAGTCCATCTTAACGAAGGTTGGGATGAGGAAGGGAATAGGGAAGTCTAGGGCCATAAGAATAGTGGCTACAGCTGAGAGCATGGCGGTGACAGCAATTTTGTGGGTTCTCTTGATGGAAGGGAATGCGTTGGATAGAGTTGACATAAAAATAGGCTCCTTTACAGAAATATCCAAAGACAATCCATCCTCGGAGTATTGCCGCAAAGAAGCGCAAAACACGCTGCCAGCGAACATCTTCTTCCATCCAGACTGTAACTGTCGGTACCGGATTTGCACCGGTTCAACGCTTGCGCGGTCGCGGACTTATGCCTTTTGAGACACTCACCGCCGGTGGGGACTTGCACCCCGCCCTGAAGACGAATTATTTGTTGGTGTACTTTATTATACTCATGATGAGAAAAAATGCAAGGATTATTTTAGCAGCCGTTACTATTAGTTTGCAGGGAACAAGCACCAGTTAGCTTGCGACCAGCCAGCAAGCTAACTTTTTTTACCTTGAAGGAGGATTCCGCTATAAAAAAGGTTAAACTTGCGAGTTTTGAAAAGCAGATTGCACGGGCAACCGTTGCTATGTGCCTCTCAAAAAACTATTCCGCCGCCGATCTGGACGCGGCCCGGCCGGAAACGGAAGTGAGCCGCTATATCGGCAACATGGATTCCGATCGCCGTTATGAAATGGAAAATTTCATTTCCGATTGCATCAGCAAGGAATTGCGGAAGGAGGCGTAAGCACGAAGGTTCGTTACAAGGATTTCAAAATTATTTCCGTCTACATCGGAAGTAGGCTTCAAAATGGGCCGCAATGGGGACACAAAATCACCTATAACGGCAGAACAGCAAAAGGCACTTACTACCGAAAAGCGAACGCAAAAAAAGCCATAAGCAATTATGCAAATGCATCAATACTTCTCGCAGTCTTATACCACTCAGCAGATGGAAGAAGTCATTGTGTCTCTGTTGGAAGCGTGGAGTGTTCAACATTCGTAAAAGTATAAAGGAGGATATTTGTCCTGAATATATTTGTCTGTACTTTGCTCGTTTCCACCCAAATAGATCAATGTATCTGCGTTGCCCATCAGGCCCTCCCAATCGTCCTTGAACAGAGCTTTCAGAGCGGATATATTTTGCAGGACAATGGTGGACATGATGTTGCGGGAGCGCATGGTGGCCTGGAGCTTGCCAAAATCGTCCGGCAGGGAGACGTTGCAGAACTCGTCCATCATCAGCCGGACCGGGACGGGCAGCGCCCCCTGGTGTACTTTGTCCGCCTGATAGTAGAGGGCCTGAAACGTGCAAGTGTAGAGCATCCCCACAAGGTAGTTGAATGTGTTGGAGACGAAGGAGGAAACCTGGTACATCTACACCTTCTCCTACAATGGGGAGAGCTACTTTGCCGATACGGTATTCCACCTGACCGACGACTAGAAAGCGATAGCCAAAGACTATGCCCAGAGCCTCAGCCTGTTCCTGGGTGATGGGATGTTCCAGTATACGGAGTACGGCGGCACAACAATCGGCTCCCTGGGGAACGTCCGCTTTACCGACGGCGCCACGGAGGTGGTCTACTTCAACCAGTTGGACGAACGCTGGGCCAATAAACCCTATGGGACTGACAATATCGGAGGCTATGGCTGCGGCCCTACCTCCCAATGCAACAGCATTTGAAAAATAGAAAAAGTATGATAAAGTAAGAAACATGGAAGTAGAAAGATTACAAAGAGCGTAGGAGGGATTAGAAGACCCGCGGCGAACCATCGGCGGTCACATACTCCATAAGCTGGAAGACATCATAATCATCGGGCTGTGTATGCTGCGTCCTCTTCCTGTTCACGGTCCAGTCCTGCGCCTCCTCCCTGGTGACGCTGGTGGGATCGGGGCCAGCACCTACCCCGCCCAGGACGGGGATATACTGGGGGGCCGAGGCCGCTTACTGCGCGTTGGAGGCGGAGCTGCAACACTACCTGGACACCTACACCATCACCCACGACTACGACGAATATCATTTTGACCTGGACGCCATTGAGCATGACCCCTATGTGCTGATCTCCATGCTTTCCGCGCTCCACGAGGGAGAGTGGACGCTGGAGGGTACGGGGGACGCTCCAGGCCATTTTCGACCGGCAGTATATTTTGACAGAGCGGCGGTATTACATCGAGACGGACACCTGGACCGACAACGAGGGCAACACCCATTCTAGCAGCTACCGCGTGTACTACGATTACTACATTTGCACGGTGACGCTGAAAAACGAGGACCTTTCCCACCTGCCCATTTACATCATGGGCGGGGAGCAGTTATCCCGGTACGCCCTTTACATGGCCGCCCTGGGCAACTGGCCCGACCTGTTCCCCGGCTCCGGCTATGTGGACAAGTACATCACCAATCCGCCCCAGCCTTACGACGTACCGGAGCAGTATCTTTCCGATCCCGCGTTCTCCGCTTTGCTCACCGAGGCGGAGAAATACCTGGGTTGCGTTGGATTTTCCAATGTAGGTAAATCCGGCGTAGGCGGCTGTGGCTGCTCGAATATCACATAGTCCGCGCCCCGCAAGCGTCCTTTCTCGTCGCGCTCCCTTGACCGGACGATATACCCGGCGCGTTCAAGCTCCCGTATGGCTTCGCGGATAGCGTCTATCTTGCCCAGATAAACGCAGGGTTTACTTAGATGAGGATGAAATTAAACTGACTGCGGCCCGTTGACATCGGTACATTCCCCGAGCCTGCGGGCAACGAGCCGGACGAAATCAAAAACTACGACAAGCGCGTACCCCTGGAGGGCGGCGCGTTTCTTGCGTGGGGGCATCTAACCTACACAAAACCTTTGACGGAAAAGCAGGCGCGGCGGACTATGAGCTCTAGCCCGCCCCGGAGGTGTCCGGCCTACTATGGGAGGGCAGGCCCCCGCCGCGCCCAAACGGGACGCGCCCGACCGGGGCGGCAGGTAGGCATGGCCGGGAAAAAGCGCCGCCGCCCCCTCCATCTTCATGTGATAGTATCTGAGGAAGAAGGCAAGCAACAGGCTGCCGGCGGTCCCACGTGGGACCGCCGGCAGCCGCTTATTTCATATTGTCGATGAGTGCGCGCAACTCTTGGGCGGAGAAGCGGTAGACTGTGTCGCAGAACTGGCACCCCAACTCACACCCACCCTGCTGGGCCAGCATGTCCTCCAGCTCCTCCGCGCCCATGCTGATGAGAGCCCGTTCCACCCGGTCCCGGCTGCAATAGCAGCGGTATTCCACCGGTGCGGTCTCCAAAATCTCCACCTCAAAGTCGCTGAGAACAGTCCTCAGCAGCGCCTCCGGGCTGCTCTCCCGGTCCAGCAGACCCGTGACGGGGCCGGCGGCCATTACACCGCCCTCTACCCGGGCAATCACGTCCTCGCCCGCGCCGGGCAGGAGCTGGATGATATACCCGCCCGCGGCCCGGACGCTCTGGTCCCGATCTACCAGCACCCCCAGGGCGCAGGCCGTGGGAATCTGCTCGCTCTCCACAAAGTAGGCAGCCAGATCCTCAGCGATCTCACCCCCCAGCAGTCCCACGCTGCCGGTGTAGGGCTCCTTCATTCCCAGATCCTTGATGACGGTCAGCGTCCCCTCGCTCCCCACGGCCCCGCCTACATCCAGCTTGCCGTCCGGACGCAGAGGGAAATCCGTCTGGGGGTTCTGAACGTAGCCCCGGACGTTGCCCGCCGCGTCGGACACCGCCAGAATGGTCCCCAGGGGACCGCCGCCTCTGATTTGCAGGGTCAGACTGGCCCGTGGGTCCTTCAGGGCGTTGCCCATCATGGAGGCGGCCGCCAGGGCGCGGCCCAGAGCGGCCGTGGCCACAGGGAGGGATTTTTGAATATTTCTGGCCCGCTCCGTCAGATCCCTTGTGGAAACGGCAACGGCCTGGACCATGCCGCCAGCGGTGATGGCCCGAACTAATTTATCCATAAAGGAGGTTCCTTTCTGCTTGTTGTTGAATGAGCGGGCATTCAGTCCTCTGCTGCCCACTCCAGAATATCACCGGGCTGGCAGCGGAGGATGCTGCACACCACGTTTAAGCTCTCCAGAGTAATCGTGGTATTCCCGGTACGCAGCTTCTGCACGGTACTCTCCGGCAGAAGCCTTTCCTTCCGCAGCCGGTAGGTGGAGTATCCGGCTTCCTTGAGCCGCTGCTGTAAATTGGTTTTGTATCGAAGCATATCTCCCAGTTATTCACACAACCCTTTCCGGCCTGTCAGGTAATCAATGGATACGCCATAAAAATCGGCAAGAGCTACCAGAACAGGCGCTGTCGGCTCACGCTCGTTGTTTTCATATCTCTGGTAAGTCCGCACGGAAATGTGGATGGCATCCGCTACCATCTGCCGTGACAGACTTCTCTGTTTACGTAAATCTAACAAATTGGCTGATAAAATCTCCATAAAATCTGATTACTCCTCCGCTGCCCACTCTAAAATGTCGCCGGGCTGACAGCGGAGGATGTTGCAGAGAATACCCAGGCTCTCCACGGTGATGGCTGTACTGCCGGTGCGAAGGCGCTGCATGGTTCCTTCCGATAGGATTTTTTCCGCCCGAATACGGTAGGTAGAGTATCCGGCATTTTTTAACTCCTGTAATACGTTCATTTTATACTGAAGCATGTTTACTCCTATACCGCTCCCTACCTCCCCCGGATGGCGGAGAAATAAATGCGCTGTTCATTCTCCCTGGGGCCGCTCATCCGGCAGTCGCCATAGGTGCGGATACGGTTGAACCCCGCCTCCAGCAGCCAGGAGCGCAGCTCCTCCACCTCGTAGGCCTTCTGCCGGTGCTCCTCGCCGGCACGGTCCCACTGGCCATCCGGGCGGCGTGTAAAGATATCCATCCAATAGGAGCAGACTCTGCTGCGCTTGTCGTACTCGGACCGCCATACGCAGTAGACGTCCTCCGTCTCGTCCAGAAACACCTGCCCGTCCAGGCTGGCCAGCTTGAAGGCGCTGTTGACGTCGAACACCAGCAGCCCCCCCGGGGAGATGAACAGGTGCAGCCGCTCGAAGGTCCTCTGCACGTCCCGGGGGCTGGTCAGATAGTTCAGGCTGTCCAGACAGCACACCGCCGCGTCCACGGTGCCGTAGAGATCCAGCGCCGGCATGTCCTGGTTAAGGAACACCGGCATCACGCCGGTCAGCCCCGACGCCTTCTCCCGGGCCGCGGCCAGCATGTCCGGACTGCTGTCCACGCCGATGAGCTCGTACCCCCGCTCCGTCAGGAGGGCGGTCATGGCCCCGGTGCCGCAGGCGAGATCCAGCACGGTATGCACGGGAATGCGGCTCTTCTGGAACAATTTCTCCAGGTAGTCGGCCCGCCTCTGGTAGCCCACGTCGCCTGTCAGCGCGTCGTATACTCTGGCCAGGGCCTGATAGGCGCTCACTCCCCGGCCGCCTCCGGCGCGGCCGGCTGCTGCTCCTGACGGTCAAAAAACACCTGGTAGCCCCCGTGGCCAAAGGCCAGGGAGCGGTTCACCCGGCTGATGGTGGCGCTGGAGGCCCCTGTCCGCTCCAGGATGTCGTTATAGATCATCCCCTGCTTGAGCAGGGCCGCCACCTCGAAGCGCTGTTCCATGGCCCGCAGCTCGGTGACGGTGCAGAGATCCTGAAAGAAGTCGTAGACCTCCTCCTCGTTCCGCAGGGTCAGAATGGCCCGGTACAGGCCGTCGCTCTTTTCCTTCTTTGTGATCCTTGCCATCAGATCCTCCTCCGTTGAATCATAGATGATTCTATTTTAGCACTTCACTTTATGAAAGTAAACACCTTTTCCAAAAATTCAGAAATATGTCCCCTTTGGCCCCTGGAAACTGGATATATTGACGAATTATATAAAAAACATCCAGATGCGGACCTCTTTTTCAGATAGTTTTTGTTGAAATTGACATTATTTGCCACGATTTTTTGTGGCTTTTACCGTTAAAAAACTATTTCCCGTTGCCTTGACGGTAGGCGGCGGGATGGAGTATAATAGTGGACAACCCGGCTGTTGGTTTCATTTTCCAGCCGCCGACACAAATGGGAGGATCACTATGCCCTACAGAGAAGCAGACGACTTAAACAAGTACCTCTTTCATGAGGGGACGGCAATCAGTGCCTACGAATACATGGGCGCCCACGCTGTCACCCACGACGGAGTAGACGGTTATATGTTCCGCGTCTGGGCGCCGCGGGCCAGGGCTGTCTCCGTGGTGGGTGATTTCAATTCCTGGGACGCCGGGGCCCACCCCATGGCCAAGATCACCGACGGCATCTGGGAGCGCTTCGTCCCCGGCGGCAGCACCTACGACGCCTATAAGTTCGCCGTCACAGGTCCGGACGGCGTGCAGCGGATGAAGGCGGACCCCTACGCCTTCCACGCCGAGACCCGCCCCGGCACCGCCAGCAAGCTCTACACCATCGACGGCTACCGGTGGGGCGACGGGGCCTGGCGGGAGAGCCGCCGCAGCACCCCCATCTACACCGCGCCGCTGAATATCTACGAGGTCCACCTGGGCTCCTGGAAGCGCCGCGAGAACGGGGACTTCATTGACTACCGCACCCTGGCCAGGGAGCTGGCCCCCTATGTCAGGGATATGGGCTTTAACTTCATTGAGCTGCTGCCTGTGACCGAGTATCCCTACGACCCCAGCTGGGGCTACCAGTGCACCGGCTACTACGCCCCCACCTCCCGTTACGGCACCCCCGAGGACTTCATGTTCTTTGTGGACTATATGCACCAGAACGGCGTCGGCATCATTCTCGACTGGGTTCCCTCCCACTTCTGCAAGGACGCCCACGGCCTCTACGAGTTCGACGGCACCCCCTGCTACGAGTACGCCGACCCCCGGAAGGGGGAGCACGCCTCCTGGGGCACCCGGGTGTTCGACTACGGCCGGAAAGAGGTGAAGAGCTTCCTGCTCTCCTCCGCCGCCTTCTGGCTCAAGGAGTACCACATCGACGGCATCCGGGTGGACGCGGTGGCCTCCATGCTGTATCTGGACTATGACCGCCGGGACGGGGAGTGGATCCCCAACCAGAACGGCGGAAAGGAGAATCTGGAGGCCATCGCGTTCCTCCAGGCGCTCAACAAGACCGCCTTCACGGTCAATCCGGACGTGCTGATGGTGGCCGAGGAGTCCACGGCCTGGCCCCTGGTGACCCGGCCCTCCGACGTGATCGGGCCCAACGGCATCGGCGGCCTGGGCTTCAACCTGAAGTGGAACATGGGCTGGATGAACGACATGTGCCACTATCTGAAGATGGACCCCTGGTTCCGCCAGGGCAACCACAAGGACATCACCTTCTCCATGTTCTACGCCTTCTCGGAGAACTACGTTCTCCCCCTCAGCCACGACGAGGTGGTCCACATGAAGGGGTCCGTGCTGGGCAAGATGCCCGGCGACGCGTGGCAGAAGCTGGCCGGCGTGCGGGGCTTTTACGGCTACACCATGGCCCACCCGGGCAAGAAGCTGAGCTTTATGGGCGTGGAGCTGGGCACGGAGCAGGAGTGGCACTTTGAGGACCAGCTGGACTGGGGCGTGCTGGAAAACGAGGGCAACCGCCAGCTCCACCAGTATATCAAGGACCTCAACCACTTCTATCTCAGCGCCAGCGAGCTCTGGGAGGACGACTGCAGCTGGGAGGGCTTCCAGTGGCTGGTGCCTGACGACAACCAGAACAACGTGGTGGTCTTCCTGCGCCGGGACAAGTCGGGCCGCGAGCTGGTGTGCGCCATCAACTTCAACCCCAACACCTATGAGGACTACCGCTTCGGCTGCCCGCCGGTGAAGGAGTACGCGGAGGTGTTCAACTCCGACGAGGTGAAGTATGGCGGCACCGGCGCGGTGAACGCCGCCCCCTGCAAGGTGGAGTGGAAGCCGTCCCACGGCCAGGAGAGCTCCGTGGCCATCCGCATACCGCCCTTTGGCGCGGTGTTCCTGCGGGGCCAGGGCAAGCTGCGCCCCAAGCCCAAGGCCCAGGCCAAGCGGCCGGAGAAGCCCGCCGCGAAAAAGGCCGCGGTGAGAAAGACCGCCAAGGGGGACGTTCCCGCCGCCTCCGCTCCGGCCAGAACCGCGGCGAGAGCCGCCGGGAAGGCCGCCAAAACCGCCGCTCCCGCGTCGGGAAGGAAGAAGAAGGCTTCCCCCGCCGCTGAATAAAACGAGAGGATGAGACAGCCATGAAAAAAGAGTGTATCGCAATGCTCCTGGCAGGGGGGCAGGGCAGCCGCCTGTACGTGCTGACCAGCGATGTTGCCAAGCCCGCCGTGCCCTTCGGCGGGAAATACCGCATCATCGACTTTCCCCTGTCCAACTGCACCAACTCCAACATCGACACCGTGGGCGTGCTGACCCAGTACAAGCCCCTGGAGCTCAACAGCTATATCGGCTCCGGCCAGCCCTGGGATCTGGACCGCCTGGACGGCGGCGTCCACATCCTGCCCCCCTACATGCAGGAGGGGGAGAAGGGCAGCTGGTACAAGGGCACGGCCAACGCCATCTACCAGAACATCGGCTTTGTGGACATGTATGACCCCGACTATGTGGTCATCCTGTCCGGGGATCACATCTACAAGATGAACTACGCCAAGATGGTGGAGGCCCACAAGGAGGCCGGGGCCGCCTGCACCATCTCCGTGCTGGAGGTGCCCTGGGACGAGGCATCCCGGTTCGGAATCATGGCCGTGGACGGGGAGGACAACATTGTGGAGTTCCAGGAGAAGCCCAAGGAGCCCAAGAGCAACCTGGCCTCCATGGGCATCTACGTCTTCTCCTGGAAGAAGCTGCGGGAGTACCTCATTGCCGACGAGGCCGACGCCTCCTCCAGCAACGACTTCGGCAAGAACATCATCCCCAAGATGCTGGGCGCCGGGGAGAAGATGATCGCCTACCGGTTCGACGGCTACTGGAAGGACGTGGGCACTCTGGAGAGCCTGTGGGACGCCAACATGGACATGCTCTCCCGGGGAGATCTGGATCTGCTGGAGAGCTCCTGGCCCATCTACGCCCGCCTGCCCAGCGAGCCCCCGGCCTTTATCAGCAAGACCGCCCTGGTGGAGCACAGCGTGGTCACCCAGGGCTGCGAGATCAGCGGCACGGTGAAAAACTCCGTCCTCTCCCACGGCGCGCGCATCGAGGAGGGGGCCGAGGTCAGCTACTCCGTGCTCATGCCCGGCGTCACCGTCAGGCGGGGCAGCGTGGTGCGCTATGCCATTCTGGGCGAGAACTGCCAGGTGGAGGCGGGCGCTACCGTGGGGGAGAACCCGGAGAACTGTGACCCCGAGAAATGGGGCGTCACCGTTCTGGGCCCCGGCACCGCCATCGGCGCAGGCGAAGTGGTGGCGCCCAATTCCATGCTCAACCGCGATCACAAGGAGGTGTCCAGATGAAAGGACTGCACGGGATCATCTTCTCCTATGAGAAGCACAACGACCTGCGGGAGCTGACCGCCAACCGCACCCCCTCTTCCGTCCCCTTCGCGGGGCGCTACCGCATCATTGACTTCATCCTCAGCAGCATGGTCAACGCCAGCATCACCGACGTGGGCGTGGTCATGGACGGCAACTATCAGAGCCTTCTGGACCACCTGGGCTCCGGCAAGGACTGGGATCTGAGCCGCAAGCACGGCGGACTGCGCCTGCTGCCCCCCTTCGCCAGCGGGGGAACCCGGGGCGGCTTCCGGGGCAAGATGGAGGCCCTGGCCGGCGTGCGCTCCTACTTAGAGGGCATCCGTCAGAGCCACGTGGTGCTGGCGGACAGCGACCTCATCATCAACATCCCCCTCCAGGACGTGTATCAGGCCCATCTGGCCTCCGGCGCGGATATCACCGCCGTGTGTACCAGCAACGTGGACTCGGACTGCGACGTCACCTTCTTCCGCCTGGACGGCGAGGGCAGGGTGGGGGAGGTCCTCTTCCCGCTCCGGGACCGGACCGGCTGCTACCGCTCTTTGGAGATCTACGTCCTGTCCAAGCAGCTGCTGCTGGATCTGGTGGACGAGTGCATGAGCCATGACCAGACCAGCTTCCGGGGCGCGGTGCTCCAGGCCAAGGCATCCTCCCTCCACATCCACAGCTACGTCTGGGACGGCTACGCTGCCCAGATCCGCAGCCTGAAGGAGTACTACACCCGCTCCCTGGAGCTGCTGGACCCGGCCATCCGCCGGGAGGTGTTCCCCGCCGCCCGGCCCATCCACACCAAGGAGCGCAACGACGCCTCCACCTACCTGGACCCCACCGGGGCCTGCTGCAACTCCCTGGTGGCCGACGGCTGCACCATCGAGGGCACGGTGGAGAACTCCATCCTGTTCCGGGGCGTGAGCGTGGAGCGGGGCGCGGAGGTGAAAAACTGCATCCTCATGCAGGACGTCACGGTCAGCCGGGACGCGGTGCTCCACCACGTCATCGCGGACAAGAACGTGGAGATTGCCGACGCCCGCACCCTGATGGGCCACGAGAACTACCCCATGGTCATCGCAAAGGACAGCAAGGTGTAAATTGTGCGAAAAGAGGGGGAGATTTCCTCCCCCTCTTTATCCATTTCTACAGTTTTTCCCGCGGCGGCCCTGAAGCGCTGAAAACCCTTTACTTTTCAGCGCCGCCACGGTATACTAAACATGCCCTGAGCAGCCGTGGGCTGCTTTCCATCTATAAAGGAGGTCTTTTCTCTTATGAAGATCTTATTTGCCACCTCTGAGGCGGTTCCCTTCTGCAAGACCGGCGGACTGGCCGACGTGGCCGGCAGCCTGCCCCAGGCCCTGGCCAAAGCGGGCAACGAGGTGGAGGTGATCCTTCCCCTCTACCAGCGGGTGTCCGACAAGTGGAGGGACCAGCTGAGCTTTGTGTGCAACATTGAGGTGCCCCTGGGCTGGCGGCGGGTGTACTGCGGCCTGTTCCAGCTGGAGCGGGACGGCGTGCGGTGGTACTTTGTGGACAATGAGTACTACTTCAAGCGGGACGCCCTCTACGGACACTATGACGACGGCGAGCGCTTCGGCTTCTTCTCCCGGGCCGTGGTGGCCCTGATGCCCGCCCTGGCCTTCATGCCCGAGGTTATCCACTGCAACGACTGGCAGACCGCCCTGGTGCCCATCTACCTCAAGGACGAGTGCGTGCGCTGGCGGGAGGTCCGGGGGATCAAGACCGTGTTCACAGTGCACAATATTGAGTACCAGGGCCGCTACGGCAAGGAGACCCTGGAGGACCTCTTCGGTCTGGCTCCGGGCTGGTTTGCCGACGGCACCATCGCCATGGACGGGGACGTGAACCTGCTCAAGGGCGCGCTGATGACCTGCGACGCCATCACCGCCGTCAGCCCCACCTACGCCCAGGAGCTGCGCTACGCCTACTTTGCCCACGGCATGGAGAGCGTCATGCAGCGCAACGCCGGCAAGGTCTACGGCGTTCTCAACGGCATCGACATGGTCCGCTACGATCCCTCCACAGACGCCGGCATCCCCGCCAAGTACTCCGCCAAGAAGATGGACGGCAAGGCCAAGTGCAAGGCCGCCCTCCAGAAGCAGGTGGGGCTGGCCGCGGACCCGGACGTGCCGGTGATCGGCATTGTCAGCCGTCTGGTGAGCCACAAGGGCCTGGATCTCATCTGCAAGGTCTTTGACCAGATTATGGACCTCAACTGCCAGTTTGTGGTCCTGGGCAGCGGCGACTGGAACTATGAGCAGTTCTTTGAGCAGAAGCTGGGCCAGTACAAGGGCCGCATGGCCCTGTACCGGGGCTACAACGAGGGGCTGGCCATGGGCATCTACTCCGGCGCGGATCTGCTGCTCATGCCCTCCAAGAGCGAGCCCTGCGGCCTGGCCCAGATGATCGCCATGCGCTACGGCACCGTGCCCATCGTTCGGGAGACCGGCGGGCTCAAGGACACCGTGCACCCCTACGAGGCCTGGTGCGGCGCGGGCAACGGCTTCACCTTTGCCGACTACAACAGCAACGACATGCTCTACGTCATCCGCCAGGCGGTGGATCTCTACTACAACAATCCCACCGCCTTCCAGGGCCTGCGCACCTCCGGCATGGCCGAGGACTTCAGCTGGAAGCGCAGCGCCGAGGCGTACAACGATATCTACCGCACCATCTGCTCTTAAAAGCTGTCCCGGGGGAGCGGGAGGCGCCTGCTCCCCATGTCCCACCAAACCAACTGGAAGAGAGGAAAAAACCCCTATGGAGAAATACACCAAGAGCTCCATGAAGCAGGCCATCAGCGAAAAGCTGAGCCTCAACTTTGGCTGCACCGTGGAGGAGGCCACCGAAGCGAATATGATGAAGGCCTGCGCCATGGTCCTGCGGGATCAGATGAGCATCCAGGCCGTGGAGACCCGCCGGAAGATCCGCAAAAAGCAGCTCAAGCAGGTCCACTATATGTCCCTGGAGTTCCTCATGGGCCGGTCTTTGATGAAGAACGCCTACAACCTGGGCGTGCTCCAGCCCATGCGGGAGGCCATCGAGGAGATGGGCTTCAAGCCCGCCCACATCTTCGACATGGAGCCGGACGCTGGCCTGGGCAACGGCGGCCTGGGCCGTCTGGCGGCCTGCTACCTGGACAGCCTGACCACCCTGGAGATCCCCGCCTGCGGCTACTCCATCTGCTATGAGCTGGGCATCTTCAAGCAGAAGATCGTGGACGGCCAGCAGATGGAGCTCCCCGACAACTGGAAGGACCAGGGCGACGCGTGGCTGATCCCCCGTCCGGACGAGGTGGAGGAGGTCCACTTCGGCGGCACCCTCCGGGAGTTCTGGGACGGCGACAGGCTCCATGTGGTCAACGAGGACTACACCAAGGTGCTGGCCGTGCCCTGCGACATGTCCATTGCCGGCTACGACACCAGCCACACCAACACCCTGCGCCTGTGGGACGCCAAGAGCCCCACGCCCATTGACATGAGCGCGTTCAACCAGGGCGACTACCTGCGGGCCAGCGAGGACCGGGCCATGGCCGAGGCCATCGCCAAGGTGCTCTACCCGGAGGACAACCACTACGAGGGCAAGAGCCTGCGCCTGCGCCAGCAGTACTTCTTTGTCTCCGCCACGGTCCAGTCCATTGTCCGCAAGCACATCCAGACCTACGGCACTCTGACCAACTTCCACGAGAAGAACGTCATCCAGATCAACGACACCCATCCCGCCCTGGTCATCCCCGAGCTGATGCGCATCCTCATGGACGACGCGGGCCTGGACTGGGAGACCTCCTGGAACATCACGGTCCACTCCGTGGCCTACACCAACCACACCGTGCTGGCCGAGGCCCTGGAGCGCTGGCCCCAGTCCCTGATGCAGACCCTGCTGCCCCGCATCTGGCAGATCCTCTGCGAGATCGCCCGGCGCTGGCAGGTGAAGGTCACCGAGTTCTACCGGGGCGATGAGAGCAAGGTGCGCAACATGGCCGTCATCTGGGACGGCGAGGTGCGCATGGCCAACCTGTGCATTGCCGGCGGCATTGCCGTCAACGGCGTGTCCGCCCTCCACAGCGACATCCTGCGCCAGGATGTGTTCAAGGACGCCTGCGGCATGGAGCCGGAGAAGTTCAAGAACGTCACCAACGGCATTGACCACCGCCGCTGGCTGGCGGAGATCAACCCGGGCCTGGACAAGCTCATCTGCGATCTCACCAACAGCAACGACTACCTGCGCCACCCCGGCGCGGCCCTGCCTCTGCTGGACAAGTTCGCGGATGACAAGGAGGTGCTGCTGCGCTTAGAGCAGATCAAGCAGGCCAACAAGGCCGCCTTCGCCAAGTACGCCAAGAAGACCCAGGGCTTCCTGATTAACCCGGACGCCATCTTTGACGTACAGGTCAAGCGCCTCCACGAGTACAAGCGGCAGCTGCTCAACGTGATGCACATCATCCATATCTACAACCAGCTGCGCGACAACCCCAACATGGAGATCCGGCCCCACGCCTTCCTCTTCGGCGCCAAGGCCGCGCCGGGCTACGCGGTGGCCAAGCGGATCATCCAGCTGATTAACTCCCTGGCCGGTCAGATCAACAGCGATCCCCTGTGCAAGGATAAGCTGCAGGTCTTCTTCCTGGAGAACTACCGCGTGTCCATGGCGGAGGTCCTCATGCCCGCCAGCGAGGTCAGCCAGCAGATCTCCACCGCCGGCAAGGAGGCCAGCGGCACCGGCAACATGAAGTTCATGATGAACGGCGCGCTGACCGTGGGCACCCTGGACGGGGCCAACGTGGAGATGCACGAGGTCCTGGGGGACGAGAACATGTTCCTGTTCGGCCTGAAGACCGAGGAGGTCAAGGAGGTGCGGGACATGGGCTACAACCCGTTCAACATCTACACCCGGGACCCGAACCTGCACCGGGTACTGGATCAGATCAGCAACGGCTTCAAGGACGGCGTGCGCTACGACGATCTGGTACAGCACCTGCTGCTGGGCAAGAACGGCTCCATGGCGGACGAGTATATGCTCCTGGCGGACTTTGCCTCCTACTGCGCTGCTGAGCGCCGGATGGTGGAGACCTACGCGGACCGCACCAAGTGGAACCAGATGAGTCTGCACAACATCGCCCGGTCCGGCATCTTTGCCGCTGACCGCTCCATCGCGGACTACGCCGACACCATCTGGCACGTGCCCTATAAGAAGTAATCGCATCCGCGATTCATCCGCCCGGGAGAACGCCTCCTGGGCGGAATTTTCCTCTCATAGCGCATTGGAAACCGGGAACACTAGCTCCGCCGGGGACACACCCGGCAGGGGAGGGAGCGCTGTGAAGGAGAAAAAGAAGGACCCCATGGCCAAGGCCATGGACCTGACGTCCTGGCAGTCCGCCAAGACGGATCCCCAGGGCAGCTGGACCGGCACGCCGGCGGACCCCTGGGAGAAGCCGGTGCAGGACGCGGACGATCTCTGAGCAACAGGAAAAAACGGGAGAAGCACACCGAAGCTGGTGTGCTTCTCCCGTTTCGTACTGGGCTGTTTTTCCGATACGCAGGGCGTTATTTTGCCAGAGCCTCGTCCTGGAGGCGGTCAAAGGCCGCCATACACTCCTCCACCGCAGCGCCGGCCAGCAGCTCCCGCACAATCAGGCAGGTGCTGCCCCACTGCTCCACCTTCATGCCCGCGTTGGAGCCCAGAACGTAGACGCCCTTCTCGATCCTGTCGTTGAGGGGCTTCAGGGCGGGTACGCAGTCCACCTTCACGTTTTTGGACGGAGAGATGACCCGGTTGGTCTCCGAGTAGACCTGGAGCGCCTCGTCGGAGAGCATCACATTCAGCACCTGCAAAGCGTCCTCCCTGTGTTCCGCCTCCGCGCCCACGGCCAGTCCGGTCATGGTTATCACCGGCATCTGCCCGCGGCTGCTGGGGAAGCCGATGACCTGCATCTCAAAGTCTGTTTTCCCGTAGGCGGTCTCCGTGTTGGCCGCACCCCAGTAGGCCATGACAATGGGAGTTTTCTGGGCCAGGAAGTCCGCGCCCTCCGCCTCGATGGCCTCGCTGACGCTGGCTTTTTCCGCGTCAATATAGCCCCGGTCCATCAGATCCTTGAGAAATGCAAAGCCGGGCCGCATATAGTCGCTGTACCGGGCCTCGCCGCTGTTGAGGGCCGCGATCTCCGCCTCCGTGTTCCCGCCGTTGTACAGATCCGCGTAGGCCTGGGCCAGCACGAAGGTCTCCAGCCACCAGCGGTTGGCGCCGATGGGGGTCTCGATCCCGTTCTCCCGGAAGACCCGGCAGCACTCCAGAAATTCCTCCGGCGTCTCCGGCAGGGCGAGGCCGTACTGGTCAAACATGTCCTTGTTCACAAACAGGCCATAGGCCACCACCTCCTGGGGGATGGCCATCAGCTTCCCGTCCACCGTGTTGGCGGTCCAGATGATGTCCCGCAGGTTCTCCGCGTTGTCAATGCCCGAGAGGTCCACCAGCTTCCCCTCCGCCCCCAGCTTCAGGATGACGTCCGAGTTGAGCAGGTACAGGTCGTCCATATTGCTGCGGGCCCGGTCAAGGACCACGTCGTCATAGGATTTGTCCTGGTAGTCCTCCGCAGTGTAGGTCCGGTAGGCCACGGTCACCCCCAGCTTCTCCTCCGCCATGGCCACAGTGAGATCCGCTGCGCTTCTGGCCGTATTTTCCGCGTCTGGATCGGTCTTTTCCATGGGGCTGAACAAATTTACAGTCCGCTGCACCCTATCGTCTTGGGTCAGCAGGTTGGCGCGGCGCTCCTTCCCACAGGAGGTCAGACTCAATACCGCCAGAATTGTCAGGCAGACAGCGGCGCACCTCTGGGAAAAACGCTTTACCTTCATCATCTATAGCGCATCCTTTCTGCATTGTCTGATGACCTTCTTTAGGAGCCCCAGGTCCAGGGGCTTTGCCACGTGGGCGCTCATGCCGGCGTCCAGGGACGCCTTCTCGTCCTCGGTGAAGGCGTTGGCCGTCATGGCGATGATGGGAATGCTCCCCGCGTCGTCCCGGGGCAAGGCGCGGATGGCCCGGGCGGCGTCGTGGCCGTTCATGACCGGCATCTGCACATCCATCAGGATCGCGTCAAACTCTCCCTCCGCCGACTGCTGGAACCGCTCCACCGCCAGACGGCCGTTCTCCACGATTTCGCAGTCTGCGCCCTCCATGGACAGCAGCTCCGCCAGGATTTCCGCGTTGATGTCGTTGTCCTCCGCGGCCAGGAAGCGGAGCCCCTCCAGACTGGTGTCCTGCAGTGGCTCCGGCTCCCCGCCGGACCACAGCTCCTCCACCTTCTGCCGGAAGGCGGAGAGGAAGAAGGGCTTGGCGAGTACGCCTGTGCGGCCAGTCTCCAGCACCGCCTCCGTCCCCTCCGCGTCGTACTCCGCCAGGAGCAGAATGGGGGCGGGCGTCGCCGCCCGGATGGCGCTGGCCGCCTGTACGCCGCTGAAGGACTCCCAGTCCAGCAGGACCAGCTGGAAGTCCCTGCTGCCGGCCAGCAGGTCCAGGGCCTCCTCCAGGCTGGCGGCCATGTCCGCCTCCAGGCCCCCGCCGGTCACAAGGGCGCGAACGTTTTCGCGGCACTCCTGGTCCCCGATAATGGCCAGGACCCGGCGGATCCCCCGATTCTCCCAGAATTTCCGGTCCGCGTGCTCCTCCAGAATACGCAGCTCCAGCTCCACCAGGAAGAGGGAGCCCCGGTTTACCTCGCTTCTGACCTCGATGGTCCCGCCCATGAGCTCTACGATGCTCTTGGTGATGGCCATGCCCAGTCCAGTGCCCTGGACCTTGTTGGTGGTGCTGTTTTCCGCCCTGGTGAAGGCGTCAAAGATGGTCTCCAGGTACTCCGGGGTCATCCCGTAGCCATCGTCCTCCACCTCGATCCGAATCCGCTCGTACTGGCTGGAGCGCTGCTTGAGCCCGATGATACGGAACCAGATGTGGCCCTCCTCGGGCGTGTACTTGACGGCGTTGGACAGGAGGTTAATCAGGATCTGATTGATCCGCGTCTCGTCCCCCAGCAGGTACTCGTGCCGGACGCCGTTCACCTCCAGGTGGAAGCTCTGTCTCTTGGCCTTGGCCATGGGCTGGATGATGGCGTCCACGGAGGCGACTACGTCGTTGAGGGAAAATTTCTCCAGGTTCAGAACCACCTTTCCGCTCTCAATCTTCGACACGTCCAGAATATCGTTGATGAGGCTGAGCAGATGCTGGCCGGAGGAAGTGATTTTTTTGGTATATTCCCGGACCTTGGCCGGATTGTCCGCATCCCTGGCCAGGAGTGTGGTGAACCCCAGCACCGCGTTCATGGGCGTGCGGATATCGTGGGACATGTTGGAGAGGAAGGTGGTCTTGGACTCGCTGGCGATCTGGGCGGCCCGCAGGGCCTCCGAGAGCTGCTGGCTATGGATTTTCCGCTCCAGCTCCTGCTCCTCCCGAAGCTTATCCTGCTGCCGCCAATTACGATAGTAGAGATAGATGCACAGAAGGAACGCCACCAGCATGGAGGCCACCACGGCGATGATATTATAGGTGACAATCCGCCCCTCCCGCTGAATGGCCTCCAGAGGCACGTAGCCCGCCAGAAAGATCGTCCCGTCGTTGACCGCCCACATGTAGTTGAGGGCCTTTACGCCTCGGATGTCGTGGTAGAAAAGGATGTCCTGCCCGTTTTCCAGGCACTCCTCCACCTCCGCATGGATATTCGGGTCCTGGATGCTGTTCGCCCGGTAGAAATCGGTCAGGTTGAGGTGGCCCGCGCTCCGCATCCCCATGCCCTCGGGCTTGAGGACGAACCGCTCGCTCTCCGTGTCCATAATATACAGCGTCGCCTGCTGGTTGTAGAAGCCCTCCGGAAGGGACTTGTCAATAGCGTCGTAGATATACTCGGCATAGAGGGTTCCGATCTCCTGCCCGTTGCGCATAATAGGGCACTTGACCGTATAGGACCAGGTGCCCATATGGTTGATATAGGACTGGGAAACCGGCAGCCCCATGATTGTGCCGCCGGCAGAAAAATCCAGATCCTCCGCAGTAAACTGCTCGCCGGTATTGGAGACGCCGGACGTCTTTCCAGACAGGATCAGCGATATCTTGGACATGGTCTGGTTTTTCTCATAGGCCTGGATGTAGGCCTCCGGGTCCTCCGTCTGGGCAATCTTCTGGGCGATCAGCGTCTGGAACTCTACCTCGCTGCGCAGTATCGCCTCAATGGTACATTCGATCAGATCCAGACTCTCGCTCAGGCTCTGGATCGCGGCGTCCGACATCTCCTGGGATATCTTCCGCGATATCGTGTAGACAAATGTGCCCAAGATGCAAAAGACCAGTACAATGGAGAGGAGCAGGCCCTTTCGATTGTCCTTCTTGTACGGCTTCTCGTTCATTGGCAATCTCCATTCCGATGCTCTGAGAGGGCTGCGCCCTATTCATCTTATGGAGGAAGCTCTCCGCTGTTGCCGGGAGAGGGTCCTGTCTAATGTTACTCTCCCATTATACTATTTTTTGCCAGAGTGTCAATAGTTAGCAGGAGGTGAAGAAATGGAAGTGTTACGTGAAAGAATGCCCTTGGCATAATAAGGACAAATTTTGGGGACCACAACACTCCACCCGGAAACTAAAAATAGCGGTGATCGGAAAAGTGAAAAAATCAGAATTGCAAAATGCAATTCTGATTCTGCAAAGCCCTTTATCCAAGACCGCTGAAAAATTAGGGGTACATCCCGCGATTGTTGCCCGCCAGATTCAGACCGCCAAAAATCTGACAACCGAGGCAAAAGGCATTATCCGGGATACCGGCACCAAAATTGCGAAAAAGAACACGCTGAAGCTGTCCCGGCTGGAACCGGAGTTGCGGAGGGATGCGGCCAGCCAGTTAGCGGCGGGGGAAATCAAGTCCATGGGCGAGTATCGCCCCGCCCCGGCAGAACCGGAGGGATTGCTGTCCCCGGAGAGACCCCGCACCTCCCGCTGTCCCCTACTTCCCTGGGCGATAATTATTACGCCAGTGTGAAGGAGTCCATAGCCGATCTCGAAAATCCCGATAAAGATTGCAGCTATACTCCGGACACGCTGCTGGCGGATATTGACAGCTTTGTAGATACCTTTCACAAGAATTTCGCATGGTATAACGATCCCTTCGGCACAGTTGTGTTCCCCGCATATCCCCGGTGCAATTTGATTTTGTCCGTCAGCGTTTTGCCGCCATTTTCTCTACCATGGAGGACTTATTGAATTTAAGGAAGCACTGATTAAAGCAGGAAAAGGCGAGGTAAGCAGTCAAAAGAGAA
>ERZ779637.453-NODE-453-length-27237-cov-10.433522_pt1 | contig 27237 bp, 26 predicted proteins | sample MGYA00514196_ERZ779637 | MGnify/ENA primary metagenome ERZ779637 (study PRJEB29562, sample SAMEA4376700) | mouse gut metagenome | isolation source: Cecum | study: EMG produced TPA metagenomics assembly of the A DSS colitis mouse model was used to assess the...
CCCGAAATGCCGAATCTTGTATTTTGACTCCTAGCAAAGCTAGGTGGGTAACCGCAACCATACTTCTGTCTTCCACTGCATAAGGCCTAAAGCCGGAGGCTTGACATCTATATGGCAATATAAGAATCCCGTTTAAAGTATCTGTAGGTTCAAAATAACAAGACTTTCTCGCACATTTCAGGTTATTTCTATTATATCCGAGATAGTGACATATTACAACCGGATTTTATTGTTTTTTTGCTGAATAAAAATCATCATTTTTGCCGATTCTGTCTTCATCAAACTATTTTTGTATGTTATAATAAAATTATCTTGTAACATTTGGAGGATACTTTCATGCTGACCATAAACCAGCTGATGAAATATTTAAGAAACCATCATTCTATAGCCGTCAAAAGTAATCAGGCACAATCTCTGCGGAATCTCGGCTATTATCACGGATTTAAAGGCTATCGTTTCATCAGGAATCCCAACCACAGAATTGCGTTTTCTACTTTGGATGAAGTCATTGCCCTCAATAAATTCGATCTGCAGCTCAAGACCATTCTCTATCCTAAGGTAATGTTTATAGAGAACGCACTGAAAAGTTACGTGATCGAATCCGTCTTAAAAGACAGCGGTTCTGAGAATCTTGATGTCGTTTTCAGCCGATCCGTTACCGATTACCGCTCCTATACACCCGGAAGTGATTCCTATCATAAGCAGTATGCAAAGCGCATGATCTTAAAAGGAAAGATAAACAGTGCGCTTCTTAGAGACTACACAAACAAAAAGCAATCCGTCAATCATTTTTTTGACGCTGATCAGTCCATCCCTATCTGGGCCGTTTTTGAATCCCTGACGTTGGGAGAATTTGGTGCATTCTTTTCCTGTGCCAATGTCAATGTTAAGCTGCATACATCCAGAATCCTACATCTTCCCGACAATCTGGATGCCGACGGAAAACTTACTGAGTATATCATCTATACGATCAAGGATTTAAGAAATGCCATAGCACACAACAACACGATATTTGATACCAGATTCCAGACCGGGAAAGTCAATCAACGTCTCATCTCCCTGTTGGAATCGGAGGTCGGTCTTTGCAACCTTGATTTTAAATATATTGACGCCTATATCTTACTCATTACATACATCTTGCGGAAAATGGGAGAAACAAAGACCTCCTGTAAGCAATTTATTATGTCTTTTACCGACTGTACCGACACATTGAGAATACATATGTCATCAAGTATATGCCATCAGATTCTGGGAACACAGCAGCGCTCGCACCTCAAGCAGCTACAAAATTTTATCAATAATTCATAATCACCTTGCATATTTTGTTTCACTATGCTATATTATAAATATGAATTGCGGTGGTCGTCTTCGGACAACACTTAGAGAGAACCTGATGCGTCGGGTTCTTTTTTTCGTTCTAAAGATTTCCCGATCATTCAAGTCCACGAAGCGAATGTCATAAACAATCTCTGCACGTTTTTGCACAATGAAAACTTAAGAAACTCCCCCGCTTTGCCGATAATTTAAATAAGCAAATACATATATTTTGTACTACTTATAGAAACAGGAAACGGATTTTCCATTTATGTTCAAGGATCGGACACTCTATAAGGTTTTTTCGGAAATTATTTATCCTTTTCCCCTTGAGCAGCTAAATATAGACCCGAATTCTGCTATCTTGTTATAAGCAAACGTTTCGTGACAGCCGCCGGAGGCACAATGCGCACGAGAACGGATTCATCTCAGGGAAAGGGACAGGTATCGGTTATGGGTATGGGCAGTGGTCTTTGCATCGGTTCAGTAAGCCGAGTCAGAAATTCTAATGTAACAAAAATTGAATTAAAAAATAAGGACGGTTCTTCCGCCGGCACACTCACGATTCATCATGCAAAAGCAAAAAAGAAACCGAAGCGGCTCAATTACAGTTTCAAGAGACTGTCCAATCAGATCATGCGCTCCAAATCTTCCATGAATGCCAAGCAGCTCACGACGAAGACAAAGTTTCAAATTGTGGATCTGCGTCTCAAATTGGCCAGCGGCGATTACAACTACACTGAGATACACAACGCACTCAAACATGCTGAAAGAATCGCGCGGGTAGCCAAAAAGAAAATGAAACATCTGCAGGAAGAAGAATTCTACGAAAAGACGGGTGGCAAACTGACAGCCCAAGAAGAAATGCAGGAATTGGAAGAGAAATCCGAAGGGTTTGATCAGATTGATACTTCCGGCATGAGTCAGGAAGAAATGGAGCGTCTCATGAAGCAGATCCAGGAGGAAATGCGCAAGATTGAGGAAGAAATGGAAGAAGCCATGAATTCTCAGGATTTCATGGACGAATTCATGCAGGGATTCAATGAGGAAATGTCTCCCAAGGATCTGGAAGCACTTAAAAAGAGACACCGCGCCGAGGAAATGCGCGACATTATGGAAGCCGATCTGGAATACCTGAAAGCCTACTTCGATAAACTGTCCAGAGAAAAAGAAGAAGGAAGTTCCGGCAGTACCAGCACTTCTTCGGATTCTTACGGCAACATAACCGGCGTATCCCTTGAACTGAACGGTATGGAGGTCCCGGTGGATGCCGTGGATGCTCCTGTCCCGGTGGAAGGTGCAAATGTCGATGTGATGGCATAAAACTAAAAGACCGGAAAGAATCTTTACGTTTATTGATTCTTTCCGGTTTTGCTTTAGAAACTTCCACACCACTTACTGCAACCCAAGATGATGATATGCAAGGTCTGTAACAACCCGCCCCCGCGGTGTCCTGTTGATAAATCCGTTCTTGATCAGATATGGCTCATAAACATCCTCTATCGTTCCTGCATCCTCTCCGATCGCCGCCGCCAAAGTATCCAGTCCCACAGGACCGCCCTTAAATTTATCGATCATGGTACACAGGATACTCCTGTCCACATGGTCCAACCCCATCTTGTCCACATCCATCAGGTCCAGAGCAATAGTCGCCACCTCCTGGGTTATGACACCGTCATACTTCACCTGGGCGAAATCCCGTACCCGTTTTAAGATACGGTTGGCCAATCTCGGCGTACCACGGCTTCTTTTGGCCAGTTCCAGCGCCCCTTTCTCTTCAATCTCCACATCCAGGATCCGTGCCGAATGCTGAATGATCACCTTCAGCTCCTCCACCTCATAAAATTCAAGACGATGTATGACTCCGAAGCGGTCCCTCAATGGTGCTGTCAAAAGTCCGGCTCTTGTAGTTGCCCCCACCAACGTAAAATGTGGCAGATCCAGCCGAATAGAACGTGCCGAAGCGCCTTTCCCGATCATAATATCGATGGCATAATCTTCCATCGCCGGGTACAGTACCTCCTCCACCTGTCTGTTCAACCTATGAATCTCATCCACGAACAACAGATCGCCCTCTTGCAGATTGTTTAAGATCGCTGCCATCTCTCCCGGCTTCTCAATGGCAGGTCCGCTGGTCACTTTCATATGAACGCCCATCTCATTAGCGATGATACCAGCCAACGTTGTCTTGCCCAATCCCGGCGGTCCGTAGAAGAGAACATGATCCAGGGCATCATGCCGCCGCTTCGCCGCCTCGATATAAATTTTCAGATTATCCTTTACCTTCGATTGACCTATATAGTCATCCAGATTCTGAGGTCGCAAAGAACCTTCAATCTTTACATCCTCTTCTATCAGATTTGTTTCGATCATTCTGTTGCTCATCTTTATTGTTTCCTTAATTCTATGTCTTGTCGTAGCGGTTCAGCCTGCGTTTGCAGACATACTGCGCTGTAATATTCATTAAATCAAAGCCCCGCTGCAAGCAGCCACTTTCAAAACATAAATTTCAACGCCAATTTTAAGATTCCTTCTACCGTACTTGTTTCATCCACTTCAACCTTCTTTACGGCATTCGTAGCATCGGATGCCGAATATCCCAAGGCTACCAACGCTTCAATGGCCTCACGTTTCATTACATTATCCGTACCGGCCCCTACTGCTGCCCCCTCTGTTGTAACAGTCGGCTCACCAAGTCCCCGCAGGGTATCTTCCAGTGAAATCTTATCGCGCAGATCCAGGATTACCCGCTCCGCCGTCTTATTCCCCACACCCGGAGCTTTGGCAATGGATTTCGCATCCCCTGCCATGATCGCAAACCGCAAAGCATCCGCGTTCATAACGGAAAGAATGGCCAGTCCGCCTTTAGGTCCGATGCCATTGACCGTAATCAACTTCTTGAAGATCTCCAGATCGTCCCTACTCAGAAATCCATATAGCATAAAAGCATCTTCCCGCACCATCGTATATGTATAAATCTTAACCTCACTGCCAATTCCCGGCAACAAATCTACCGCCGTGGTAGACACTCGGATATTATATCCAATGTTACCCACTTCCACCACTATCGCATCCTCTGTAATCTCTTCCAGTGTTCCCTTTAAATATGCGTACATAAACTCTCCCTGATTTTATCCCGGCAATTCCTGCTTTATGTCAACTTACGTATTCTCGCTTCGCTATCTTAAATCTGGCATTTAGCAAATCCCGGGCAATTTCCTTCCTATCGCCTCTCTCCTAACAGGAATCATCACTCCCTCTCGCCAAAGAAACTTTTCTCAAATACGGCACCAGTTCCATTGCCACACTCCCCAGGACTGCCCCCGTCACCGTCCCGGCAACGATCAAAAAGGGGATATAGTATCCGACATAAAAAGTTTCCACGACCATCATGGCCACAAGAATCTGTCCGATATTGTGTAGCACACCGCCCAGCACACTCACACCTACTATGGAAAACCAGCCCGTCCGCTTCCCTAAAAGCATCGCCGTAAGGCTGAAGACCGCCCCTGCCAACGCATATATGATCCCATAGAGATTACTGAACAAAAACCCTGACAGCATGATCCGCAGAAAATTGATAAGCCCCGCCTGTCTGGCATCACCCCGATACAACAGCAGTACGACGATCAAATTAGGCAGCCCCAGCTTAACGCCTGGAATACCGAAAGAAAGAGGAAGCAGCGATTCCACATAAGACAAGATCAGTGCCAATGCCAGAAAAAGCCCCATTTCTGCAGTCTTCTTCATCATTCCACCACCCCATCTAATGCTTCATCTGTTTGTTCATGTAAATCATCCTCTGTAATGCCATTGTCCATCCGCTCTTCGTCTGCCGTGCCTTCATAGCCCGCATTGACCATTATCTCAATCACCAGTTTATGCGGCAGACAGATAATGCTTTCTCCTGCGGCCGAAACAGCACGATGTCTGACGCAGATCTGATCCCGGCAGTCAGCCGCTTTCATCCGCACCACGCCATCCGAAACGGAAAGCAGATTATAAGCCTCCTGCTTGGAAACCGGCGGATCCTCTCCACAGGACTCTACCGTCATACTCCCATCTTTCCTCCGTATTAAATAACACTGCGTCCCCGTTGCCTCGAAAGCAATCTCCGCCAGCACCTCTCCGTCACTGGAAATCCTTACAACATTCCCTTCATGACGATGCATTAACAGTACCACGAAGACAAGCACTGCCGTCAACATACAGACCGCAATCAACACAATGTCCGCTTTCCGGAGCTTCATCGTAAATTGTCCCTGTTGTCTTATTTCCCTATTTCGCATAGAAACATCATACCATATCCGAACATGTGTTTCAATATCGTTTACTATGTCATCTTCCAGATATCTATCAGAAACCGTTACCATTCGCCTGCAAACTGCCTGCTCACGATCTCCACCCTCAGATCTTCTCCAGCAACGTCTGCAGATGATTCTGCAAAAAATTATCCTGCAGCGCCGACAACCCCTGCGTATTCAATTCCTGTACGATCACACTGCACACCGCCTCTATGATCAGTACTCTACCGTCATTGGTATTCAGATGATACAGATAGTCTTCTGCCTTCACGCCTTCCCAGGCCGACGCCGGATCCGGAATCTGGTAAAGCAGATTGAGCATATCACCCACTTCCGCGCAGACGGCAAATTCCTGCAGCCCTCTGTGCATCCATTTATAGAAAGGCGCATACTTCCGATTCAACAGATATACGATCTTCATACTTTCCTGAATAAATTCAGTCAGCGATAACTCCGCAGCAATCCGCTCCCCGCGTTTCATGGCACGGGCATAATTGTACTGTCCCGCCTGTGCCGCCTTAGCCAATGCCTGCACCAATTTCCGGATCCACACACTCTTCGGATAATACTGTAGCAATCCGTTCCTGACTTCACTGAATCTGCCCAGATGGTCCTCAAACACTTTCCCATTGGTGGCCGCCGCCAGGCTCTCTTCCGATAAAACCAGCCACTCGGCATCCGTTCCCGGAACCGTATCCCGTCCCAAGATCCCCATGTAAAAATCCTCCAGGCAAAGAACACCTACTCGTCCCCTGCCCTGCTCCTGCACCACACGTCCCTGACAACCCATAAATTCCTGGGGCAACGCATCATAAGCCGCCTGCATCCGGACGCCATACTGTCTGTATACCTCTCTGGGCAGCCAGACACAAAAAGATGGACCATAGTCATGATCCATCGACACCTCATCGTCAAACCCAAGGCACTCCGAACCGTAACCCACCAGCCCTACAGCAGCCTGCCCGGCCGCCTGCGGGAATTCTGTCTGCAGCATTTTCTGTCCATATGCCTTATAATATGCTTCTGCCAGCTCTAATCCCTTCATCATCCGATCATTTCCTTTGCTTCTTTTGCTCTTTGCACATAAAATTCCTGTTTCTCCTGATTCCCCAGCTTCTCACAGACCGCAGCGCAGTTCTCACAGAGAATAACGTAACTCATATTTTCTCCAAAATGTATCTTGACCTCAGACAAAGCCTTCTCATAATAGTGCAGCGCTTTCTCATAATCTTCCATACGATACCAGGCTTCCGCCACACCTGCCAGTGCACCGCTGTAGTGAGCATCCGTGTTCTCGCCGCTTCTCTCAAACAGTGAAAGCGCCCTTTCCAGAAGTTCCTTAGCCTTCTCTGGCTGTCCCGTCTTAAAGTGCAGCAGCGCAAGATTGGTCAACGTCGTTGCCGTCTCCATCTCACCGCCTTCCAGCTTCTCTATAATAGCCAGCGCCTTCTCGGCGCTGGCTATGGCCTCCTCATTCTCTTCCGTCTTCTCGAACAGGATACTCATATTATTATAAAGCCCCGCAAACCGGTAATCCTCCGGCGGCAGAATGCCATTGTAGATCTGTAGTGCCTGCTTGTAATACCGCAGCGCGGTAGCATAATCTCCAGCAGCGCGATAAGCTGTGGCCGCATTCAGAAGCGTCGTGGCAAAATGCTCTGTGTTCTCCATCTGCAGTTCTTCCATCAGAAGCAGCACATCCTCTGCCGCCACATAAGCCTTCTCGAAAGCGGACACACTACGGTAAAATCCGATCATCTCATTGCAGATACCGATGTAAGCCCCGTAGTCCTCTTCCACCTTGGCCTGTTCCAGCGAAGCACTTAGGAACGAATCCACCTTATCAATCTCCTGCTTTGCAAAATAAGAATCCAGTTCTTCATAAAATTTGTCTAATTTCATCTACCTAAATATTCCCCTCTCAAATTTCATCGTTCCTCGCGGCTTCCGCCGTCCCTGCTCTCTCTAATACTGTCCGTTGAAGATCTGCGCGATCGGTGAATCATCAGACAGGATAATAGTCTTATTATCCCCGCGCATACTCTCTTTCAGTGCATCAAGTGCACGGACGAACGAATAGAAATCCATCTTCGCCGGATCGGAATAGGCATTCGTCAGAATCCGCATATATTCTGCTTCCCCTTCTGCGATAGCCGCTTCTGCCTTCGCCTCTGCATCGGAAAGCATGATGGATACTTCCTTATCCGTCGTATTCTCGATCATCTTCGCCTCGGATTTACCCTCTGCCGTATACTGGGCCGCAATATTCTCACGTTCTGAGATCATACGGGTATAGACAGCCTGCTTATTGTCATCTGGCAAGTCGAGTTTCTTGACCTCCACCGCAGAAATCTCAATACCGTACTGCTCCTCCACATGATTGATCTGGGCCATGATCTCCTCTGTCAAAGAAGTGATCTCGATCACTTCCTCATGCTCTTCGGAGATGACCATATCATTGTTCTTCACTTCCTCCGGATCCTGATCTACCGTGATAGTCATCTTGCCGTCACGGCTTCGGATCACTTCGTCCTGTTTCATGTTGGAGATGGTATTCTTGGTAGCATTGTATACGATCGCGTCAATACGGCCTTCCGCATTACTCACGGAACAGCTCAACGTCTGCGCGAACTTCAGCGGATCTGTCACATGCCAGAGCACATAGCTGTCCACGATCATTGTCTTCTTGTCGGATGTGATGACATCCGATGACGGCAGATCATACAGCAGAAGCTCCTTCGGAATCGTATCCACCGACTCGATAAAAGGGATCCTGAAAGACAGACCCGCATCCGTCACCACGCGCTGTACCCGGCCGAACTGTCGTATCAGTTTAAACTGGTTCTGCTTCGTCACTACCATGGAACTGCCGAGCAAGATCAAGACTACCACCGCAATAAGCGCTATCAGGATACCGGCTCCGGCTCCCTTTCTGCGCTTCTCCCCTTTGTTCTTTTTCTTCGTGCCATCGGAATTGAATCGCTCATATTCCCCGGCCCCACTGTTTGTATTAAAATTTTGATTAAAGTCAGCCATGATATCCTCCATCCCTCTGATCGCTGTCTTCCTTAAGCCCAATGCAGCAAGTGCACTGATTCTCCCAAGCTGATACGATCATCATTCCTCTGTCTGATCCTCATTCTGCGTATCTGCAGCATTATTGCCGATACTGCCCGATGACCGTGTAGAAGAATCATTCTCTTCCGACACGAAACTGTCCAGCGGCAAGATCGTATTCGTAGCGCCATCCTTACTCTGAATCACTACCTTCACATCCGGCAGGATATTCTCCATGGCCTCATAGAACATTCTCTTCTTCGTCACCTCAGGATACTTCGCATACTCCTGGTACATTGAGTTGAAACGTGCCGCCTGGCCGTTAGCTTCATTGATCCTCTCCTGCTTCGTCGCTTCCGCATCCTGTAAGATCTTATCTGCCTCTGCCTCCGCATTAGGTATCTGCTCGTTGCGGTACTTGTTCGCATTGTTCAGAGCCGTCTCTTTCCCTTGCTTGGCTGTCTCCACTTCCTTAAAAGCATTCTCCACTTCCGCGGTAGGCGGTGTGGCATCCTGGATTGTTATATTGACAAGCTGAATACCTATATCATAGTCCTCCAACTTATCCAGGATCATCTGCTTGATATTAGACTGGATCTCATTCTTCCCCGTCGTCAGAACACTGTCCACACTGTAGGAACCAATCGTCGTCCTGATACAGTTCTGGGCAATATTCTTCAAGATTTCTTCCGGGTTACGGGAAGCATAGAGAGCTTTAACTGGATCGGTCACTCTATATTCAGCATAAAAATCAACATAGATAAAGTTATAGTCCGACGTGATCATCATCGCATCGATTTCTTCCCCGCTTTCCTGATAGCCAATGGAAAAGCCCTGGATTGTAGTATTCACCTTATTGACAGTCTGGATAAAAGGAATCTTGAAGTGAAGTCCCGGCGTCGTGACAGCCTTCGGCGAACCAAATGTGCAGACTACCGCCTGCTCCTCCTCCTGAATAGAATAATAGGATCCGCTCACCAAAATGACCAAAACCGCGATGACAGCTATGATCCCTGCTGCCGACTTCCCTTTACCCCTGTCGAATTTATGCAGGTCTTCCTTTGCTTGCTTCCTTGCGCCGAACATAGTTCTCCTCCATTTTCCTGTAACAGTTCAGCCATAAAGTACTCTGCAGACTGTGTGGGTGCTTGCACACAGAACACGGGCTGCAAAGTATTTTATGAGCGGAGCGCCCTCATATGAAATAAAATATGAGCCGCAAAGCGGCGTCGGCTGCGCAGCAGACGCTTTTATGAATGATGAGGGCTGAACTGTTACATTTTCTTGTTTTCAAATACTCTGAAATTTTTACATTTTCTATACATCTATGTTATTATATACTATAATAAACAAAAACACTAATTAAATTTTGCTAAAGCGTAACCTACGGAGGAAACTTTATGAAAATTATCTTTATCAGACACGGAGATCCTGATTATGTCAATGACTCGTTAACGGAGAAGGGCATCCGCGAAGCGAAGCTGCTCTCGGACCGCACAGTGAACTGGCCGGTAACACAGTTTTACTGTTCTCCCCTTGGCCGCGCGCAGAAGACCGCTTCCTACACGCTTGAGCGGGTCGGCCGGGAAGCCATCACCTATGACTGGATGAAGGAGTTCTTCTACCCGGTGGAGGATCCCACCACGGGCCGGGTAGGCGTACCATGGGATTTCATGCCGGAATACTGGACCGAGATTCCCCAGATGTATGACCGGAATGATTGGAAGGAAACACAGCTCTACCGCTCCAATCCCGCACTGCTCCTCGCTTACACCGAAGTGTGCGACGGACTCGACGATATTCTGGCCTCCTATGGCTACCGAAGATTCCACAATTATTACCTGAACGAGAATCTCTCTACACAAGAAGTCCGGGAACAACCTGCTGCACCCAACATCGTCACACCGGACTATACTGATAAGATGCGTGGACAGATTGACAAGACAGACAGCTCGATCGTCCTATTCTGCCATTTGGGCGTGATCTGCGTGATGATGAGTCATCTGCTTGGTATGTCACCGGCATTATTGTTCCACAGTCTCTATCTGGCCCCTACTTCTGTGACCATCCTGGGAACAGAGGAACGCCGAGGCAATATCGCCCAATTCCGGGCACAAGTCATCGGCGATACAAGCCATCTGTCAAGAGGAGGCGAACCCGTCTCCGCAGCCGGATATTTCACCGATGTATTTCAGGGATGATCCTGCGTTACGCGAATGACCGGAATTTTCTGTATATCCTTTTTGACATGGAATAGCACCCTTTGCTTCCGCTATCACACTAAAAAGACCATGCCTTCCTGCAACTTTGGCATGGTCTTACTTTCTTCTGCATAGACATTTATTTCTGTTTATCGGATTCTCTCCGGGAAACCGATCTTTTTCTGTACTTTGCGCAGTGTCTTCATGGCATAATAATTTGCCTTCTCCGCATTCTCCTTGATGATCTTATCGATGTGATCTTTGTTACCGGACAAGTCATGGAATCTATCCTGAAGAGGTTTTAAGACGCCTACAACAGCTTCACCCACAGCCATCTTAAACTCTCCGTACCCTCTTCCTGCAAACTCCTGCTCTGTCTCCTGGGGTGTCTTGCCCGTGCAGGCACAGTAGATATCGATCAGATTGCGGATACCCGGCTGTTCCTCGCTGTAGCGGACACAGGCCTCTGAGTCCGTCACGGCCCGCTTGAACTTACGGATGATCGTATCCGGATCATCCATCAGATAGATGCTGGCATTCAAATTCTCATCGGACTTGGACATCTTCTTCGAAGGATCCTGCAGACTTTTGATGCTGGCGCCTGTCCTGCCCAGATAAGGTTCAGGAATCGTGAAGACATCGCCGTAAATCCCGTTGAAGCGCTGTGCGATATCCCGCGTGATCTCCAGATGCTGCAGCTGGTCCTTCCCCACCGGCACCACATCCGCCTGATACAGCAGGATATCAGCCGCCATCAACACCGGATACGTAAACAGTCCCGCATTAATGTTATCTGCATGTTTGGAAGCCTTGTCCTTGAACTGTGTCATGCGGTTTAATTCTCCCATATAGGTAAAACAGTTCAGTATCCAGGACAATTCCGCATGACCGGATACATGAGACTGGTAATAAAGGCAGTTCTTCTCCGGATCGATACCTGCCGCTATGTACAAAGTCAACAGATTCCGTGCTCTTTTCCGCAGTTCCGCCGGATCCTGGCGCACCGTGATCGAATGCAGGTCTACCACCGAATAGAAGCACATATACTCATCGCAGAGCGTAACCCAGTTCTTTAACGCACCCAGATAATTGCCAAGTGTCAGATTACCCGTTGCCTGCATACCACTGAATAAAACTTTCTTTCCGTCTAACATGTCATCCTCCGTTCGCCTGTTATGATACTTCTACACTTTCTTTGAAACAGTTTAACACTGCCCCCTCTTTTCGTCAACCGAAAAGAAAAGGCAGTGTATACTGATCAGCTTATCCGCGTCCGCATTACGGCTCTCGCACACAAGCTATGCTTGCTCCTATTTCTCATTGCATCCACAGCCGTCGGAAAACGGTCTCGGCTCGAAGCGCGGTTCAAACCGGGAATCGCTGCCGCACGGACAATTACGTTCCGGCTCGCGTTCCCTGCCGCATTCCCGCTCACGCTCTCTACCGCTTTCGCGTTCTCTGCCACACTCACAGTCCCGTTCTCTCGGACGACATGGCGGCGGCGGTACAGGTCTTTGCTCTTCGCAGCCGCAGTTCGTGTCCCTGCCGCAACCGCAGCCGTTCCGGCCACAGAATAATAAAAATAACAGTATAATGCTACAGTTCATATATTCTCATCTCCTTTTTTTATATGATATCCTATGCAAAAAGGAGTAAGAAGGTTACTTTAAGACCCTGACTCTAATATAGCGGAACGTTTCTTCTTCGCCTTTCTCCGCCAACATATGCAGCAGAATTTCCAAAAGTTTCTTCGTCTTCGGATGCAATGGCGGCGGAGTCTGAGAAGACTGGTAATACAGCAACGGATCCTTGCAAGTATAAGCATCTTTATGGTAAACCTTACAGGCCGCGATCCGGTCCATGAACATCTCCACAATATACCGCTTCGGCATCGGCGCCGGTGCCATACCACCCTCTATGCCCCGACTGCTGTAATCGATCCAATATTCATAGTGATGTTTGTTCCGGCCTTTGTGGTGCAGCCACGAAGAAGAATATCCTATTTCCTCGCGCTCTGCGTTATTAGGGCTTCTGTCACCCTGCCAGTATCTGGCGCCCACAAGGAACTCGGCGGGACTGAATTTAGACAGATCGTGTACGATCCCCTGCCAGTACAGCCCGACCTTAAAGCATCCCTCCATCACCAGACGCTTGTGAAGTGTTATCGTTTTAAAATGCTCCCATGCTTTTATCATGACTCTTCTATCCTTATTCTGTTACTATAGGTTCACTTCTCTTCGCCAAAGAAGGCTTACTGTGTTTGCGACGCTGCTTAAGCGGGCGTTCCTGTACCGGACAATCCTGTGTCGTATAGATCATAATGGTCCGCGGCGGAATGGTGATCTTCAGCAGATTCTCTTCTTGCTTCTTAAGTGCTTCTTTCCCCTGCTCTGTCGACTGATCCTTTTGCATGAATTCCGTCTGTTCGTCCGGCTTTCTCTCTGCTTCCGTCTTCTGATCCGTTCTCTCCCTTATATCCGTTGAAGCACATAGCTTCCAGGCTTTCCCCTTGGGTAACGTCGGCAGCCCCAGAACATGGGATTCCCAGTACAGATTCACCCCGAAATAGATAAAGTCCTCATCTCTTCGACCGTCAATCTCTCCGTAATAGCCGCAATACATGACTCCCATGGACCTGCTGGCAGGACTTGTATCCGGCCGCCAGGCTTCCTTACCGTGGAAGGAGATATCCGGATAACCGCAGGAAAGCGTATCCATCCCCCTAAGGGGCATGGCACTGTGCAGGATCGGATGCTTTCTGCGCAGCCGAATCAGCATCTTCGTATACGACAGCAATTCGCTCCCGCTCTCCATCTGATTCCACTTGATCCACCCGGTATTATTATCCTGACAGTACGGATTGTTGTTGCCGTTCTGGGTATTCCCGAACTCATCACCGCTGTAAAGAAGCGGTGTCCCCTGTGAGAGAAAGACCAATGTCATGGCATTCTTCATCTGTTTCATGCGCAGATACAGAATGGATTTCCGACGGCTCTTGCCCTCCACGCCGCAGTTCCAGCTGCAGTTGTAATCCGTCCCGTCCCGGTTGTCCTCTCCGTTGTCCTCATTGTGCTTCCGGTCATACGATACCAAGTCCGCCAGGCGGAAACCATCCCACTTGGCAATATAATTGATAATACCCGTCTCCAGCCTGTTGTTGCGCACATGGAAGATAAACTGGTTGATCACGTTGTCATCCCCCTTCAGCAACCGGCGCATATCATACTGAAATCCCTCACTCAGCCAGCCAATACTGCGGGACAGGGCTGCCGCCTCCGTGGATACCGGGTCGTACTGTTGCACGGTCAGCAGCTTCGTATCGGACAGCAGCGGCTCCGCGGCAAACATCCCTATAGGCAGATCCACTCCCATCACATGAAAACCGTCTATATGATATTCCACTTTCCAATATTTTAGTACATCCAGCATCTCCGCCGGGGCAACCTCCGTCGGGAAATAAAACTGCATCAATATCTCAATGCCCTCTCGGTGCAGCGCCTTCACCATGTCCTTAAATTCGCCCACCGCATCCTGACTGTACGCATAACCACCCTTGGGACTGTAATACATGCCCCTGCGATATCCCCAGTAATTGATCTTGTAAGGGAGTTCCTGCTTCGCAGGTACCGGCGCGATCTCATGCTCTCCCGCCGGCCGCTCCGCAATCTGTCTGTAGGAAGCTGCCGCCTGTTTCATCGTCAGAAGCGTTTGTATATTATCCTGTGCCTGAATCTCGTCAAACTCGTAAGCCGGCATCAGCAGGATCGAAGTGATCCCCAGATCTTTCAGATATGGAATCTTTTCTATGATCCCTGCATAAGTTCCCTTATGCACTACGCCGGAGGATCTGTGCTTCGTAAAGCCCCGCACATGAAGGGCATACAGCACTGTATCCTCATAAGGGACTGCCGGCGCACGGTCATCTGCCCAGTCATAGTGTTCATCCGGCACCATGCAGCGCACCGGCCCCTTTCTCGGCACGCCGTATTTCGTGGTACATTCTATCTTCCTGCAGTAAGGATCCTGCCAGACCCGATTCCCACAGTAAAAAAGATAGCTGAATTCTCTGTTCTGATAGCCCTCCAGCATCATAGCATAAACGGAACCGACCCTGTTCTCTTCCGGAAACGGAATCCTGATGCCGCCTCTATGTCTTCTGTCATACAGAATGATACCGAATTCTGCTGAATCTTCCGTATGTATTCTTCTGTGCACTGCCGCAACGTGCAGCCCTGCATGTCGGAAATACACGCCTAAAGGATAAATCTGTGTCTTACCTACTTTGAAGTCTTTGTTCATGAAATCCTCCGCCAAAATGTAAGTTTATGGTTATTTGAGCTGATAGAGCATTCCTGAAAAACCAATATCTGTATCCCCACCACACGGCTGACATAATACCAATTAAATGCCATGTTATCATTTTATCACAAAAGATAAGATTCCAAAACAAAAACTTGTTTTATTTTCAGAAAATCCATTGAATATCCGATCAAATTTCAGTAAAATAACTATAAACTACTGCAAGTATTCACAGTCTCTACCGCTGTGAAGGAAAGGAAGTACCCACTATGAGCAAAAATAATATACCTGGCGGCGACAATGGCTATGACGCTGAGGAAATGACCGTGGATCTGGATCTGGAGGACGGCACTACCGTCACCTGTGCGGTGATTACTATTCTCTCCGTACTAAGCAAGGATTACATCGTCCTGCTCCCACTGGATGAAAACGGAGACAACACGGAAGGGGAAGTCTGGTTCTACCGTTACAGTGAGAATCCGGACGACCCTAACGAGGAGCCTGTACTGGATTACATTGAGGACGATGAGGAATATGAAGCCGTGGCGGAAGCTTTTGACGAGTATCTCGATGCGGCAGAATTTGACGAACTGGTAAGCGATGAAGAAGCGGATTCATAACACATCCTTGTCTGCCAGATTTCCTGTCAGACATGCCAGAAACCGGGAAGGTGCATCTTTTCCGGTTTTTCCTTTGGCGGACAGTAGATACAAGCTGTATCTTGCCCTGGTCATTGCCACGTAGAACAGACGCCGCTCCTCCTCTATTTCCTCCGGCGTTACTGCCTTGGCGGAAGGCATCTTTCCCTCCTGACAATCCGGCAGATAGACATTGTCAAATTCCAGGCCTTTGGAAGCGTGCATGGTCAACAGATTTACTGCGTCCTCCTGTTTCTGTTCCTGCATATCCTTTAACGTATCTTCATAATCAGCGATATATTCCTTCATGTCACGCACTGTCGAAAACTGTCCGGATAATTCCTGAAACTCTGCTGCAATTCTGATCAGTTCCTCCGCTCTTAACCTGCCATACTTTTCCCGCAGATACCCATCATACCCTATGATATTACGGATATAATGAATCTGCAGATACAGTTTTCGCCCCTTCAGATACCGTAAATCCCGAAATAGCTTTCTGACCCGTTCCTGTAAGACCGTCGAGCTGCGATAATATGCCAACAGTATGTCTTCCCGCACTTTCTCATCCGCCACACTGTCCCTTTTTAGATATCTGACCGGCCGATTCATGATCCGCAGAAAATATTTCCTGCTTAGTCCACCAGGGTCATCCGTCTCCGCCGCCAGTTCCAAATAAGCCATGATATCCTGTACCACGAAATGACGGAACCGGTTACCGGGCCGCTCCTTCATGGAAAAAGGAATCTTATTCTTCCGTAGGACCTGTGCCCACATGGCACAGTCATAATTCGTCCGGCAGATCACGGCACAGGATGACAGCCGGCCGGTTCTTTGCATATCACAAAGTTCCTGGACAAATGCCCGCTGCAGGCTTTCCTCGTCCTCATACTGCCGCAGTTGAAATCCCTCCCCGGTTTCATGCATGGCGTCAATCTGCTTGTCGATGCGGTTACGGTTCTCCCTGATCACCTGAAGCGCCGCTGACACGATCTGTCTGTGGCAGCGATAATTCCGGTTAAGTGCAATGACCGCCGCAGTCGGATAATCCTGCTCAAACCGCCGCATACTGTCAGGACTGGCACCCCGGAAACCATAGATAGACTGGTCATCATCTCCCACAATAAAAAGATTCTGCTGTGGTGCCGCCAGCATCCGCACGATCTCATACTGCAACGGGGAAATATCCTGAAACTCATCCACCAGGATATACCGGAACCGTTCCTGCCACCGAGCCAGAAGCCCACTGTCTTCCCGCAGCAATCTATGACAATTGATCATGATATCATCGAAATCCATCATGCAAAATTCCCGTTGATAGCTCTCGTATTCTTTGACAACAAAACGAATATCCTCCTCTCCTATCTCCTGTATTGATATTTTCTTTACACTGCCCGTCGTCTTGCAGGCACTGACCAGAGAAACCAGTTCATCCAAATCCTCTTCCTGTACACCGGAAAACCTGGTGTACATGCGCACGATCTGACGGATCTGCTTTCTTTTCTCTGATTCTGTCATGATGGAATACCCCTGATAGCGGGCTGACTGTTTCAGAATGTGATAGAACACGGCATGAAAGGTGCCGAACCTTACCGGTGGCCGTTCCGGCTGCATGAGACGAAAGAAACGCTCCTGCATTTCCAAAGCTGCTGCTTTCGTAAATGTGATGACAAGAATACGGACGGGATCAACGTCCTGATGTGTGATGAGATGTAAGATACGCTGAACGGTGACGAAGGTCTTGCCACTGCCGGGCCCCGCTATGATCTGCGCGGGTCCGGCAGTGTGCAGAATCGCTTTCTCCTGATCCGGATTCATGATCTGCTCAGACACTCTGTAATTTCTCGATTCCTTTACGAATCCTGAGCAGGGATTCTTCCTTACCCAATACTTCCATGATCTCCGTCGCACCCGCCGGCGTCATCTGCTTACCGGAAACCGCGGTCCGCACCGGCCACATCACGAAGCCATTCTTGCACCCCTTCTGCGCCACATAAGCTGACAGAGTCTGATAGAGCGCATCGTTGCTGTAATCCGTCTGCGCCTCCAGAAGAGGCAAGAGCTCCTGCAGCACTTCCAGCGAAGACTCCTTGCTCGTCTTCATCTTCTTATGGGTATACATCTCCACATCATATTCCGGCAGCGTTTCAAAGAAATCCACCATTTCCTTGATATCCGGGAAAATCTCTATCCTTGTCTTGACCATGGCCGCGATCTTTCTTAAATCAAGATCACGGGTCAGCGCTTCCTTCAGATAAGGCTCCGCCATTCCATAGAACTTCTCCGGATCCATTGCCTTTAAGTATTCTCCGTTCATCCATTTCAGCTTAGTATAATCGAACACCGCCGGTGACTTGGACAGATGATGGTACTCAAACTTCTCTACCAGCTCTTCCAGCGTAAAAATCTCTGTATTATCCTCCGGACTCCATCCCAAAAGTGCCACAAAATTCACAACAGCTTCCGACAAGAATCCCTGTTCGATCAAATCTTCATAAGAAGAATGGCCGCACCGCTTAGATAGCTTCTGATGGCTTTCATCCGTGATCAGCGGACAATGCACATATTCCGGCACTTCCCATCCAAAAGCTTCGTAAAGGCGGTTGTATTTGGGTGACGAGGATAGGTATTCATTCCCTCTTACCACATGAGTAATCCCCATCAGGTGGTCATCCACCACATTAGCAAAATTGTAGGTCGGATAACCGTCCGACTTGATCAGGATCATGTCATCCAGTTCACTGTTATCCACCGTGATATCCCCGTAAATATCGTCGTGGAAGGTAGTCGTCCCTTCCGTGGGATTATTCTGCCTGATCACGTACGAGACACCTGCCGCAAGCTTCTCTTCCACTTCTTCTTTGGAAAGATGCAGACAATGCTTATCATATACGTTGATCTCTTTCCCTGCAACTGTTCTGGTCAATGTGGCCAGTCTGTCCTTATCGCAGAAACAATAATAAGCCTGCCCTTTCTCGATCAGCTGCTTGGCATATTCCAGATAAATCCCCTTCTTCTGCCGGTCGCTCTGTACATAAGGACCCACACCGCCGTCCTTATCCGGCCCCTCATCATGTAACAGTCCCGTCTTCTCCAGAGTGCGGTAGATGATATCCACTGCCCCTTCTACATAACGTTCCTGATCCGTATCTTCTATCCTTAAAATAAAGTCTCCGCCCTCATGCTTTGCGATCAAATACGCATACAATGCCGTTCTCAAATTCCCCACATGCATACGTCCGGTGGGGCTGGGCGCATATCTTGTTCTTATTCTCTGACTCATTTCTTTTCTCCATATCATCTTCTGGTCGTATCGCTCTTGCCGGGAACTTCCCGTCTTCTGCAAATGTTTCCTGGTCGTATTTCGATGCGACCAATCTGTCATCTATCCTATGCCTGATCCGGAATCTTCTTCTCCGCAGCGTTCTTGAAGCTGCCCACTGCCTTGGCCGCGGCCGGTATGGCGATATTGGTACCCGCACCCGCAATGCAGCCGCCCGGACACGCCATGCCCTCGATCAGACAGCCGTTCTTCTTGCCTGCCTTCGCCAGCATCAACATCTTCTTACACTCGGACAGACTCTCGGCATGCTCAATATTGACTTCCACGTCAGGATAATATTCCCGCACACATTCCTCGATGGCGCTCGCCACACCGCCAGCCACACCGTAGCCGCGGCCGGCACCTGTCGCTCCCTGCAGGGCATCCAAAGCCTGAATCTCATCCAACAAAATACCTTTGGCTTCGAAGATACCTGTCAACTCCTCAAATGTGATGACGAAATCCACATCCGAACGGATCGTCCTCCTGGAAGCCTCCAGCTTCTTGGAAGCGCAGGGCCCGATAAAGACCACCTTGGCGTCCGGATGATCCTGTTTGATGATTCTGGCAGTAGCCACCATCGGTGTCAAGGCATTGGAAATCTTGTCGATCGTCTCCGGGAAGAACTTCTTCGCCAACACCGACCAGGACGGGCAACAGGAAGTCAAGCTGAAAGGCAGTTTACCCGTAGCAACCTCCGACGCATAGTGCTCCGCCTCCGCGATGGCACCAAGGTCCGCACCGATAGCCGTCTCATAGACATCATAAAATCCAAGCTCTTTCAAAGCCGTCTTCAACATATCCGGCGTCACGTTCGGCCCAAACTGTCCTGCAAAGGCCGGCGCTACCTGAGCAACGATCTTATTTCCCGACTGCAGGGCACGAATCAGCTGGAAGATCTGGGACTTATCCGCAATCGCACCAAAAGGACAGTTCACCATACACTGCCCGCAGGAAACACACAAGTCATTATCAATGACCGCCCTTCCCTTCTCATCATTCTTGATCGCATTCACGCCACAAGCGCCCGCACAAGGTCTTACCTGATGTGAAATGGCATCGTAAGGGCAGACCACCTTGCATTTACCACATCTAATACATTTCTCCGGATCGATGACCGACTTGCCGTTCTGCATGGAGATGGCGCCTCGCGGGCAGACTTCCCTGCAGGGATGTGCAACACAGCCCATACAATGATCCGTCACATAATAGCGATTCTCCGGACAAGCATTGCAAGCCGAAGGAATGACCTGCATCAGCGGCGGCTCGTAATACTTCTCGTCAATATTGCTCTCTTCTAATCCCTGAGTCAAATGGACCGGCTGGTTCTCCGGCCGTAGCGAAAGCCCCATGGCCAGACGGATCCGTTCACGCACGATGGCCCGCTCTCTGTAAATATTCTCATATTCTGACTCTTCGTAATCTACGATCTTATAGGGAAGAGCCTCCACATCATCCTTCAAATTCTCCGAATGATAAGCCAGATTGGCCACTTCTTTAAAAATACGGCGTCTGTTCTTACGAACCTGCGTATCAATTCCTCTCATGATCGATCCTCCCTGTCAGTCTTCCTATTATGCCGTGTATGCTGCACTTCTCCTTTGCTCCCGGAATAGCCGAACAGCTGCTTCATTAAAATAGCCACATTTAACAAAGAATCTTACAGCAAACATGCGTGACATGTAATATGTTTGCCTTAATGTTAATATTTTAACAAACAACTTTTCAAAAAGCAAGGACAAAATCACCCGCATACATTACTCTGTTATTCTTCACGGCCCAAAAGGTACTGTAAGTAACATTACCTTCATTCTTACACAAACTTACCGGGAAGTCAACAACCCTGCTGAACTGTTACGTATTTACTATAACCGCTTACATCCTTCTTCTCCGCAACCAGATTACCAGACCGACGATCAGGCAGCTAAGCGGCAGCAAGATGATCGACAAAAATCCCACCACATAGACCGTACGCGCACTAAAAGTCAGATAGCCGATATCAAAATATTTCACCGGCACGGACACCGAGCTCTCGTGCTCTGCCAGACTGCTTACGATACTGCCAAACAACTTCATATTGTAACCGGGCACCACCTTATCCGCAGAAGAAGTGAAGATTTGCTCCGATGACACGAAGGCCGCCCTTGATACCGCATCTTCACCGACGCTCTTCTCTACACTGAGTCCGATCACGAAAGGCCCATCGACAGCATCCGCGCTTCGGCTGTAGTCCTCTCCGTCAAAGATTTCCTGCTTACTAAACGCACTGCTGCTGGTCCAAAGAAACGGGGTATAGAACAGATCATCCACATCCTCTTCATACTCCAATCCACTGGCATAGGGAACGAAAACAGAACCGCCGGATACCCGCTTCGTGACTGCAGTGTCTTCCACATCGGGAAACAGCCAGTAAGGCACCTGATAATAATGTGTTCTATCCTCCTCGATGATCAGGCCGTCTACTAAAGAAATCCCATAATACTCCAAAATCTGCTCAAAATTCTTCATATCAGTGTCTGTCCAAACAGGTGCGATCAACGCATTGCCGCCCTGATCAAGATAACTCACGATCTTTGCCACATCATCCTCTGAATAGTCACTGGCAGGCGCATTGATGATGATACCCTGCGCATCCTCCGGAATCTCATCCACCGTATTCAGGTTTAGATTTTCATAAACAAGATTTTCCTTAGACAGCGTTTTTAAGAATGATTCCTCGAAAGCCAGCTCATCATGTCCCATGATCAGATAAAATATGGGCGGATCCTCCGTCGTCACCCTGGCGATCGCAGCAAGAATCTGTCCCTCCCCATCGTAGCCCGTCACCGTATACTGGTAGGTAGCGTAGTTCATATCATATTGATAAATATCATTGTAGTCGATCACTGCGCTGCCTTTCGGCCCCTCCACGATCAGACTGTTACCTGTCGGCTCCTCTTGTACATAATTATAGTAAAATTTCGGATTCGCCAACGGATCGATATAATTTACTGTCACATGCTTTGACAAGCCCTTGATCTGCTGCAGCGTATTGTCCAGATCTTCATCCTTTGCCGCTTCATCTGCCAGCACATAGACCGTCACGTCCTCATTAAGCCCGTCTATCATTTCCTTCGTATCTTCTGTCAAGGTATACAGTTTATTCGCTGTCACATCAAAAGCAATGTACCGATCCGGCACATAGTTAAGCCCCAGATTGATCAGGACAGTGACCACGGCTGCCACAACAATTCCCATGACACTATAGGCACCCAGCCTGATTCCTTTTCCCGACACGCTGTACCGCCGTTTCTGGATTGACTGCGCAGTACAGAACAGGACAAAAACGGTCAACGTAACGAAATAAACCACCGATTCCACCTGAAAATAACCGTTGGATAGCGCGTCAAATCTCCCGATCATGTCAAAACAATACATTACCTTTACAAAATATTCTGCAAAGACCCCCGTTCCGGCGCTGGAGACCATACTGCAAAGCCCTGCCATAATATATCCGGCAAACAGTACGATCAAAGTCAACACAGCCGCGATGACAACACTCTCTGTCAGGGATGACAGAAACAGTCCGATCGCCAGTCCCAGACAGCCATATAGGAAAAAGCCCAGCAAAGACACATAAGAAATCCCTGTCTGAAACTCTCCCGCTCTCATCAAGGCAAGAGGAGTAAGACCGACAAGCACCGTCGGAATTGCCAGAACCGTCACCAGTGCCAAGTACTTTCCAAGCACGATCTGTCCCACGGAGATCGGCGCTGTGAGAATCAACTGGTCCGTCTTATATTTCCGATCCTCCGACAGAACACGCATAGTCAGGATCGGAATGGTCAGGATAAAAATAAACACGATACTCTGCAATACGTAAGAAATCGTCGGGTATCCCGACATGATATTATAGACCGTAAAGTAGATTCCCATCATGAACAGCGTTGCTGCCAGAAACAGCCATCCCACAAAGGAATGAAAAAAGGATCTCAGTTCTCTTTTATAGATTGCTTTCATCGTCTACAGTCTCCTCTCTGTCTTCTGCCGGCTCACCGCCGATGTCCGGCTGCTCCGATTCCAGATCACTTTCTTCTATATCTGCAGTTTCCTGATCCGGCCCCGGATTGCTTTCTTCTATATCCACATCTTCCTGCTCTGACGCATCTTCTCCCTGCGCTGCATCTTTGGTCAGTTCCAGGAAGATATCCTCCAACGACCGCTCCAGTCGATTCATGGACAAGATCGGCATACCGGCGCCTGCCAGCGCCACTGATAATTCTTTACGAATATCTTCATGATCCGCCACATCCAGTTGTATCCTGATGCTGCCAGCCTCCTCAGCCGGTTCGATCTCCCATGCCGTAATCTGCCCAATACCCTGCAAGATCTCCTCTGCCTGCCCCTTTTCGCCGAAAGCTACCACCTCCAGACTTGTCTTCCCCTGCATCATTTCCTGCAGTTCCACCGGTGAACCGCTGGCCGCCAGCTTCCCTCCGGATAGAATCATGATATGGTCGCACACTGCACTGACCTCAGACAGAATATGGGAACTCAAAAGGATCGTATGCTCCCCGGAAAGCTCTCTGATCAAATCCCGCATCTCCAAAATCTGCTTCGGATCGAGTCCTACCATCGGCTCATCCAGGATCAGCACCTTCGGATAGCCAATCAGCGCCTGAGCCAGCCCAACACGCTGCTTATAACCTTTGGAAAGATTACGGATCAGACGCCCCGCCACATCTTCCAACTGCGTTTTACTCATGATCTCTCCCACATGAACAGCACGTTCCTTTTTTGGTACCTTTTTCAGTTCAGCCACAAACATCAAATATTCATATACCGTCATGTCCGTGTACAGTGGCGGTATCTCCGGCAGATAGCCGATACACTGCTTGGCTTTCTCAGGCTCGGTCAGGATATCGAATCCATTTATCCTGACTGAGCCGCTGCTGGCGGCTATGTAGCCCGTCATAATATTCATGGTCGTGGATTTTCCTGCACCGTTGGGCCCCAGAAATCCATAAATCTGTCCCTTTTCCACTGTAAAAGATACCCCGTCCACCACCGTGCGGTCTCCGTATCTCTTGCTGATATTTTCCACCTTTATCAAAATGCACTTCCTCCCTTCATTCTACATAGACTCTTGGAATCCACCACTGCCTCATCGGCACTCTTATTAATGTAATAGGCAAATGTGTTGCAATTCTAATCAAAGTATGAACATTGTGTGTCCACTTTTCAATACTCAGGATGCCGGAGCGCAAAGTCACAGGCCACGTTGTACTTACACAACGTAATTCTATGACTTTATGCCCCGACAGCATACTCATATAGATAATTCCGCAAACGCAAACACACGGCTGTCATTATATCATAATATATAATTAAAAACATCTTAAAATAGAAAGGAATATTGATGAAGGATTATATGTACCGAGATAATATTGACAAGTTTCCTGTTGCGATGGCATATGTACCCTGGCAACATTTCAACGGAATCTGCGATAATCTGGAAGAAGGTTACTGCAACGGAACCATTTTCCCGGAACTTGACAAACCATTCACTGGAAGGAGATGCTGTAAACCATGAATATGCACTTTGCAAACGAGCAGGAAAAGCTGCTCCATGATATTGGTGTTCTGGATTTCGTTGTCATTGAGCTCTCCCTGTATCTGGACACCCATCCTACTGACCGGAACGCCATGGAATATTATAACCACTATAATCGTATGACGAATCAGGCCAAAAAAGAATACTCTCAAAAATTCGGTCCCCTGACACTGGCTCTTGCCGACACATCGGAATGTGGTGACTGGAAATGGGCGACCCTGCCGATGCCCTGGGAAGGAGGCTGTGCTTAATGTGGAATTATGAAAGAAGACTTGAGTTTCCTGTCAACATCAAAGCGCCCAATGCCATGTTGGCGCAGGCGATCATCAGCCAGTACGGCGGTCCCGACGGTGAGATGGGCGCGTCCATGCGCTACCTCTCGCAGCGTTATGCGTGCCCATACAGAGAGGTGGCAGCGGTGCTGACCGATATAGGCACGGAAGAACTGGCACACCTTGAGATGGTGGCCGCTATCGTACACCAGCTGACCAAAAATCTTTCCATGGAAGAGATTGCGGAATCCGGATTCGCCAACTATTATGTGGATCACACCGTTGGCATCTGGCCCCAGGCGGCCGGCGGCGTGCCGTTTAATGCCTGTGAATTCCAGTCGAAGGGAGATATCATTACGGATCTGATGGAGGATATGGCCGCAGATGGGGCGATTTTGTAAGAACAACATGAGGAAACGGGATGAAAATGAGTCTGCTCTGGATTTCACGATTTTTTGTTAGTGGTTTCAGGCAAGGTCTATGCACTTCATAACAGCCAGAATCTTGCCTGATATTTTCTCCTGCAGGTAAAAGGGATTTAACTGTCTCTTGGAGTATTTCAGGTAACTATTCTGTGTACATTGGATGAGCTGTGCCGTAAAAAACCGCTCCCAGCTAAAAAACTCTTTACTTTCAATATAATCTTCCGGATGCTTAAGCATTTCTTCACTCTCACTGTCCTCTATCACTCCTGAACTTAAAATGATCCACTCAAAAGATTCCGGCAGATAAAGAACTATATTGGGATATCCCTTCATAAGCCGCACCAGTTTCTCCATTTCAGAACCAAAAGCCGCCCCGTCTGCAATGACCAAAATTTTCTCATTTAGATTATCTGCAACATGTGCAAAAATATTTGATTTTCCCTGTGCACTGATACACCTAATCTTACCGCCTTTCTCGCAAATACTATGAAAAAACTGAAAGCCGGAATTGGAGTCCTCGGTGATCACCTTTTTAGGTTTAACTGTCTGAATAAAGTCTGTTATCTTATACAAATGGTAAAATTCATTATAGGTACGCTTCAGGGTTCCATACTTACCCGAATCGCGGATTCCATAAATTTCCTCCACACTGTACGGCAGGGACGGAATACCCTCTCTGGTTACAATCACATAATAGTTATCCGTATCCTGAATAGCCGCCGCAAAATCCTTACTCGTAACAAAGTCATTGCCTTCATCAATAAAAACAATGCAATCCCTCATCATGGAAAGCTGCCCGGTCCATGTACGGCCTTCCAGAACCGTACACTCCTTATCGCAAGTAAGCTCCACCCCGCTGGCAGAACCATTTTCAAAATGCTCGCGTATCATATCTACCAATGCCGTTTTGCCCGTTGCACTGTCCCCACGGATAACCGTTATATTTCTTCTTATTTCAAAATCATAACGGATACGCTTATTCTGTACAATAATTCTATGACTTCCTTTCATGTGCAGCCCCTCTCATACATACAGTCCGGCAATCGGAACAAGTTCTCTCATGCTATGGACAATCTGGTCTGTATTCATGATACGGATATCAAATATCCCCTCCCCAAAGTCCATCAGATGACGCAGATTAATTGTGAGATTGTCCGTCTCTGCCAGCCTCAGAATCCATTTGGCGCAGTTATCGCCGCAAGTGGAAGCATTGAATACTTTCGAACGCTCATTCTTCATAAGAATCAGCGTTTTCACGCCTCCGGAAAGCGCCATAGGCGTAATCTTTCCCATGACAGGGCTGTCAATCACCGCGCTGTCCAGAACAACGGATTTGTCCACATCAAGAATCATTTCTCTTGCAACCGGATCGGTAATCCACTCGTCTTCGTATGCATTTTTGAAATATACTGACGTATTAAAGATGGCCTCCGGCATATTGCCGTAATAAATATTGAGCATTTCTGTTTTCCTCCCTCTATGACATATATCCTTATACATAATCTCATGAGTATGAAATTTGTATCACCGAAGTAAACCAATTCTTTAAGTCTCAAATCAGTCTCAAAATTTTATAAAAAAATGAGACTGGTTTGAGACTTGAAATGAGACTGAGATTTTATAGAGTCCATGTTGAAGAGTTTTTATCATATGCTGCACCTGTGACTCTTTTAATTTTTGGGTAATCTCTAAATACGTAACAGGAACCTTACCATAAATATCACCAATGTTGTGTAGATAAAGATTCATCAGACATAATTTGAAAGTAGCTGCCACTAATTCCGTACCATAAAATGTTTCATTTTTCAGAAATTC
>ERZ779637.454-NODE-454-length-27236-cov-8.399397_pt1 | contig 27236 bp, 27 predicted proteins | sample MGYA00514196_ERZ779637 | MGnify/ENA primary metagenome ERZ779637 (study PRJEB29562, sample SAMEA4376700) | mouse gut metagenome | isolation source: Cecum | study: EMG produced TPA metagenomics assembly of the A DSS colitis mouse model was used to assess the...
ACTCCCATAAATCAAGGTTTGAGCAGTAAAAAATCAGGTAGTTTTTGACACTACCTCAGTGTGCGGAAAGGACGGAAAAATGAAAATGAAACTGTTAACTTTAATAGGCGTGATTGGAAGCGGAATTGCTTCCCTGTTTGGCGGCTGGGATGCCGCACTTGTCACGCTGCTGATTTTCATGGGGATCGATTATGTTACCGGCCTGACCGTTGCCGGTGTCTTCCATAAATCGGAAAAAACGGAAAACGGCGCGCTGGAAAGCCGTGCCGGATGGAAGGGGCTGTGCAGGAAAGGCGTGACGCTGCTAGTCGTGCTGGTGGCATGCAGGCTGGATCTGGTCATGGGTTCCAGCTTTATCAGGGATGCCGTGGTCATTGCCTTTATTGCGAATGAAACCATATCCATTATTGAGAATGCGGGGCTGATGGGAATCCCAATTCCCGCGGTCATTACCAAGGCCATTGAGGTACTGAAAAACAGGGCGGAAGCGGAAAGGGGACAGGAATGAACGAAAAACGGATTTATGATTTCTTTGCCGCCAGGGGGATGTCCCCCTGCGGCATTTACGGGCTGATGGGGAACCTGGTGGACGAAAGCGGGCTGAACCCGAGGAACCTGCAGAACACTTATGAAAGGAAACTGGGGTACACGGACGATTCCTATACGGAAGCGGTGGATTCCGGACAGTACGGGAATTTCGTCCGGGATGCCGCAGGATACGGGCTTGCACAGTGGACTTACCATACAAGGAAGGAAAACCTGTTAAACTTTGCCCGGAAACACGGGACATCGGTGGGGGACCTGGATACGCAGCTTGCATTCATGTACGGGGAACTGCAGGGATACCCAAAGGTGTTTAAGGCCCTGATGTCGGCGGTATCGGTGCGGGAGGCATCGGATATTGTCCTGACAAAGTACGAAAGACCGGCAGACCAGTCGGAATGGGCAAGGCGGCGGAGGGCGCGTTACGGTGAGGAAATACGTACCCTTCTTACGGGCGGGAGAAAAAAGGAGGAACCTGCCGTGACGGAATGGGAGGCAAGGCAGAAAGTCGTATCGGCGGCGGTCGGATGGTACGGGCGGAAGGAAGCCGACGGTTCCCACCGCGCCATTATAGACATTTACAACGGCCATGCCCCGCTTGCAAACGGGTACCGGGTAAAAGATACGGATTCCTGGTGTGCCGCTTTTGCTTCGGCGGCGGCCATTGCGGCAGGCTGTACGGACATCATCCCGACGGAATGCAGTTGCGGCCGGATGATCGGGCTTTTCCAAAAAGCGGGGCGCTGGGTAGAGGATGATGCCCATGTCCCGTCCGCCGGGGACTATATCTTTTATGACTGGGATGACAAGGGCGCCGGTGACTGTACCGGCTGGCCGGAGCATGTGGGCATTGTGGTATCCGTCTGCGGCAATACGGTCAGGGTCATCGAGGGCAATAAGGATGATGCCGTGGGATACCGGGAAATGGCGGTAAACGGGCGTTATATCAGGGGGTATGGAACCCCGGATTACGCGGCAAAAGCCGTACGGGTTTGAATTAGCTGTAAGAATATATTATAATGGTATTATCAGATGAGGCAAGTAAATTTGATAAAGAACGGAGGAAAGGATATGATAGAAGTTATGACAGACAAACAATTTGACAAAATTATAAAAATGATTTCTATGATTTTGGACGGCTGTAAAGATTTGGATGAAGCAAAGAAGAAAGTGAATGAACTTTCAGATACCCCTAAAAAAGACGAAGACGAATAATGCAAAGGGAGCGGAACTTGCCACCGCTCCCTTATTTTCTAATATCATAACTCCGTAAGGAATATTTCAGATATAGATAAACCATATGCATGGGATTTGGCTGCAATGCCGCAGGCGTGGTAGGATGCCGTATCATTGATTCGCCCAGGGAGAGGCTCATTGCCATTCTCACTAACAGTTTCGTTCCGTGCAACGGAAGATTTCCAACGTTGATTGCCATTATTACCATGTTTTTTGCTGGCGGTACGGCGGGGATTGGGGCGTCTCTTTTTTCCGCACTGGTTTTGGCTGGTTTTCTTATGCTGGGTATCGGGATGACATTTTTGGTTTCATGGCTGCTGTCCGTTACGGTATTAAAAGGGGTTCCTTCGTCCTTTATACTGGAGCTGCCGCCATACCGGCGCCCGCAGATTGGGCGTGTCATCGTGCGCTCCGTCTGTGACAGGACACTGTTCGTGCTGGGACGCGCCGTGTCGGCTGCGGCTCCTGCGGGGGCGGTCCTATGGTTTCTGGCAAATATGGAAATGAGAGGTGTGACGCTTCTGTCATATTTGGCGGGAATGCTGGAACCGTTTGCAGGGGTGATGGGGATGGATGGGGTGATTTTACTTGCGTTTATACTTGGAATGCCTGCAAACGAAATTGTGGTGCCGATTATTCTTATGACATATATGTCACAAAGTTCCTTGGTGGAAGTGAATGACATGGGTGTCTTAAAACAATTACTGGTTGACAACGGCTGGACGTGGGTGACGGCGGTAAGCACCATGCTGTTTTCCCTGCTCCATTGGCCATGTGCCACCACCTGCCTGACCATACGGAAGGAAACGGGAAGCGTGAAATGGACACTGGCAGCTTTGCTGATTCCCACCGTGCTTGGATGTGCGGTCTGTATGGGATTCCGGCTGGCAGCCCGGTTGTTTTAGGAAATGACCGCCATCGATTTATCAGGTTTTGAGGGATGCCGACGGGACGGACGGCGGAAGGAGCAGACGGAGACCGGAATTATTTCCGGCGGGAATTTGAATGGGTTATTGCATTTCTGCTGTATGGTGTTATAATGATGCAGATGGGATTGACGCGTATTTTTGGATTACGGCGTAGGAACAGGAAACGGAGTGTGGTATATGGCAGGAAAGGAAAGCGGATTATCCGCAGCGGCAGCAGGGATGGCAGAAGATACGGGAATGGCGGGAAAAAAAGGAATAAGCGGCAGTACGTTAAAACTGATTGCAATTATATCCATGTTCCTTGACCATACGGGTGCAATTGTTTTACAGCGTATGCTGCTGGGAGGCTGGATACCGGTACGGGAAGGGGAGCTGCAAGGGGTGGCAGGGACACTGGGGATTTTGTATATCCTGCTGCGTTTGGCAGGCAGGCTCGGGTTCCCGATTTTCTGTTATCTGCTGATTGAAGGATTCCGGCATACGAGGAATGTGAAAAAATACGCAGGAAGGCTGTTTTTGTTTGCCTTGGTGTCAGAGATCCCTTTTGACCTTGGGTTTATGGGAACTGCTTTTTACTGGGGGTACCAAAATGTATTTTTTACGTTGTTTATTGGTCTTTTGGTAATTGCAGCGCTTCATTACGTGGACGGAAGACAGGATTGGAATATCGTGCTACGGCTGCTGCTTTATGTCCTGGCTGTTGGTGCGGGGGCGCTGCTTGCTTTTGTGTTAAAAACGGATTATAGCGCCATGGGAGTCATAACCATTGCATCCATGTACCTGTTCCGCAGAAACAGGATGATGGAAACGGGGATTGGGTGCGCCATACTTACATTGTCGAACTGGATGGAAATAACGGCGTTTTTCATTTTACTTCCGGTACATTTTTATAATGGCAGACGGGGATGGAATATGAAATGGCTGTTTTATGCTTTTTATCCGCTTCATATCCTCCTGTTGTACCTGATTGCATGTGCCATGGGGCTGGGAGATATAAAGTTTACCGTTTTTTAATGAAAAGTTGGGATTGTATTCCTTGTATTTTCCCGTACGTGTTTTAAAATGGAAAGAAAAGTTTTCAAATGTATGGGAAAGAAACGGGGTACGGGTATGAAAGAGAAATTAATTCGTTTTATGCAGGGAAGGTACGGCATGTACGGTGCGGATTCCATGAACCGCTTCCTGTTGGGAGGCGCATTGGCGGCAATGGCGGCATCCGTCTTTTTCAGGTGGGATTTCCTGTATGCGGTTGCGCTGGCAGCTCTTGTTTATGCATATTTCAGGATGTTTTCCAGGAATTACACAAAGCGGTATGCGGAAAATCAGGCGTTTCTCAGGCACACTTCCAAAATCAGGATGTTTTGGGCATCCCAAAAGAGCCTGATGGGACAGAGGAAGACGCACCATATCTACCAGTGTCCGGGCTGCCGCCAAAAGATACGCATTCCCCGCGGGAAGGGGAAGATTATGGTGAAATGCCCAAGATGCGGCAGGGAATTTAAGAAAAAGAGCTGACACCGGATGCTCTGCGGTTCGGAAATTCCGGCTGGCATGGAAGGCGGAAGGATACTTGCGGAAGCAGTTGCATGATGATACAAAAAACAGGAAGGGGGAGGAATCATCCCTTCCTGTTTTTGATGTGCAGCCCCATGGAGCGGAAGTATGCCGCTAAGGGGGAGCTTTCCGGAACTATACGCACTTAACTTCTAAATAACCAAGCAGTTTACTCATGTCGTAGTGGTCGAGGACACCCAGCGTCGGGTCATAGAACGTGCCGTCAAAGTGTACCAGGTAGTGGCAGAAACGTCCCATTTTCTCCATCATGATACAGCATTTCGGGAGGGTTGCATCCTGCCCTTCAGTGTACATGATGATATCCGTGTGGTCAATGCCGTAATAGTTCAGCGCGGAAATGACCCGGTCCATGGTTCCCTGCCACTGACGGCAGTCCATGACGCTGATGACTTCGGCGATGGTTACGCCCGCAAGCATGGCAACGCAGGTTTGTCCGCACAGACCGTCTTCCGGCTGGACGATGATTTCCACATTGTCAATCGTGCGGATTGGTTTGTCAAAGCTGTAAGGGCTGTTTTGGTTCATTTGGATCAGGCTGCCTGCCACATGGAGCAGGATTTTGTGTGTTTTGGAGATATCCACATGGGAGACGGCTTCCTCATCCAAATGGATTTTGTAATTTCCTTTTTCTTCGGGAAGCAGCTCACAGGTGATAATCTTATTGTCCAGTACAAGATCGCCGTTAATCACATCCCTTTGTTTGCATACCTCCCAAATGTTGAAGGGAATACGGATGGTGTAAATGTCATCCAGTTTTTCGATTTTGCCATTAAAAAAATACCTCATTTTGAACCTCCTATCCATTGCTTTCAGTCACACTGTAAGATAAATTTAACAGATTTTTGGCGGAATGAAAACACTTTCAGGGAAATTTTTTTCCGCGTACCGTAAAAAAAACATGCTGATAAAAAAGTATCAAACCTGTTAATTTCTTAACGGATGGGATGGGGATACGGGGCGGATGTATGCAGCCGGATTGCGCGCCCTGTCCGGTCTGCGTCTGCCGTTGAAAATCCATTTCCCGTTCAGGCTATTTTATGGTATACTGTTTGGGAAACCGGAAATCAGGAAATTATGGAGTGTAAAAGGAAAATCCCATGAAGATTTCCTCCTTTTCTAAGCGTCATGTGCACCGTATGAAAAAAACAGATGTTGCAAATATATATTTGCTGTGCAGCGAAAAAACAGCTTGTATTATCAATACTGTCCGCCGCCTGTGACTAGACAGAGTATTCTTGGAGATATGGAAGTTCTGCCTTCAAACAAGAAAATGTTTGATAAATATTATAATGGATATTACAAAGGAGAAGAATTGATTGCCATAATGGATTTGATTATGGCATACCCTGGATTGGGATTACGTACGATACGGATAATTACACCGTGGTTGCAGCCTAACGGGTTTTATAGGAATAAAAAATAAGAAAATAGGAAAAGAAAAAGAGACGAAAATCATGAACGAAAAAGTATTGCAAACCTTAGAATACAACAAAATCATAAACATGCTGGCGGAAAAAGCGAATTCCGAACCCGGCCGCAGGCTTTGCCTGGAATTAAAACCGGATACTGATTTGACCGCCATAAACGAAGCGCAGCAGCAGACCGCGGACGCGCTGACCCGCCTGTTCCAAAAAGGTTCCACCTCCTTTGGCGGCAACAAAGATTTGGGTTATTCCTTAAAATCCCTTGGCGTTGGCGCGGCGCTGTCCGTTCCGGAACTGTTGAAGATTGCCGGGATGCTGGAAAATGTCAGCCGCGTGAAGTCTTACGGCAGAAGGGAGCGGGATGAAGGAGCGGAAGATTCCCTGGATTCCCTTTTTGATGCATTGGAACCGCTGACACCGTTGTCATCGGAAATCAGGCGTTGTATTCTCTCCGAAGACGAAATCAGCGATGACGCAAGTCCTGCCTTAAAATCCATCCGCAGGAACATTGCGTTGACCAACGAACGGATTCATACCCAACTGAACCGTATGGTGAACGGCTCCTGCCGTACTTACCTGCAGGATGCGGTGATTACCATGCGTAACAATCGCTATTGTCTTCCCGTAAAAGCGGAATACAAAGGACAGGTAGCCGGTATGGTGCATGACCAGTCCGCCACCGGTTCCACCTTTTTTATCGAGCCAGCCGCGGTGGTTGCCATGAACAACCAACTTAAGGAACTCGCCATGAAGGAACAGGAGGAAATTGAGGTTATTCTTGCGGCATTAAGCGCCCAGGCTGCCGAGCATACGGAAGCGCTTTCCCGCAACCAGGAGTTGATGACTACCCTGGACTTCATTTTTGCCAAGGCATCCCTTGCCATGGACCAAAATGCAACGACTCCCGTTTTTAATACGCAGCGGCGCATCCGTATCCGAAAAGGAAGGCATCCCCTGCTGGATAAGAAGAAAGTAGTTCCCATTGACATTGATCTCGGTCAGGACTTTGACCTTTTAGTCATTACGGGCCCCAATACCGGCGGCAAAACCGTATCCTTAAAAACCGTGGGGCTCTTTACGCTGATGGGGCAGGCGGGGTTGCATATTCCGGCATTGGACCGTTCGGAATTGTCCGTGTTTACGGAAGTATACGCGGATATCGGCGATGAACAGAGTATTGAGCAGAGTCTCAGTACCTTTTCCTCCCATATGACCCGCATCGTCTCCATCCTGAAACATGCGGATGAAGGTTCCCTCTGCCTGTTCGATGAGTTGGGGGCGGGGACGGACCCTACGGAAGGGGCGGCGCTTGCCGTTGCCATATTGGATTACCTGCATAAAAGGCGGATCCGTACCATGGCGACCACCCATTACAGTGAGTTAAAGGTATATGCCCTTTCCACCGGGCATGTGGAAAATGCCTGCTGTGAGTTTGACGTTGATACCCTCCAGCCCACTTACCGCCTGTTAATCGGCATACCCGGCAAGAGCAATGCATTCGCCATTTCCTCCAAACTGGGACTTCCCGATTACATCATCCGTGCAGCGAAGGAGCAGATCAGTCAGGAAAACGAGGCTTTTGAGGATTTGATAGCCGATTTGGAACAAAGCAAAATAACCATGGAACGGGAGCGTTTGGAAGCAGCCTCCCATAAAGAGGAAATTAAGCGGTTAAAGGAGCAGTTGCAGAGCAAACAGGACAAAATCGACGAAACAAGGGAACGCATCCTGCGGGAAGCCAACGAACAGGCACGTACCATCCTGCAGGAAGCAAAGGAAGTCGCCGATGAAACCATCCGTGTGTTCCAAAAAGCGGGACCCAACGCTTCCATGAAGGATTTGGAAAAAACGAGGGAAAAACTGAGGGGGAAAATTTCCGATAAGAACGAAAAGCTGGCGCTGAAATCCGCCCAGCCCCAAAAGAAAGAAGTAAAGCCCTCCCAGCTTAAACTGGGAGACAGTGTGAAAATTCTTTCCATGGGATTAAAAGGAACCGTCAGCTCCCTGCCCGACCACAAAGGCAACCTGTTCGTGCAATGCGGCATCATCCGCACGCAGACGAACATTAAGGATATCGCGGTCATTGAGGACGTTCCGGTTACAAAGCCGTCCTCCCTGCAGCGGTCTTCCGGCAGTAAAATTAAAATGTCCAAGTCCTACCAGGTATCCGCGGAGATTAATCTTCTGGGTAAAACGGTAGACGAAGCGCTGTCCGAATTGGACAAATATTTGGACGATGCTTACCTTGCCCATCTCCCCAGCGTGCGTATCGTACACGGGAAAGGAACCGGAGCGCTGCGCAAAGCGGTACAGGGGCATTTGAAAAAAATAAAATACGTGGAATCCTTCCGCCTTGGGGAGCACGGGGAAGGAGATGCCGGTGTTACCATTGCGGTTTTTAAGCCATAATCCGGTTGCTGTATTTCCGTTTTTTTACCACAAACGCTGCAAAAACCACGCCGCCCAAGAGTGTGTTTGAAACACGCCAAGGCAGAATGAGAGGAACTATGGTAAACAAACAAAAAGTTTTAATTGTTGACGACGACAACAATATTGCAGAGCTGATTGCCCTGTACCTTACGAAAGAATGTTTTGAGACCATGATTGTAAACGATGGGGAATCCGCCCTTACGACGGTGGATTCCTTTCATCCCAACTTAATCCTTTTGGATTTGATGCTTCCGGGGATGGACGGCTATCAGGTATGCCGGGAAGTCCGTGCCAAATCCCCCACCCCTATCATCATGCTTTCGGCGAAAGGGGAAATATTCGACAAAGTGCTGGGGCTTGAACTGGGCGCCGACGATTATATGGAGAAACCTTTTGATTCCAAGGAACTGGTGGCAAGGGTCAAGGCAGTACTGCGCCGTTATAAACCGGCGCCTGCGGCTCCCCCGGTTTCCGATGTCAAAAGTGTGGAATATCCGGGACTCACCATCAATCGTACCAATTACTCTGTTATTTACATGGGGGATACCGTGGATATGCCGCCTAAGGAGCTGGAACTCCTTTACTTCCTCGCTTCCTCACCCAACCACGTATTTACGAGAGAACAGCTCCTTGACCAGATTTGGGGATATGAATACATCGGGGATACCCGTACCGTGGATGTCCACATCAAGCGTATCCGGGAGAAAATCGAAGACCATGCCACGTGGCGCATCGCTACGGTATGGGGTGTGGGCTACAAATTTGAAGTTACCCATTCCGCGCCCGCCCAAATACCCGATTAAGGGGGAGGCTTATGAGAAAAACCCTTTACTTAAAAATTCTGCTGGGATACTTTATTTTCGCCTTCTTCGGATTTGTCGTAGTGGCAACTTTCGTATCCAGCATGACCATGGAACAGCTCAAACGCGAAAAAGCGGATGCCCTGTACAAAGAAGCCACACTGATTGCCAATACCTATGCATCGGACTTATACAACAGCGAAGCCTCTTTGGATGCCGTGAAGAAGCAGTTGGATGCCCTGGATATATTCCTGTCGGCAACCATATGGATTATCAACCCCTCGGGAAGAATGGTACTGAACTCATCCGCTCCGGTGGATTTGGAGAACGAAACCGTCATTGAGGGATTCGACCCTACGGTTATCGCAGGTTCTTATTACACTACGGGTACTTTTTTTGATACCTTTGACGAAAATATGCTGAGCGTGTTTGCACCCATTACTTCCAGCTATAAGGTAAAAGGCTATGTGGTCATCCATGCCCCTATGCATGAGCTGCAGCTCTCCTGTGATACCCTTTTGAATATTTCTTATATCCTGCTGGTCATTCTGTTTCTGCTTTCCTTAATCATCCTGATTTTTTTTACGGAAATGGTTTATCTTCCCCTGCGGAAGATTACCGAAGCCACCGAACAGTACGCCAGCGGCAACATGCACTATGAATTTCAGGTGGACAGTGAAGACGAGATTGGTTATCTCGCTGCCACCCTTTCCTATATGGCAAGCGAAATTGCCCGTTCTGAGGACGACCAGAAAAAATTCGTGGCAAACGTTTCCCATGACTTCCGTTCTCCCCTGACCTCCATTAAAGGGTATCTGGAAGCCATGCTGGACGGCACCATCCCGCCGGAAATGTACGGGAAATACCTGAACATCGTGTTGAACGAAACCGAACGCCTTACCAAACTTACGAACAGTCTGCTGACGCTGAACAACCTGAATACCAAGGGAATGCTTCTGAACCGGACGGATTTTGATTTGAATCAGATTATCCGCAACACCGCCGCGTCCTTTGAAGGCACTTGCAGACAGAAAGCCATTGTTATAGAACTGATTTTGACCGGGGACGTCATGTACGTCAATGCGGATATGGGAAAAATCCAGCAGGTCTTCTACAATCTGCTGGACAACGCCATTAAATTCAGCCATAATGATTCCGCCATCATGATAGAAACCAATGAAAAGACCAACAAAGTTCATGTTTCCGTAAAAGACAGCGGCATCGGCATCCCCAAGGATGATTTAAAACTGGTTTGGGACCGTTTCTATAAGTCGGACGCCTCAAGGGGTAAGGATAAAAAGGGAACGGGACTGGGATTGTCGATTACAAAAGAAATCATCCATGCCCATGGAGAGCATATAAACGTTATCAGTACGGAAGGGGTCGGCTCGGAATTTATCTTTACGCTGGCAAAATCCTCTGACGGAGACGATGAAGATTAGAGCGTGTTTGAAATCAACTCATTAAGCAGTTTTCAAACACGCTCTGGAGCTCCATCCCATGCAGTCCGCGTTTTTCATTCATTTTTCGTCTTTTGGTAATCCGCTACCATTTTTTCGATACTCGCCCGTGACAGCGGATATTTAAATTCCCGGATGATTCGTTCCGCCGTGTATCCTTTGTCCACCAAATGGCGGATTGCCCCGCCGTACGCGAAATCTTTGGCAAAATTGGACAGCGCATCGTTAAAATAACTATTTTCCATACCTGCTTTTTCCTTTTCTGACATGAACCATAATATCGATGACAAACAGCAAAGCGGCAGCGACAACATTCCCTAACCCGTTGGAAACAAAATTCTCTGCATAATCCCCGAAGTCTTTGTAATAGCCGCAGATTACGTTCGTCTGGTAATTGCCGAAAACAGCCAATACGGCAAATACCGCCAACGCCGTCAAAACGCTTCCGTGCAGTTTCACCCGTATTACTACGGCAGTCCATACCAGTACGGTCCAAAGCGCCGTCACCGGAAGGCCGGTATCCCAAAACCACACGCCTCCGATTCCCATCCGGTAGTAAAGCACGAGCTGGATAACCCCCAGCAGCAGGATTACACAGGCATTCAGTGATGCCAGCATTTTTAAAATCCTGTGCTTCTGTCCGTTTACCGCAACATAAACGGGAAAATAACCGGTTATGATACCCGCCAGCACAATGTAGAACCAGGAAAGCCTTTTTTCCACCGCAAGATTAACGATGAAACAGGTCAGCACGGCAATGACAGCCGCCGCTCCCATAATCCAGTAGAAGATGTCCAGTTTTGATTTTTTCAGAAATTTCTTAAATTCCGCCACTTCCGGCGCCGTTTCCACCGGTACCGGTTCCCGCATCTGTTCCAGTACCGTCCGGCATTCGCTGCATCTGCCGATATGTTCCTCAATTGACCCGTTTGACGCATCGCTGGTCATATGGTCGATGTACATGGGAAATAAATCCCTTACCGTATCACACACTAACCGTTGTTCCATTTTTCTCTCCCTTTCATTAATTTTTGTTTGCCTCTGTAAAAAGTTACCCTTGCCCAGTTTTCTGTTTTTCCCATAATGCTTCCGATTTCCGCAAAGCTCAGTTCCCCGGTCAGCCGCAGGTACATGACTTCCCGCGTCGTCTCGTCAAAACGGTGCAGCATCCGGAACACTTCTACTTTCTCCACGTTCAGCAGATAATCGTTTTCGATGTGTTCAAAGGACTGCGGCTCCTGTGCCATTTCAGACAGAGGAATTTCCTGCCGTTTCTGCCGTTCCAGTTCTTTATACCAAAGCCGTTTGCCTATTTGGCAAAGCCAAACCGATATTTTGCATTCCCCACGGAAACCGTCAATCCGTTTCGCCGCCTGGTAGAAAGTTTCCTGTGTCAGGTCCTCCGCCAAATCCGCATTATGGGTTAAGCAGAACAGGTATTTGTAGACCGCCTTTGCGTTCTCCTCGTACATTTCCGCAACCTTCTGCTTATCCACTTTTCCACCTCCCATAAGATAAGTATGGGAAAACAGGAATTTGTTACAAAAATAATGAAAAGAATTTTTAATTTTTATTTTAAAAGGAAACCCTGGTCAGTCCTTCCCTTCCTTTTTCTCCACAACTTTCATGTCCACGGCAGCGCCAAGACATTCCGCATAGCGCATCAGTACATCGATGGTGGGCGTGAATTTCTTTCCTTCCACCCTTGCGATATTTGCCCTTTTCATCCCCGTGGCATCCGCAATATCCTGCTGCGTCATATGCTTTTCCTTCCGCAGCGCAACCAGTTCGTCCACCACTTTATTGCAAACCTGTTTTCCCCTTGTCTCAACGACAATCTCGGCATCCCCCTCGCGGTAAGTGTAATCCATTGCCGTCACTTCCTTTCCCACTGCAGCCGGTGCAGGTTCCCTTCCAATTGCATACTTCCGAATCCGTTTTGGCGCAGCGCTTCATATAATACCACTGCCGCTGCGTTGGACAGGTTCAGAGAACGTATTTCATCCAGCATCGGTATACGGATGCAGTTTTCCTCATATTCCACCAAGATTTCTTCCGGTATGCCGGCGCTTTCCCTGCCGAACATAAGATAATCATTTTCCCCGAACGTTACATCCGTATATACCTGTTTGGCTTTTGTCGTTGCCATCCAAATCTTCGCTCCCGGATTTTTTTCCGTAAACTCCCGGAAATTTATGTAGCGCCTTACATCCAAATGCTCCCAATAGTCCATGCCCGCCCGTTTGATTTCCTTCTCATTCAGGCGGAAGCCAAGCGGTTCTATCAGATGCAGCACGGAACCCGTCGCCACGCAGGTCCTCCCGATATTCCCTGTATTTGCCGGAATCTCCGGCTGGTGTAGTACGATATGCACTGATTTTCCCTCCTGTAAATCCGTCATCAAACACGCTTTAGTATAGCATGTGGCATGGAAATGCGCAATATATGGAAAGGAATGGGAAACGCAGGAAACAGTATGCTTCATTTGCATTTATCCTGTTTTTTGATATAATGAAAATAATTGGGGAGAAGAACGGGAGGCGGCGGTTATGCGGAGCGAGAAGGAAATGATGGATTTAATCATAGGGGTTGCCATGAAGGATGAGAGGATACGCGGAGTGTACATGAATGGTTCCAGGACCAATCCGAATGCGCCGCATGATATATTCCAGGATTATGATATCGTATATGTGGTGGGAGAGACGGCTTCCTTTATCGGGGAGGAAGGCTGGATTGACGTGTTCGGGAAACGTCTGTATATGCAGCTGCCGGATAAAATGGATGCCATGCGCGGAATGGAAACGGACAGGGACCGTCATTATACTTACCTGATGCAGCTTGCGGACGGTAACCGGATTGACCTGACGGTCATGACGCAGGAATACGCTGTGGGGAATATAAAAGAGGACAGGCTTTGCAAGGTTCTGTTGGACAAGGACGGGCTGCTGTCCGAAGTGCCTGCACCTTCGGACGAAAGCCATTGGGTGAAGAAGCCGTCCGCGGCAGAGTTTATCTGCTGCTGCAATGAGTTTTGGTGGATGCAGAACAGTGTGGGCAAAGGGCTGTGGCGGCAGGAAATGACCTATGCCATGGATATGATGAATCTGTATATTCGCCCGCAGTTGATGAAAATGCTGTCATGGTATGCGGGAATGAAGACGGATTTTTCGTGCAGTGTGGGAAAAGCAGGAAAATACTTAAACCGTTATCTTTCCAAAGAAGAATACGGAAAGCTGTTGGGGACGTATTCCGGCAGTGACAGGGAATGCGCATGGAAAGCGGTGTTTGTGATGTGCAGTCTGTTCGATGAGACGGCACGTAAGGTTGCGGACGGGCTGGGGTATGCCTATGACAGGGAGGAAGCGGAAGGAAGCCGCCTGTTTTTGGAATGTACCTGCGGACTGGCGGAGGATGCCTCCGATATATGGCCGGAGAAAGAAATTTCCAAACACGCTGCCGATTAACAAATTCCGGTTTTCGTATAAAATCAAATAATTTCAACGAACCATACAGCGGTAAACCTATTACGGGTTTGCCGCTGTTTTTCTGCCCCGGAACAGAAGGTCAGGCAACTTGCAATTTGTAATATTTTCCATATACAAATATAATGCGAGAATTAATTTTCAACAATATGTATATTTTGAATAAAAAAAGCATATAGATACTGATTTAATTAGATAAAATAACGATAAGATTGAAATAATTTTCTAAATATATATATACATTTGAAAAAACTTTTAATCCGTGTTAGTATGTGTCTACAAGGAGGTGGGAGAACCATGAAAGAAAGAATCGGAAAACTAAAGGGGAAATTAATCGTATCCTGTCAGGCGCTGCCGGGTGAGCCGCTGCATTCCCCTTATATCATGGGGCGCATGGCGTTGGCTGCAAAATTGGGCGGTGCGGCAGGAATCAGGGCGAATACGGCGCCGGACATCACGGAGATTAAGACCATGGTGGATTTGCCGGTGATAGGGATTGTAAAGAGGAATTACCCGGACAGTGTGGTACATATTACGCCTACCATGACGGAACTGGCGGAACTGGCACAAGCCCGGCCGGACATTATCGCATTGGAGGCGACCGGTGATTTGAGACCCGGAGGAGTGGGGCTGGAGGCATTTTACCGTCAGGTCAGGGATACCTATCCTTCCATTCCACTGATGGCGGACTGTTCTACCGTGGAGGAGGCGGTGAGGGCGGATGAGCTGGGATTTGATTTTATCGGGACGACCATGGTGGGATATACGGTGCAGAGCCGGGGTGACTGTATAGAAAGGGACGATTTCCGTATACTCCGCACCATTTTGGAACGGGTGGGGCATCCCGTGATAGCAGAGGGGAATATCAACACGCCGGAAAAGGCGAGGCGGGTCATAGACCTTGGGGCATTCTGCGTGGTGGTTGGTTCCGCCATCACGAGACCGCATCTGATTACCAAATCTTTTGCCGGGGCTTTGGAGCGTGTCGGAACGTAGCGTGTCGGAACGTGTAATGAAAACCGGGTACGGAACAGGGAGGAAAAGGAAATGAGGAGTAGAGAGGCAAAAAACACAAAATTTGCGTATAAGGTAAATCTGCCGCTTATGGTTTTCCTGGGCGCCGTTTTGGTATTTCCGCTGGCATGGGGAATCTGTATGAGCTTTACCAATAAGATGATTGGCGGGGAGGCGCATTTTACGGGGTTTAAAAACTATGAAAAGCTAATCGGCGACCCGGAATACCGGCGCTCCATTGTCAATACCGTCAAATTTACCGCCTTGTCCATTGCGTTGAAATGTGTCCTTGGCATGTTCATGGCGCTGGCGTTAAACCAGTCGTTCCGGGGAAGAAATGCAGTGAGGGCGCTGCTGATGATTCCGTGGACCCTGCCCAATATCGTGGTGGTATACAACTGGCGCTGGATTTTCAATCCAAGCGGGGGAATTGCCAACCATATCTTAAAATCCCTGCATTTGATTGACCGGGATTTGGTATGGTTTGGCTCGGCAGGACTGGCATTGTTTACCGTGGTGGTGGCAAACGTATGGCGCGGAACCCCCTTTTTCGGGGTATCCATACTGGCGAAACTGCAGACCATTTCCAGGGATTATTATGAAGCTGCGGATATTGACGGCGCCAATCTTTTCCAAAAGTTCCGCTACATTACCTTCCCGGAGGTCAAGGATGTTACGATTCTGTCCGCCCTGATGAGTACCATTTGGACCATCAATGAATTTGAGACGGTTTACCTGCTGACCGGAGGCGGACCAAACGGGGCTACGGAAGTCATGAATGTATACAGTTACAAAACGGCAATGAGGAGCATGATGCTCGGACGCGGCATAGCGGTTGCGGTGCTGGCAATGCCGGTACTGATGCTGTTAATCGGGCTGCTGACAAGAAGGATGCTTCCGGAGGAAAAATAGGGAATATGTCGGATGAAGGAAAGACACAAGGGACAGGAGGCGGTAGGAAATGATAAAACTTCAACAGAAACAGGCAAGGGGGAAAGCATGGAACAAAACAAAGGGGTATGGAAAGAACATACCGCGGAAAAAAATCAGGATGCCGGAAATAATAGGAAGGATATATATTGTCATCAGTCTGTTTGCGGCGCTGTTTCCGGTTTACTGGATGATTAATACTTCCTTTAAGACGGAGTACGAAATTTACGCGAAAACACCCACCCTGTATCCTCATGCGTTTTCCCTGGAGGCATACCGGTATCTGCTAAAAGAAACAAATTTCATGCACAGTATGCGGAACAGTCTGATAGTGGCGGTTGTGGTTTCCGTATTTTCCATAGTGATTGCCTATCCGGTGGCTTATACGCTGGCACGGTTATCATTCAGAGGAAGAAAAGTGTTTTCCAAATCGGTACTGTTTATGTACCTGCTGCCCACTTCCGTTTTGTACATTCCGCTTTACATGTTACTGGCAAAGCTGCATTTGACCAATACTATATGGGGGCTGGTGGTCATTTACCCGACTTTTACGCTGCCATACATTTCATGGATACTGATACCGCATATTGCGGATATTTCGAGGGAATTGGAGGAGGCGGCAGAGGTGGACGGATGTACGAAACTCCAGACCATGTACCGGATTGTCTTTCCGCTGGCTCTGCCGGGTATTATTTCCACCACGATATTCACGTTTGCCATGTGCTGGGGGGAATACCTGTATGCGCTGGTCAACCTGACTTCCCTCGATGCGCAGACGTTCCCGGTGGTGATTTCTGGTCTGATTTTCGGGGACATGCCGCCATGGAACCAGTTAATGGCAGCCGCCGTTCTGGCAGGGATTCCCATTATTATCGTCTATACGCTGGCATCCGGCACTTTGGTGGGAGGGAAGACGGCAGGAGGCGTAAAAGGATAAGAACCCAAAATCAGGAAGCAAAAAATAAACATATATAATTTCTTAAAGGAGGAAATGCTTATGAAAAAGAAAACACTGGCAATCATGACTGCGGCAGCCATGGTAATGTCCTTTGCCGGATGCGGCAATGGGAATGGGAGCGGAACCGGACCGGCAAATACGCCCAGGGATTCCGTGCAGACAACGGAAGCGGAAACGCCGGCTGGAAATCCGCCGGCGGAAACCGGGGACGGGACAGGAACGGACACGGCTTCCGGTAAAGAGATTACGGTTTGGGTGGAAAAGATTTTCAGTGATGATGCAAATGCGGCAGTGGAAGCAAGGCTGAAACAGTATGGCACGGAAAAAGGTGTAACGGTCCATGTGGAATTAATCGGGGCAACGGATATTATGACAAAACTTAACGCCACCATCGAGGCGGGAAGGAACGTACCGGATATCATTTCATCCAGTACGACCAAGGTATTGAATTATTACCCGAACATCCCCTGCCTGGATGTTTCGGACCTTGTGGCGGAAATCAATGAGGCACGTCCTTATTTACCGTCCGCACTGGAAGGGACGCAGATCGGAGGGGTTCATTACTATGTGCCTTATTACAGTTCCTCCTGTATGATGTTTGTCCGGAAAGACAAACTGGAGGAGGCAGGTATTACGGAAATGCCTTCCACATGGGAAGAAGTCTTTGCGGCGGCGGAAGCCATCAGCGACCCGGCAGGGGATTTCTACGGATTGGGCATGGGCTGCGGGGAAAACGATGATGACGATGAAAATACCCTCCGCCAGTATTGCTGGAACGAGGGCGGATACCTGCTGGATGCGGACGGAAACATAACGGTGGACAATGAAGTGGTAAAAAAATGCGTATCCAGATGGGCAGGGCTGTATGCGGCAGGAGTAATCCCTCCCGATGCAGTAACCTGGGATGCGGGCGGCAATAACAGTTCCTATCTTGCGGGGCGTACCGGTATCGTGTTCAATGCACCTACCCTGTACAACGCCATGCGCAATGACAGCCAGTATGCGGAGCTTTTGGAAAACACGGTGATACTTGCCCCTCCGGCGGGTGCGGATAACAATGTATATATGAGTTTTCCGGTTGGTTACAGCATCATGAACACATGCAAGGACGTGGAACTGGCTTCCGACCTCATCCGGTATCTTGTGGAAAAAGAATGGTATGACGGATTTTTGGAAGGCATTGCACCGATTTATGCACCCATGTTTCGGGATGCGGAAGATAATCCGGTATGGACGGGGGATGCCGTGAATGCCGAAGTGCTGAAATATGTGCAGAGTGCAACCGGTTATTACGGATATCCCGTGGAAACCATCGGCGGGCGTGCGGCTGCGGCAAGGCATTATTTCACATTCCCGGTCGGCAAGATGTTCCACCAGGTGGCTGCGGGTGCGGCTTCTGCCGAAGATGCCGTAAAAAAAGTGGCGGGCGATTTGGACGATTTCAAGGATCAGGTTGGCGAATAAATGCGGATGGAGGATACGATGGACGTAAGAGTATGGATGAATTTTGATCCGGGGAAGGTGGACCTTTCCTATCTGCTCCAAAGGTTCCGGGAATTGGGATACGGGGTGGACGCGGAAGCGGTTCCTGCCGGACATGCGGAAGCGGTTTTGGAAAAAGCACGGAAGGCGGATGTGGTGATTGCGGCCATGGAGGAATGGAATGAAAAAATGCTGTCGGCGGTGGCGGGGAAAGTGCGGCTGATCCAAAAGTACGGCACCGGATTGGATACCATTGATTTGGAGGCGGCAGGCAGGCATGGCATTGCGGTTGCCAACATACCGGGCGCTAATGCGGCCGCGGTGGCGGAAGTGGCATTGCTGCACATTCTGAATGTGGGAAGAAAATTTGTGCCCTGTGTGTGCGGGGTGAAAAACGGCAGATGGGATTCAACGGTAACCGGTACGGAGCTGGACGGGAAGACCGTGGGACTGTTGGGATATGGCAGGATTGCGAAAAATCTTGCCAGGATGCTGGGCGGTTTCCGCGTGGATATACTCGCTTATGATCCCTTTGTACAAAGTATTCCGGCGCAGGACGGCGTGACGCCGGTACAGTCCGCGGAGGAACTGTTTAAGCGGAGCGATATTGTCAGCCTGCATATCCCCAGTACGGAGGAAACAAAAGGCAGTGTGGGCAGAAACCTCTTTTCCCTTATGAAAAAAGGCGCCTATTTGGTAAATACCTGCCGGGGGGATGTGGTCAACGAAGCGGATTTGGCGGATGCGCTCCAAAGCGGGCAGATTGCGGCAGCAGGTCTGGATGTATTGGCAGTGGAACCGCCGGACGCCGGCCATCCACTTTTGGCAATGGACAATGTATTTATTTCATCCCATATGGGTGCGGAATCATACGAAAGCGCCTACCGCTCCCAGGTCATCATGGGGGACAATGTGGAAAGGTTTTTGCGCGGGGAACCCGGCGCCAATATAAAAAACAGGGAATTTTTCGTAAAGGAAAATAAGGAACAGTACAGATATTAACGCAGGAGGTGTCATTATGGACGTATCGAAGTTTCACGGTATTTTTCCCGCATTTTATGCGTGCTATGGCGAAGACGGGGAAATCAGCGCGGAAAGAACCCGGGCATTGGCAGGGCATTTGCTCCGTAAGGGTGTGCAGGGTCTGTATGTGGGTGGGTCTTCCGGGGAGTGTATTTACCATAGCGTGGAGGAGCGGAAGAAGACGCTGGAGAATGTCATGGCGGAAGTGAAAGGAAAACTTCCGGTTATCGCGCATGTGGCATGCAACAATACAAGGGACTCGCAGGAACTGGCGGAGCACGCGGAACATTTGGGCGTGGATGCGGTGGCGGCAATTCCCCCCATTTATTTTCATCTGCCGGAACATGCGGTTGCCCGGTACTGGAATGATATTTCGGATGCCGCGCCGGCAACGCCGTTTCTTATTTATAACATTCCCCAGCTTGCCGGAACCGCACTGACCATGCCTTTGTTCCAAACTATGCTGGAAAACCCTATGGTAATCGGCGTGAAGAATTCTTCCATGGCAGTCCAGGATATTCAAAGGTTCAAAGCCGCGTCAGGAGAAGGGCATGTGGTTATGAACGGACCGGACGAGCAGTTTACGGGCGGACGGGTAACCGGTGCGGACGGCGGAATCGGCGGGACTTACGGCGTGATGCCGGAACTGTTCCTCAGGATGGAAGAACTGCTGGGAAATGGAGAAACGGGGCGGGCAAGGGATGTTCAAAATGCCGTAAATAGTGTAATATATAAGATGTGCGAAGCACACGGCAACCTGTATGCCGTAATCAAGGAAATTTTAAGAATCAACGAAAAACTGGATATTGGAACGGTACGGAAACCGCTGCCGGCGCTTATACCGGAAGATGACTCCATTGTCCGGGAAGCGGCGCGGATGATCAGGGAGGCAGTTGCGGAATATTGCTAAGCTGCGGCGTACGGCAGGGGGAGCCGGACGGCAAGGGATGACCGGATTTCCCCTGTGTGCGCTGACCGGAGGAAGGAACGGCGGGTAACATGGGAAAATATATCAGCGTTGATATCGGCGGAACCGAGATAAAGTACGGACTGCTTTCGGAGGAAGGCGTGTTCCTTTGGCATGGAAGCACGCCCACGGAGGCGGCACGGGGCGGTTGTTGCCTAATGGAAAAAGTAGGGAAAATAATTGGCAGCCTTATGTGCGGCGGTATTGCGGGAATCTGCATCTCCACGGCAGGTATGGTGGACTCCGTACAGGGGAAAATCCTGTATGCCAACTCCAATATCCCCGGTTATGCGGGAACGGAAGTGAAAAAAAGGCTGGAAGAAGCCTTCCATATTCCCTGCGAAGTGGAAAATGATGTTTACTGTGCGGGAATGGCGGAATATGGCTCGGGAGCGGCAGCGGGAAGCCGTCTTGCCCTTTGCCTGACCGTGGGGACGGGAATCGGGGGATGTCTCTTGGCGGACGGACAGGTCCTGCGCGGGGCGGGTTATTCCGCAGGCTCCGTCGGATACCTGCATATGCCGGACGGAAGGAGCTTTGAGGAGAACGGTTCGGTAACCGCGCTGGTGCGCAGGGTGGCGGAACGGAAAAGGGAGGATGCCGCTCTGTGGGACGGCAGGAAAATATTTGACGGAATTGCCGGACGGGACGGAATCTGTATCGGGGCAGTGGATGAAATGGCGGATATTTTGGGATTGGGTATTGCGGATATCTGTTACCTGTTTAACCCGGAAGTGGTGGTGCTGGGCGGGGGGATTATGCGGCAGGAAGAGTATCTGCTTCCGAGAATCCGGGCATCCCTTGACCGTTATCTGATTCCTGCGGTTGCTTCCCGGACCAGGCTGCGTGCAGCGGTACACCGAAACGAAGCCGGAATGCTGGGGGCATTTTATCATTTTAAGGACAGGCAATAACATATATAAGGAAGTTTCCGGGGGAGGGACGTGAAATATGGCGGATAATAACAGGTCGATTGTTCCGGTTATAGAAACAAAATATGACAATATGACACAGTCCGAGAAAATCATTGCGGATTTTTTCATGAAAAATAAGGAAGACGGTGATTTTACGATAAAGGAGCTGTCCAACAAAATATTCGTGTCCGAGGCATCCATTTCCCGGTTTGCCAAAAAGTGCGGGTTTGACGGGTACCGGGAATTTCTCTACCGGTATAAAGAATCACTCCGCGACGGCAGGGAGGACGTGGCATTGAGTACCAAAACAGTCATGGATACCTACCAGGATTTGTTAAACAGGACCTGCTGTCTGATGGATGAGGCGCAGATTGCCCGTATCGTCCAGTACATGGACGGCTGCAGGCGTGTCATTGCGTGCGGAATCGGCAGTTCGGGGTTGGCGGTCAGTGAGATGGAAAGCCGTTTTATGCGTATCGGTGTGGATATAGATTCCCTGCAGGATGCGGACCGCATGAAAATGCAGGCTATTTTCATGGATACGGACAGTCTGGTTTTTGGGTTCAGCATCAGCGGGCAGACCGAGCCGGTGTTGTATCTGCTGCAGGAGGCGCATAACCGGGGAGCCAAAACCGTATTTATCACTACCCATGACAGGAGCTATTACCGGGAGTTTAGCGATGAGGTGGTGCTGACGGCTTATTCCAAATACCTGGAGACGGGCAGTACGGTTTCCCCGCAGTTTCCGCTGCTTCTGATGATTGATGTCATTTACAACGAATATGTCAACCGGGACAGGAAGCGGAAAATGGCGCTTCACGGCGATACGCAGCGCGCGCTGTATACCGGTGCGGGGCATACCGGTGCAGACGGTTCCAAGCAGCCCGGACGGTGATGTTTTTGGGTAAATTGTACAAACAATTCCCTTCTCTTATGGATAAAATCGCACAAAAATAAGAAAAAACGAAAAAAGTATTAGCGAAAGCTGGTTTTTTGGGGTAAACTATCTTATAAGGGAACTTGTTGGCAAATTACCCAGCCTATGGGCATCGGATGTGGAGAGAAGGGATGGCATGTTTGAGATAGGCGATTTTATTGTGTATGGCAATACCGGCGTATGTGAAGTGAAGGATATTACGACAATCCGGATGATGGATGTACCGGAGGACAGGCTTTATTATCTGTTAAGTCCGCTCCAGCGTAAGGAGAGCAAGATATTTACACCGGTAAACAGCGGAAAGACCGTGATGCGCGCGGTTTTGACCAGGGAGGAAGCGGATGCACTGATCGATGATATTCCGGGGATTGAGGAATTATGGGTGGGCAATGATAAACTCAGGGAAGAAATGTACAAGGAAACGATGAAAAGCTGTTCATGCCGGGATTGGATCAAGATCATCAAGACATTGTATATGCGTAAACAGGAGAGACTGGCACAGGGGAAGAAAACCACGGCGATGGATGAACGCTACCTGCGGCTGGCGGAGGAAAACCTGTATTCGGAATTATCGCTGGCGCTGGGGGTTCCGAAGGAGGAGATGGAGACGTATATTACAAAGCGGATGGTGGCGATGAGTGCGGGGTAACTGTTTGGCGGATGCCGGACTGACGCATGGGAAGGAGTACTTTGCGGGGCGTCTGTCCCGCAAAGTACTCCTTCCCATGCGGGGTTTCGGGGAATGGATGCGATGGATGCGTGGATGCGTGTAAAAAAGTTCTTGCATTATAGAGGGATATGTGATAATATTCTGTTTGTCGGTAGCGGCGGGTTTGCATACGGATGTGACATGCGGGTGTAGTTCAATGGTAGAACACTAGCCTTCCAAGCTAGATACGTGGGTTCGATTCCCATCACCCGCTTTTTGGCAGGATATCGGACGGATTTATCGGTTAAAACTTAATAAGTAACAGCGTTATGGCATATGGAAATCGGAAATCCATATGCTTTTTTATGCACAGCCCCATGCAGAGGAGGTATGCCGCTAAAGCGGCGCATGGGGCGCGCAGAGTAGGGGAAAGATTTCCCCTGCTCGATTCATGACGGCAGGCAGCCGGAAGTATCCGGGAACAATAGATGTTGACGAAAGAACTTTTCATGGATATAATGGCAGAGGGTGGGAGTAGACGTGATGGGAATGGAATGATAGAGGAGTAGGAAATGGAAAAAGAAAGGGAAAGACTTGGATCCCGTTTGGGATTTATCCTGCTTTCAGCGGGATGCGCCATTGGCATCGGAAATGTTTGGAGGTTTCCTTATGTGACAGGAAAATATGGGGGCGGGGTTTTCGTCCTGTTTTACCTGTTCTTTTTGATTGTAATGGGGCTTCCCGTTATGACCATGGAGTTTGCAGTGGGACGTGCAAGCAGGAAAAGCGTGATAAAGAGCTTCCGTGAGCTGGAAAAGGAGGGACAGAAATGGCACCTGCAGGGTTATGCGGCATTTGCGGGCAATTACTGTCTGATGATGTTTTACACCACGGTGGCGGGCTGGATGTTGTATTACTTTTTCCTGATGCTGACCGGGAGGTTTGAAGGAGCGGATGCGGCGGGCGTGGGCGTCATCTTTTCCGATATGCTGGGAAGACCGGATATCATGGTACTGCTCATGTGCCTGGTTGTGGCGGCGGGATTCGGCATTTGCTCCATGGGACTGCAAAACGGCGTGGAAAGGATAACGAAAGGCATGATGGCGGCGCTGCTTGGAATCATGGTAGTGCTTGCCGTTCACAGTATGTTTATGGAAGGCGGGGGGGAGGGACTTAAGTTTTACCTTCTGCCTGATTTTGAACGGGCGGCGGAAGTGGGGCTGGCGGAAATGATTGTGGGGGCAATGAACCAGGCGTTTTTTACCCTGAGTCTGGGAATTGGTTCCATGGCGATTTTCGGCAGTTATATCGGTAAGGAACATACGCTTTTGAAAGAGTCGCTCCATATTGCGGTGCTGGATACTTTTGTGGCGGTAATGGCGGGACTGATTATCTTTCCGGCTTGTTTCGCTTTCGGAGTCAGCCCTGACAGCGGTCCGTCCTTGATTTTTATTACCCTGCCCAATGTGTTCAATCACATGGCGGGGGGAAGGATATGGGGAAGCCTGTTCTTTATTTTTATGTCCTTTGCGGCGCTTTCCACGGTGCTGGCGGTTTTTGAGAACATTATTTCCTGCGGTATGGACATGTGGGGATGGAGCAGGAGGAAATCCAGCCTGATTAATATGGCGTTGGTAGCCCTGCTGTCGGTGCCCTGCGTGCTCGGTTTTAACCTTTGGGCGGGTTTTGCGCCTTTCGGGGAAGGCAGCAATGTGTTGGATCTGGAGGATTTTATCGTGAGCAGCATTATCCTGCCGCTTGGCTCCCTTGTTTACCTGATGTTCTGCGTCAGCGGGTTTGGCTGGGGCTTCCGCTCTTATTTGGAGGAAGCCAATACCGGAAAAGGGATGCGCATACCTAAGTGGCTGGGAGGATATTTGAAGTACGTGCTTCCGGTTATGATTTTGTTCCTGTTTTTGGAAGGAATTATAGGGAAATTTTTTGGCTAGAGCGTGTTTGAAAATTGTTTTGCTCCGTACGGGGCGGACGGTTTAGGAAAAATTAATTATTTCCGTGGTTTTATGGCTGGAAAAACGGGGTGGATTGTGTTACGCTTGAAAAGCGGTGCTATTGAGGGCAAACGGAATATAGGAACATAAGAGTCAACAACCCCGCTGCAAGCAACGGGGCATCAATCTTCCAGCGCTGCAAGCAGCGGGGTATTGACCCTCGCGGCAGTCGCCAAATATCCGCACGAGTGCGGCTGCTTGGCTCGTTGCCCACGGGAATAAAAGAAGTATGGAATTAAGAAGAACAGCGGAAATAACGGATAAAAGATAATGGAAAAGATGAGGGATGAGGTGCCAATGATAAGGTTAAAGAAAGCGGCGGCGTTAGCGCTCTGTCTCTGCCTGATGGCGGGTACGACGGTACAGGCGCAGGGGACTTATAAGGAAAGTGTGGATTACTCGGCGGTATTTGATGCGGAATATTATTACAATACTTATCCCGATGTGCAGAAGACAATCGGTCATGATGCGGATAAACTGCTGGCACATTTTCTTACTTCGGGAATGAAGGAAGGGCGTGTGGCGAAAGCGGATTTTGACGTACATGCGTATATGGAAAATAATCTGGACCTGTTGGCACTATACGGTGTGAAGGATTTGAGCAAATATTATTACCATTATATGGAAGCGGGAAGAGAAGAAGGACGCATTGCCACGCCCAAAAAGGCTTCGGCGGACAGTAATGAAATCGCATCCTTTTCCACCAGTTACAATACGGAAGAAGACAGGGCGGTGAACGTGGAACTGGCGGCGCAGCGTATTAACGGCATTGTGGTGCAGCCGGGGGAATCTTTCTCATTCAGTAATTCCATTATGTCCCGCACATTGGAAAACGGGTATGTGGTGGCGCCTTCCTTTGCAAGCGGAAGGGTGGTTTCCAGCGTGGGCGGCGGCATCTGCCAGGTTTCGTCCACTTTGTATGTGACCATGCTGTTATCCTCCATACCGGCAACCGAGCGTTACCCACATTCGCTGACGGTGGATTATGTTCCGAAGGGACTGGATTCTGCCATTGTGGAGGGCATGAAGGATTTGAGGTTCCGGAATCCTTTTGATTATCCGGTGTGCATCCGGTCTTCGGCGGAGGACGGGACATTGGTTGTGGGGATTTACAAGGCGGAAGTGAAAGCGGTGCCGGAGGAAATGGTATTGGCGGGGGCAAGTTAGGGCAGGAAGCGTTCCGGCTTTTATAATCATTGTGCTTTTATTTCCGCGGGCAGCGAGCCACTGCCTTTCCTTTTAGTCTGCTGAAAATCTTTTGAAAATATTTTGAAAATATTTTTTGTGCTAATGGCAATCATAAGCGACACAATACCCGAAAATAAAACAACAGCATATTCAAACCCTTTACAGATTTCAAACAGGACACCATAGAGTGCATTGCCCAATGGCTGTGCACACATGGAAACGGTAAGAATGACGGCAATTACCTTTCCGATTAAATTTTGTGGGGTTTCTGTTTGGATAAAGGACATCATCTGCACGGTAAAAATCGTTGAACATACCATAATGGTAAAGCAGCATACGGTTATGACAGTATAATTTATTACTGCAGATGAAAACAGCATCAATGAAACACTAATCGGAAACACGCATACCGCACAAGTGATTACGAGATTGCCCGATTTATAAATCGCCAGTTTGTTTGCAAAAATGCCTGCTCCGATACCTCCTGCCAGCCCGCCTGCCGCTAATGCTCCTTCTGCAAAGCCATATAGCCTGTTTGCCTGTGAAGCGTCTAAATTTAATACTTCTGTTACCAGATATGGAAGTGCGACAATAATCATTGCCGCAAGGAACAAATTGATTCCGCAGATGACAAGAACGGCTTTTCCGATTACAGGCTTCTCCTTTCGGATAAAGCGGATGCTCTCTGCAAAATCGGTTTTGGCTGTCCTTAATATACCACCGTCTGAAGTTTGTTTCCGGAACGGTATTTTAATGAAAATTTCCATAACCGCCGACATAATAAAGCATACCATGCAAACCCACAATACAGGCTCTAATCCATATGCACTGTATAAAATGCCTCCAAGTACAGGACCCGTCAAAGATGCAAACGAACTGATTGTATTGATAATAGAGTTTGCCGCCATAAAATTATCCTGATTGGTAAGTGCGGGGATGCTTGCCTGCACGGATGGCTGATATGCACCCGCAATGCCATACAAAAAGCTCAATGTAACGGTCAGAAGGAGAATGAGATTCACTTCATTCATAAGCAGAGAAAAGGCTAAGATAACTGCCGCCGTAAAAAAATCCAGTATTACCATAATATTTCTTTTATTAACCCTGTCTGCAACAATGCCGCCAACCGGTGACAGCAAAATGGCAGGAATAAAGGCACAAGCTGTAACAATTCCGTAAAGTGCGGATGAGCCTGTCAAATTTAATAAATATAGCGGTAATGCAAATCTTATTGTTGCATTTCCAAACAAAGAGATAATCTGACCGATGACAACTAACGTAAAATC
>ERZ779637.455-NODE-455-length-27236-cov-8.141496_pt1 | contig 27236 bp, 24 predicted proteins | sample MGYA00514196_ERZ779637 | MGnify/ENA primary metagenome ERZ779637 (study PRJEB29562, sample SAMEA4376700) | mouse gut metagenome | isolation source: Cecum | study: EMG produced TPA metagenomics assembly of the A DSS colitis mouse model was used to assess the...
ACAGCAAGTTCATAATAAATGATGTCGTTTGGAAGCCTTCGTGAAACAACCCTGAGAGACTTTTGAGAAATGATTGACTCTTTCATTGTATATTGTTATAATAGAACTGTTTAATATTCTGTAACACAGCAAAGATCTGAAGGGAGTATTTTTATGAGTATATTTAACGAGGACCGTTCCACATTAAACCCAGCCGGCACCACCTTTGATGCAGAGCTTTCCAGCTCAGGTTTTGATGCTGCGCTTCAGAAAGCATTTAATTCAGGCTTGAATCTTGACGAAATCATGTACACTGTTTTTTCCCATACAGAAAGAGTTGTAAAACGCTACGTTGTACAGGACCAACTTAAAAGAGCAGCAAATAAAGATCGATAAAATATTAATGTTTTTAAATTTTATGCTTGCATTTTTATATAGCTTTTGATATACTATAATTCGTCAGTAAGTGAATTACATAAACTGAACAAAGGGGCATAGTTCAGCGGTAGAACAGCGGTCTCCAAAACCGTCAACGCGAGTTCGATTCTTGCTGCCCCTGCTACAGACGAATGTTAAAATGACCTGTAAACCTATCTCAAAGGTTTACAGGTTTTTTTATGCACACGGGCACCCAAAGGAAATATGTCAGCGTAGGCTGACAGGTGCCCGGCGCGCGAGTAGGGGAAGCAACCTTCCCTACTCGATTGCTATACACACAAGCACCCAAGTGAAATTTGTCAGTAGAAGCTAACGAGTGCCCAGTGCACGAATGAAGAAAGATAAATTTATTTTTCTCCATTATGCACTCATGCAGAAAAAGTATGCTATTAAGATAACACACACATAGCACGACGAGTAGAGGAAAAAGTCATTTTTCCACTTAATTTTTTAACACTTGACAACTACAGACTATTGTGATAGTCTGTAGTTAGAAGATGGACTATTCAAATAGTCTATTTCCCAAAAATACGTCTTATAAACAATATGGCCATGTTGCCTGCAATTATGCAGAGGTGAAAAGACACAAGAAGTTAATGTGAAATCAAAGATTTCACTATCTGGTTTTAAGTACCCACTGAAACGGGGAAATGGTTTTATTTGAGTCGCTAAAGACGACATGGAGGATAATCATGAAATTATTTGACTCTGAACTAAAAGTTATGGAAGTTCTATGGGAACAAGGGCAGAAACCTGCGCGAGAAATTGTAGATGTGTTATCCGACCGCATTGGTTGGAACAAAAACACCACCTACACTGTCATCAAAAAATGTATCGAAAAAGGTGCTATTGCACGTGAAGAACCTGGTTTTCTCTGCAAAGCGCTTGTAACCCGCGACGAAGTGGCACAGAGTGAGACGGAACAACTTATTGATAAGATGTATGGTGGTTCCAGTGAACTTTTCTTCTCTTCCTTTCTAAAAAACCGAGGAATCTCAGAAGAAGATGCTGCTAGATTGGCGAAAATAATTAAGGAGGCTGATTGATATGATTCATTTTACAATGAATATGCCATTTTCTCTAATGGTTTTCTATGGAAGCATTATGATTATTGTGGTTCTTATATTACGCGCACTATTAAAAAACCACCTTCCAAAATTTGTATTTCCAATATTTTGGGGTATTATTTTGTTGCGATTGCTAATTCCATTTTCTCTAAGCAGCCCACTAAGTATGAAAGTACCAGATTTTTTTAGAAATCCTTTTTATGAGGAGGTTACTGCGGTAGACATTGTAGAAAATCTTCGAGGCGGAAATACTGTTACTGCGGTAGACATTGTAGAAAATCTTCCCACGACTGCTAAAATACAGGAAACAACTCCCCATAAACCGCCAAAAACAACTGTATCAGAAACAGCTATATCAGAAACAGCTATATCGGAAACAATTGTATCAGAAATTCCTATTGAAGCAGAAGCAACTGCGACCATAACAGAGGATGCTGGGCTCAACATTTCCTATACAAACTTTGATGACACATTTTATCGTCTTCTTATCTTTATCTATTGGAGTGGTTTGTTTGTCACCATTAGTGTACTGCTCATTCAAAAATATCACTATACAAAACGATTGAGAAATGCGCTTTTAATCGAACATAATGAGACAATCAACACATTGCTTCGTGAAATAGGCATGGGTCATATTTTAGTATTTACCAATGATGAAATTGCCTCTCCTCTAGTATGTGGTTTCCTTGCACCAAAAATTTATCTACCAACACGTATGGATTTTAGCAATACAGAGCTTTTACACCATATTCTATACCATGAAACAATGCATATTCGCAGAAAAGATAACTGGATTAAGACAGTGATGCTTGTGGCACTCTGCTTGCACTGGTTTAATCCATTGGTCTGGATTATGTCCAAATATCTGGCTTCAGACTTAGAGTTTGCATGTGACGAAGCTGTGCTTCGACAGTATGACAAAGAAGAAATCCGAAAAAATTATGCACTTAGCCTACTTGCAATGGTGATTACAGGAAACCGACCAACTCTACTTTATAGTGCCTTTTCCAAGACAGAGGTCGAAAGACGCATTCAAAGTATTTTGCAGTATCACAAGGCTTCCTCCTTATTGCTTTTGTTATCAATATGTTTTGTATTGAGTGGGTCCGTTGTTTTTGCCACTGGTGGACAAGCTCCGTTTTCTTCTTATCTGACTTCTTTCTGCGCTTCCGATAGCTGTCGTTGGGGTGTAACAGCAAGTCTAACGAGAGGTGCATATCTTGGTAAAAATGCAGAGAATATTGCAGAAGAACTTATCTTTGATATTATGCGTTCAGATACCACAAACGATCCTAAACTCTTGGAAGACCAAATTCTAACTGCTCTTTCTAATCAATTTCATGTGGAGCGAAACGCATTTACACTCGACTTCTCGCTGTGTCTGGACCGTGAAACACTTTTCCAAGAATATGCCAAATGGGGGTTAGTTCGCGAAGATAAAAACAGTGACTTTATGTTATACAAAGAAGAAACAATTCGCACCTACTCTGATAAGATGCTTGGACGTTATACATCTCAGCCAGAAGGTGCTGTAGATATTGTAGTCGAACGGAACCACCTTGGGGATATCACTGCTGTCAATGTATTTCGTAAAGGGGACACAGTGTATGATCGCCGCACCAGAGAGTTGCAACAGTCCAGTTTTACTTATTAAAAAATGTGTGTCAACATATGCATTTTTTTTAAAGCATGTTTCTATAAATCGAAAGAGCATGTTGCAAGATGAATCAGGTATTCAATATCTTTTGCCCCAGCAGTTTCATATGCAGAGTGCATGGCAAGCTGCGCCAATCCAATATCCGCAGCTTCCATGGATACCTGTGCCATCGTAAGATTACCAAGCGTTCTACCTCCCGGAATATCCGAGTGATTCGCATAGATTTGAAACGGAATATCATTTTTTCTACAAAGATTTTTTACATATGCTGCGGAACAAGCATCCGTCGCATATTGCTGACCACCATGGTATTTCAAAACCACACCTTTATTTAGGTAGGGTCTATTGGTTAGGTCTGCTTTTGCTCCTTGGTTTGGATGACATGCATGTGCATTGTCTGCACTAATCATAAAACTGCCCACATTCCATCGACGAAACATCGCTCTGTCTGCTCCAAATCCCTCGGCAATCGTTTCCAATGTATCTCGTAAAAAAGTGGAATCTGCTCCCTGCCTTGTAAGGCTTCCTACTTCTTCATTGTCAAATACAGCAAGTACATTAATATAACTATCTGGTTTTCCAGCAATAATTCCTTCCAATCCGGCAAAGACACATGCAAGATCGTCATATCGCGGTGCCATAATAAACTCCTGTTCTATACCTGCCAAAACTGCTTTTTCGCAATTTTCTACATATAAATCATAAGATAAAATATCTTGTACACTATAGTTTCTTCCCGTTATTTCGGTCAATGTTTTAGCAAGTACTTTGTTCAACATTCCTTTTGATGTTTTTTCTCTATTCTCTTGACAAATCATAGACAAAAGTGGCATCATATCATATTGCGTGCTAAGCGTTACACCATTGTTCATATCACGGTTCATATGAATCGCAAGACTTGGTATCACACAAATATTATCTTTTAATCGCACAAGATGTGTTGCGATCTCATTTTCATTTTCCACACAAACTCTTCCCGCAATTGTAAGCGGTCTGTCAAGCCATGTGGATAGAATCATCGAACCATACTTTTCTGTATTGATGCTGACATACATACCTTCCTTTGTAATTTCAGGATTCTCTTTTATTTTAAATGCTGGAGAATCAGAGTGCGCTGCATATACATGCCAACCTTTCACAGTACTTATCTCGCATTCTGGTATCCGAAAAGCAATAAGTGACGAATCATTTCGGATTACAAAATAGCTCTTGCCCTTTTCAAGATGCCATATCTCCTTCTCAGAAAGTTCTACAAACCCTTCTTTCAAAAGTTTCTTTTTCATGTTGGCTATTGCATGATAACTTGTCACACCATTATCTAGAAATTCCATTAACGATTTTATTGTTTCCATTGTTCTCCTCCCATATCATACTAATGGACTATAGGAAAACAACTAATGTCTCTTGACTTATCCATTTCTCCGATTTCGTATGCATTCACGAAGAAATATCCTACACAGTTCGCATTAGTTATTCTTCTATAATCTCAAATCATATCGATTGCCTCGCCAATACCCCCAACACCAAGCACGTGAATCCCCTCCACTTTATCCATACTTTCCAGATTAACGCGCGGCATAATAACGGTCTGATACCCAAGCTTTTTTGCCTCCTGCACACGCTGTTGTGCCATGTTCACTGCACGCACCTCACCGCTCAATCCTACTTCGCCAAACACAATAGTTCTCTCATCGATTGCGCGGTTCTTAAAGCTTGACACAATTGCCATAATCAATCCCAAATCGATTGCAGGTTCATTAATCTTCATGCCACCTGCAATATTTACATAGGCATCACAGTCTCCAATCTGCAATCCCAATCTTTTTTCTAACACTGCCATTAACAAATTCACTCGATTAAAGTCCGTACCCGTTGTCTGGCGCCTTGGTATGCCGAAGTTTGTTCTACACACTAACGCCTGTATCTCTATTAAAATTGGTCGAGTTCCTTCCACAGAACAGACTACAACAGAACCGCTTGCCCCAATTGGTTTGCCACTCAACATATATTCTGAAGGATTTTCCACTTCAATCAACCCTTCTTTACGCATTTCAAACACACCAATTTCATTGGTTGAACCAAAACGATTTTTCACACCGCGCAATATTCTGTAGGAAGCATATCTGTCCCCCTCAAAATACAAGACAGTATCCACCATGTGTTCCAAAACTCTTGGACCGGCTACAGTGCCCTCTTTTGTCACATGTCCTACAATAAAGATTGCAGGTCCCATTCCCTTTGCCAACTGTAAAAATACATTTGTTGCCTCTCTCACCTGCGAGACACTTCCTGGAGCAGATGCAACTGACTCCTGATACATTGTCTGTATAGAATCAATAATGACAACTTCTGGTTCTGTATGTCGTATTGTTTCTTCCACAGCACCAAGATCTGTCTCACATAACAACAGCATTGTATCTTTAAATTCCCCTATCCGAACTGCCCGAAGCTTAATCTGCTTTAGAGATTCCTCGCCTGAGATATAAAGCACTTTTCTGCCCCCGTTGGCAAGCAATCTGCACATTTGTAGTAACAGTGTGGACTTACCGATACCTGGATCACCACCTACCAAGGTCAAAGAACCATGCATAATTCCCCCGCCAAGTACACGGTCCAATTCTGCTATCCCCGTATGCATCCGATCTTCTTCTCGCATAGAGATAGAACCGATCTCGACAGGTTTTGCTGCCTCTCGAAATGGTGTAATTTTTGTATTGCTTGTTGTGTTAACTTTCTCCTCCACAAAAGTATTCCACTTTTTGCAGGCAGGGCATTGTCCCATCCACTTAGAGGACTCATGTCCGCATTCCTGACAGAAAAATATTGTAGTACTTTTTTTGGCCATAGACACCTCCATAAAGATACCTCCTCAGATGAGGAGGTATCTTTTGTCTATTTCTTTATGATTTTCACTGCGACTTCACCGGAACCTTCCAATTCCACACTAATGCTAAGCTTTCCAGAAAGATTTGTCTTCATGACACCAGCGCTTTCTCCTGCTACTATCACTTCATATTCACAATCGTCTTCTGTACCTACTGTAATCTGTGCATCTTGACTGCCTTCCACCGTAAAAGAGATTCCGCTTTCGCTCTCACAAAAATTATGAACGGAGGTACCCGGAACTGATTCATACAAAAACAAACCATTTTTCTCCAGCTTCGTCATCGCCTGAAAGGTCTTTACCTTATACATATCGCCAGCGTGTTCGTAATCCTCAAGCTTTGCTTTTGCTGCCAGCTCGTGATTACCAAAGCTGATATTTCCGTTACTCTCGGAACGTAGCAATTCATCAATTACTGCCATTTCATTTGTCCTCCTAAAAGTTATAAGAATTAAATTGTACATTACACTATAATAATATACTATATTTTTCTCTTTTTCCACAATTATTGTTATCTTTCTAAAATTTAAGATGTTGCTTCCTTTTGTTCTTTAACAGTAAAAGTTACCTTATCGCCACGCACACCAGCACTCACAGTATCTCCTCTCTTGACCCTGCCTTCCAAAATCGCAGTGGCAAGTTCATTCTCCACCACATTTTGTATCGCACGTTTGAGTGGTCGCGCCCCCATTTTTAATTCAGAGTGATTTTTTACCAAATACTCTTTTAATGTATTTGTAAAAGATAAATCAATATCCATCTGTGTTCTACACCGTTCACAAAGATTTTTTGATAAAAGTGTAACAATTTGTTTCATATCCTGCTCTGTCAGTGGATGGAACACCATAATCTCGTCAATACGATTGATAAACTCTGGCTTAAAGAGACGTTTCACTTCTTCCATAACACCAGACTTCATTTTATTGTAATCTGCTTCCACATCTCTTTTCGCGGCAAATCCAAGATTTTTGGGATCAACAATCCGCTGTGCTCCTGCATTGGAAGTCATAATCAATATTGTGTTCTTAAAGCTCACTTTTCTGCCTTTGGAATCTGTGATATGCCCATCATCAAGCACTTGCAAAAGAATATTAAACACATCTGGGTGTGCCTTTTCAATCTCGTCAAACAATACTACAGAATATGGGGATCTGCGCACCTTTTCACTGAGCTGTCCTCCCTCCTCAAAACCTACATATCCTGGAGGAGATCCCACCATTTTCGATACAGAATGTGACTCCATATATTCTGACATATCTACACGTATCAGTGCATTCTCGGAGCCAAACATTGCCTCTGCAAGCGCTTTGGATAATTCTGTCTTACCCACACCAGTAGGTCCAAGAAATAGAAAGGAACCAATAGGTCTGTTAGGGTCCTGAAGTCCCACACGGCCGCGCTTCATAGTCTGTGCGATCGCAGTGACTGCTTCCTCTTGACCAATCACACGCTTATGAAGGATAGACTCTAACTTTAACAGTCGTTCACTCTCTTTCTGCGTTAACTTTTTAACTGGAATCTTTGTCCAATTTGCCACAACTTCCGCAATATCATTTTCTGTTACAACCAGCTTCTTTTCCTCTTGATTTTTTTCATACTTGCTTACTGCCTTGTCATACTTTTTGATCAGCTCATCTTGTGCCTTGCGCAATTCTGCAGCCTGTGTATATGCCTCCATTCGAATAGAACGCTCTATCTGCAAATCATACTTTTTAATCTGTTCTGTCATCTCCTTAAAGCTGTCAGGCACATTCATATTTTTCAGTCGAATCGCAGCAGAAGCCTCATCAATCAGATCAATTGCTTTATCTGGAAGATTTCTGTCATTAATATATCGGTCGGAAAGCTTCACAGCCGCCTCAATTGCCTCTTGTGTTATGGTCACATTATGATGCTCCTCATATTTGTATGCCACTCCATTTAGAATCTCAACCGCTTCACTTTCTGTTGGCTCCTCCACCATCACTGGCTGAAATCGTCTTTCTAACGCTGCATCTTTCTCAATATATTTGCGATACTCTGCAATTGTAGTAGCGCCAATTAATTGTATCTCTCCTCTAGACAAAGATGGCTTGAGAATATTGGATGCATCAATTGCACCCTCCGCCCCACCGGCCCCGATTAATGTGTGAATTTCATCAAGAAAAAGATAAATATTTCCCGCGTCAATCACTTCTCGAATAACTCGCTTAATACGCTCCTCAAATTCTCCACGGTACTTAGATCCCGCCACCATTCCCGCAAGATCCAATGTGACAACACGCTTATTTTTTACTGTGTCCGGCACTTCACCTTTCACAATCCGAAGCGCTAATCCTTCTGCGATCGCCGTCTTACCTACCCCCGGCTCTCCGATTAAACAGGGATTATTCTTTGTACGTCTTGACAAAATCTGTACTACACGCATTATTTCTGACTCTCTGCCTACTACTGGGTCTAGTTTTCCTTCTTTGGCAAGATATGTCAAATCTCTGCTATACTGATTTAGTGTCTGTGTCGTTCCATCTCTTTTCTTTTTATTACGACTTTTATTTAAGTCATCTTTATGCTGGTTGATGTCCTCTCCCATAGCAATTAGTGTATCCATATACAGTTTTTGCACATTAATACCAATTGTATTTAAAAGCCTTAATCCTACATTCTCGCCTTCTCTAAGCATCGCAAGCAAAATGTGTTCTGTCCCTGTCATCTGGCTTTTATATTTTTCTGCTAACCTGTGACTGTCCTCAAGTACCTTTGCTGCCCTTGGGGAATATCCATCTCGCTCAAGTATTGCAACATTTCCTTCTGGTGCAATCAATTCTTTAATCATACTGATAAGCTGTACATCATCCACACCGTTCTCTGTAAGCACTCTCGCTGCAACACCTGTCTTTTCCTTTACAAGCCCCACAAGAATATGCTCACTCCCGATATAGCTTTGATGCAGATCTTTCGCGGCTTTGGCAGCCTTTTGCAGCGCCACCTTCGCCTTATCTGTAAACTGCTGCATTTCTTCTATGCCTCCATGTCATATTTATTTGATCAGATTTCTGTTTCATAACCTTCGTATATCTCATCGATCAGAGCATGAACTTCCTCTCTCGATATCCGCTTACAGCTACTCTTTGCCAAAAGCACTTGCATATTGCGCTTTAGGTCCTCCCGCGCCTGCATCTTGTCAATGTCAATTGCAATCACTGCGCCTTTTCGTCTGTCCACTTTCACAAAACCTTCCTGTTTCAGAACAGAGTATGCCTTGTTGACTGTATGCATATTGATTCCTATCGCATCTGCAAGCTGTCTTACTGAAGGAAGTGCATCTCCTTCCTGAAACTGAGACGTGGCTATTCCAATGATAATCTGGTTGCGCAATTGCAGATAAAGGGCTTCATCACTGTTAAAATCAATTTCTATATACATTTCTCACGCCCCTTCGCAAAAGAACCTGCCTGACTTTTACAATCAGACAAGTCCCTTTGCCTTAAAATATCTATTCTATATCCATAAAATCCATATCGTCATCTTCTAAAAGATTCTTCGCTTTATAACCTTGGGGCCGCTCATTTGGAACTCTTTCATTTGGAACGCGTTCACCCTGCGGCTGCGGACGACGCACTGGCTGTGGTCCTTGCTGAGGCTGTGGGCGTCTTAGCGGCTGACCTCCTTGCGGTGCACCGCCTCCCTGCGGACGTCTTGGCGGCTGTGGTTCCTGTGGCATTCCACCTCCTTGTGGGCGTCTTGGCAATTGCTGCGTCTGTGGACGCCTTGGCGGTTGAGCTCCCTGCGGTGCATTGCCTCCCTGTGGACGACGCACTGGCTGCGTTTCCTGTGATGTACCTCCTCCTTGCGGACGACGTACTGGCTGTGGTCCCTGCGGTGTACTTGGCTGCGGACGACGCACCGGCTGTGGTCCTTGTGGACGACGCACTGGTTTTGGTTCTTCTTCCTCTAATTCTTCAAGGTCCTCAATATCATCCTCTGGATACTCTACATCATCATCATCATCCTTGTAGGAACCACCATTCCCTCGAAGTTTAAGTAACAGTAGACCAATTACTGCCACCAATATAATAACAATCACCATCAACACAATCACCGGAATCAGTCCAATACCACTTTCCAGTTTGCTAGGCACTTTTGCATTTGGCGCAGTATAAACATATCTCTGATAAACATCTTCTTGTTTGTCACAAAGAAACCATCCTTCCTCGCCATCTTGTCTTCGCCCATAAAGTAGAATAAACGTTCCGTTCGCATATCCTTTACAACTTTGCTCCTCACTAATTTTGAGTGATGCTAGTTCAAATCCTGGTAATATATAAGGCGGTTCCTCATCCGTGTCCATAATTGTAACTGTATTCTGCACTGGCTCTGGCTGTGCTGGCGGTTCCTCCACAGATGGTTCTTCCACTGGCTCCGTCTCGGGCGGCATCTCCTCCTCTGGATTTTGTTCTCCCGTAATTTCAGAAGTTGCTGTATCGGCTGGTACATTATCTGTTGTCACAAGATCAGCTCGTATAAATCCAGTCACCTCTTTATCATTGTGATTAAAAGATACCTGATACCACTTGCCATCTGAGCCCTGTGCTTCACCGGTTACAGTCAATACCATTCCTTTATTTACCGTCGCCACAATACCGTGGTTGGTGGAAGCTCCTGATCGGATACGTCTGCCATTATCTTTGACGGTAACCTTCTTGGCATCAACTGGCGTTGCCGTTGTCGTCGAGGAATTAGAGGATGATGAGGAAGATGCACTGCCCTGAATCGTATTAATTGCGGAAGCGTCTTTCACATCTAATAAATCGCTTCTAATATATCCCTTTGTATTGGCATCCACATAGACCTGATACCAAACTTTGCCGTCATTTCCCGTTGTCTGTCCAGCAATGTCAACTGTTTTTCCTTGCTTCACACTTCCAATCTGCTCACTTTTTGCATCCGCTGATGCTCTGATTGCAGCACTCTTAACCTTCACGGTTCCCTGTCCATCAGCAAAGCTTATTATTCCAACACTTAATATATTGCAGAATAACAGCAATGCAAATATATGCTTTATCCAGTTTCTTTTGTTCTCTTTCATTATTTTACTCCCCGTTCACTTCATCAATTGCTTTCCCAATATCATGGCGCATATACTTATTGTCAAAATCTATCCATTCGGTAGCTGCATAAGCATTTGCCCGTGCTTCCTTCAAATCTGCTCCCTTGGCTGTCACACCCAGCACGCGCCCTCCATTGGTAATAAACTTTCCATTCTCATCAAGTTTTGTGCCTGCATGGAAACAATAATATCCATCTTTGTCTTCAAATTGCTCGAGACCTCTAATCTCCAAACCTTTATCATAATGAACAGGATACCCATCACTTGCAAGTACTACACAGACTGCTGCATTATCTTCAAATTGAAGATCAACTGTATCCAATGTCCCATCAATACAAGCTTCCATAACTTCTATGATATCCGTTTTCATACGCGGAAGTACTACTTGTGCTTCTGGGTCCCCAAATCGTGCATTATACTCCAGCACTTTCGGCCCTTTGGGGGTCAACATTAGTCCAAAGAAAATAATCCCTTTAAATGTTCTTCCTTCTGCTGCCATCGCATCAACTGTCGCCTGATAAATATATTTTTGGCAGAACGTATCAATTTCTTCTGTATAAAAAGGACTTGGCGAAAATGTTCCCATACCGCCTGTGTTCAATCCCTGATCGCCGTCCTGTGCTCTTTTATGGTCTTGTGCTGAAGTCATTGTTTTAATTGTCTTCCCGTCTACATAAGACAACACAGATACCTCACGCCCTGTCATAAATTCCTCAATGACCATGCAATTTCCAGCAGCACCAAATTGTTTATCCAACATGATAGAGCGTACACCGTCCTTCGCTTCCTCTAGGGACTGACAAATCAACACACCTTTTCCAAGTGCCAAGCCATCTGCCTTTAATACGATAGGAAAATCAGCCGTCTCAAGATAGGCCAACGCTTTGTCCGCATCATCAAATGTTTCATAAGCTGCTGTCGGTATTTGGTATTTTTTCATGAGATCTTTGGAAAATGCCTTGGAGCCTTCCAATATTGCCGCATTTTTTCTTGGTCCAAATACCCTGAGTCCTGCATCTTCAAACATGTCCGTCAGTCCACCCACCAGCGGGTCATCCATACCAATGATTGTGAGATCGATCTGTTTATCCTTTGCAAATGCCACAAGTTTGTCAAATTCCATGGCACCAATTGGAACGCATTCTGCAATCTGTCCAATGCCTGCATTTCCAGGAGCACAATAGATTTGATCCACCTTTGGACTTTTTTGTACACTTGTCGCAATCGCATGTTCCCGTCCGCCACTTCCTACGATTAAAACTTTCATTTGTCTCTCATGTCCTTTCCATAGCCGTTTGCTATCATATTGACTGCCTGCGGCAGTATTATCCACTCCGCCTGCTCCATAACGCGCCGTTGAAGGGTTTGCGGTGTATCCTCTGGTAGAACTTCAACTGCCTTTTGCAATAATATTGGTCCTGTGTCCGTTCCCTCATCTACATAATGAACAGTCGCCCCTGTAACTTTCACCCCTCGTGCAAGCACTGCCTCATGTACGCGAAGTCCATAATATCCCTTTCCACAGAATGAGGGAATTAGTGCTGGATGAATATTAATGATACGCCCTTCATACTTCTGAATCATCTTTGGTGGAATCACTACCAAAAAACCTGCTAATACAACCAAATCAGGCTTTGCCTCATCGACACTCTGTAAAAGTGCATCATTAAAGAGTTCCCGATTCTCGTAGTCCTTTGGGGATACCACAACAGCATCAATATCCTTTTTCTTTGCTCGTTCCAATGCATATGCACCTTTATTGTTGCTAATCACTCTTACAATTTGTGTGTTTGTAACAGTTTCTGAATCGATCGCATCCATAAGGGCCTGAAGATTCGTCCCCCCTCCAGACACACACACACATACTCTTAGCATATCGTTACTCCCTTTTCACCGTCTTGTATCTCACCAATCACATAACAAGTCTCCCCAGAAGCTTTGATGGCTTCCATCGCTTTCTCCACATTGATAGGATCTACTGCCAGAATCATTCCAACACCCATATTGTACGTATTGTACATTACATGTTCTTCTATCGCACCTTTTTTCTGTAATAATTTAAATATCGCCGGAACTTCATAGCTGTCTTTTCTAATCACAGCTTGTACTCCGTCGTGGAGCATACGTGGAACATTCTCGTAAAATCCTCCACCTGTAATATGACTGCACGCCTTAATCTGAACACCTGCTTCCTTAACATTCTGTAGTGCTTTCACATAGATAATGGTTGGTTCAATCAACGCCTCTCCAAGTGTCTTTCCTAGCTCCTCATAATACGTATTTAGACTTTCTTTCGTCATATCGAACACTTTTCTGACAAGAGAAAAACCATTGCTGTGTACGCCGCTTGACGCAATTCCAAGCAACACATCACCGGCCTTTAGATCGGCACCTGTAATAAGATCTTTTTCATCCACTACGCCTACCGCAAACCCTGCAAGGTCATATTCTTCCTCTGGCATCAATCCTGGATGTTCTGCAGTTTCGCCTCCAATCAACGCGGCACCGCACTGTTTGCAACCTTCTGCCACACCCTTTACAATCGTCGCAATCTTCGTAGGCTCATTCTTGCCACATGCAATATAATCAAGGAAAAATAATGGTTCACCACCCGCGCAGGCAATATCATTGACACACATAGCAACACAATCAATTCCCACGGTATCATGTTTATCCAGCAAAAATGCCAGTTTAATCTTTGTTCCAACTCCATCTGTACCAGAAACCAAAGTCGGTTTTTCCATCTTCTTAAATTTCTCCATAGAAAAAGCACCCGAAAAACCGCCAATCCCACCAAGTACTTCCGGTCTAACTGTCTCCTTCACATACTGTTTCATAAGCTCCACGGACTGATATCCGGCTTCAATATCTACACCTGCATTCTTGTAATCCATATTTTCCTCCCTTATACTACTTTTTCAAGTACTCTTGATATCCTATCTCCTGTAACTTTGCATCTTTTTTCATCACCTGTTCTCCAAGATCTACAGCATAGTCCTTTATCTTTTCAAGCAATGTGTTATCTGATGTCGCAAGAATCTTTGCCGCCAGCAGTCCCGCATTTGCTCCACCGTTAATTGCCACTGTCGCTACGGGTATTCCAGATGGCATCTGTACGATAGAATACAGAGAATCTCGTCCTCCAAGCGAAGTTGTGTGCATTGGAATGCCAATCACAGGCATTGGGAAGATTGCCGCACACATTCCTGGCAAATGCGCTGCCATTCCTGCCCCTGCAATTATCACCTTAAAACCTTTCTCCTCTGCAGTCTTCGCATAAGAAAAAAATACATCTGGCTCTCTATGTGCCGAGATAATTCGCATCTCATAAGAAATCCCAAGTTTATCCAATATCTCCGCAGCCTTCGCCATAACAGGCATATCCGAATCGGAACCCATCACAATACCAACTTGTGCCATAACAAACCTCCAACCAAAAAATTACTTCTTTTCCTATAGTTTACAAACAATAGCCCAATACGTCAACAAATTTTTTCTTTCATGTCCTATCAAAAGTAACAACAGTTCAACCTTTCGTTTCCTGTTGCAAATATCAAGTCATGCGCCCACACTATTTTGCAGACTTTGCAATAAATACAAAGTCCTAACTTTCCAAAGCATCATTGAGTTCCTCTGTGCCTGCCAACACAAATCTTCCGCACTCAATAATAGGATATGCAACACCACTACGGTCATACGCAACAATGCTTCCCAACTCGTCATATGGAATTGTAATATCTGTGTGACATGCAAAATATGCCTTAGATGGGTCCGTCTTTCTCAGTCTGGAAATAGAGTTTTCCTTCGCAATAACTTCCTTTCCATCCTCATTATAAACTCGAACATCCTCACTTCTCGCATAACAAGTATCCCCGACGGCAAAGTGCGGTCCAGTTTTCTCTGCAATTAGTATTGGGAAAAGCCTTGCAATATCATACTTTTTCGCAGTCATATACGCCGTTGTGTTTGTGCCAATCGCAAATTCTCCAATTGGAAGTGTATCATAATGAAAAAGTACATTTGCCTTAATATAGTCTTTATTTTGCGCTGCATCCTCAAAATTTGTACAGTTGTAATCTACAATCATACCATCTTGAAAATCAATCTCTAAATTATGATATTCCAATTCATTCAAAAAAACACGACTGACGTGAAGTTTTCCATTGGTTCCTTCAAGCACTGGTGATGTAAACACCTCACCGACAGGAATATTGACATCTGCAACACAATTTTCAAATATCGCTTCTTTTTCAGGGTCCGCAATTGGATAAAGTGTTATCCGAAAATCTGTTCGATTTCCATTCATCCCTTTAATCTGCACATATTCTGCCTTGTTGAGCGTCTCAATTATCTTAGCCTGTATGCGCTCATAGGTTTTGTAGTCCAATGTATTTAATCGAATGGTCTCATCAAAAATTTCCCCAAACTGTTCACCAATGCCAGGAACAGGAAATGCGATAATTGTAAAGCTACGCTCTGCTGGATTAATATACTTGCTTGTAATATCTGCGGACGCGCCTCTTAATTCTGCGGACAATTTCTGCTGTTCTGCATTGAGACTACACGTCGTACTCTTTGGTTTTGGCGTAAACGGAGTCTCACCAAAAACTTCAATGACCGCTGGGCCAGCATAGACCGCAGCTTTTTCCTTTACTGCCTCATAGGCGAGCTTCAACACCTCAAGATTCCTGTTTACCAATTTCTTGTCAAGAAACAGTGCTATATCATCTTTGTGGTCATATAAATATTGCTTGTTTGCATCTGCTCCAAAATATCCCCTCTTACGCACAACATTTTTATTGAAAATACTGTTCTCACACCGATATATCGTTGGTTTTAATCCCATTTTTGCAAAATTTGCAATTGCTGCCCGCACCACGCGCTCAAAGCCTAACATATAATGCAAATCTACAGTTTCCTTTTTATCAAGATTGATATGTGCCTTGGCGAAACCAATCCGATACCCTTCTGTATAAGTATCTGCCATCAGTTGAATCCGTTCCTCTGGCAATGAATTTAAATACAATGCCATTTTTTCCACATCTGGCGATACATACTCCCCATAATGATACAAATAGCGCAAATCACTCAAGTCGCTATCCATCACAATACGAACTGCAAAATCGCAATCTGCATCAACTAAATTGCGGATTCTGCGCCCACAAGAAGTCTCCGAATAATCACTCACAAACCAATACAGAGTATCTTTAATATCCTCTAAATTAGGAATTGCCGCTTCCTCTGGCAATGCCATAAGCGTTTTCTCTGATTCCGCGTGCGAAAATGCATAGTAAATTTCCACGAAAAGTTCCATCCGAATGACCATCTCCTCAAAATCCTGTTCAAAGGCATATGGTATCATCGCTCGAATTTCCGTGTATAAAAAGGACAGCAATCTGCCCATTTCCTGTCCAAACTGCGCGCAAGAATAGGAAGGATTTGCATAACTATTATTATATTGCTCGTCGAGAATATCATTATACAATGCTTTATTTTCTGCACGCAGCGCTTCAAGTCCCACAATTTTACTTCTGTTATCGCATGTATTTACCACCATCAAAATAAAATTTGCTGTTCTCTGAAAAAACTCTTTGTAATTCTCAGCCACTTCCTGTGTTGTAACAATCTCTTTAATACGATTGCAGGAAAGCTGATACCTTTCTGTTATAATATCCATCTTAATCTCCATTCCGCCGCCAAACGGCAGCACAAATAGTAATATATAAAAACGACTTCTTAGGCAGTGTCTTTTGCTGACTTAGAAGTATTTTTCAATTTATTACGCCTAAATAAAATATACCGCCACTAGCTAATATCGCCAGCAGGTTTAGCATAATACCAACAATTGGGAAAAAACGAAAAATATCCTTTTCCATCAATGAGCGTACTCCCAACACTAGTCCCGCCACAGCATAGATCATAACAAGAACAATCACAACTCCATACTGCATTAGCGCTTCCCCCTTATTTAAAAAAGTTAAATAAACCGCTATACAGACAGAACTACATGCAATCAATCCTAATATTGATGACATAATACCCCATCTTGGATTTTTCTTGTCTGTAAAAATATAACCTTTTCTACCAAAAATCCGAAACATATCTCAATTCCTCCATCGTCTATATGGCAATCAAACAAAGGATAAGTTTATTCTTACTCGTGCGATTCGTTTTCCTTTAGGTGCCCACGTGCATGGGAAATGGGCATTTCGTATGAAATGCCCACGCCGCAAAAGATACTCACGGCAGATAAAATCCGCCGTGAGTATCGCGCCATCCACAACCGCACAGCGGCATAATTCCTCATGTGGCTGTGCATATCACATGATACTAAGTGGCAGATTTATCCGACGCTCAGTATAATATCTTAGACTTGCCTGCCAAAAGCCTGCCCCCACTTACCAAAAGCATCACCCCGCTTGTAAGCCCCACAACAATAGATATCACGCCCAACACAATTGAAAGCGCACCAGAACGCCCCATTGTCTTATATATCTTCTCGTTCATACATTCCCCTCCATTTCACAATTTTTTATTTGGCACCATACTGCGCATAATACATATCGATGGCTTCTTTCATCTCATTATCAATTATCACTCTGCCATTGTACGGCTGATTATACAAGTATTCTACAACTTCCTCCATAGTGACAATCGCACCAGTCTCAATTCCGTATACCTCGCGGATTTCTGCAAGCGCATTCTTCTGTGTTTTTCCACGCTCCTGACGATTTAAACTCACCATCAATCCCACAACATCGACATTTGCCTGTTCCATTAAAATAGGAAAAGTCTCCTCAATCGATTTGCCAGAAGTTGTGACATCCTCTATAATAACAACTCTGTCTCCATCATTCAAGCCGCTGCCAAGTAAAATTCCCACATCACCATGATCTTTTATCTCTTTTCTATTTGAACAGTATCTGATATCCTTACCATACAACTCACTAAACGCGATCGATGCTGCCACTGCAAGCGGAATCCCCTTGTATGCTGGACCAAAAAGTACATCAAAATCCGTACCATAATTATCGTGAATTGCTTTCGCATAATACTCGCCAAGCTTGCGAAGTTGTGAACCCGTAACATAGGCTCCCGCATTCATAAAAAATGGAGATTTCCGTCCACTTTTCAATGTAAATTCACCGAATTTAAGTACATCACTATCCACCATAAATTCAATAAACTCTTTTTTGTATTGTTCCATCTTCCCCTTACCTCCGTATACTATTTCTTTTATCTGATATATTTTATTTTCCAGCATCTGCAAATGCCTGATCGATATCTGCAATCATATCTATCACTGCCTGTCTAGACGCATCTGCAAAATGTTCTGGACCAAATTTATCATATTTTTCATTTTGATATGCCGCAATAATTCCTCTAGAAGAATTTACAATCGCACCAAGTCTATTTTCATCAAAGAAGTGTATCAGATCTTTTCCTGTTCCTCCTTGCGCACCATAACCTGGAACCAAAATATACGAGTGTGGCATTACTTTTCGTAAAATCTTGCCCTGTTCTGGGTATGTTGCACCTACCACTGCACCAACACTACTATAGCCATGTACACCCATGCACTGTGCACTCCACTCTGCAACTTTCTCCCCAACAATCTCATAGAGTGGCTTATCCTCAAATGCAATTTTGCCTGCCTGTGCTCCTGTCGCCCCAGCAGTCATCCCAGATTTTACAAATTGGTCCTGAAATTCACCGCTGCTTGGATTGGAGGTCTTCACAAGAATAAAGATTCCCTTTTTCTCCTCTTTACACACATCAATAAAGGGTTGCACACCATCAGAACCAAGATATGGATTGACTGTCACAAAATCCTCATCAAATGCGGAACATAGATTATCGCCCACTTTCACTTTACCAAGATGCGCAGTCGCATACGCTGCCGAGGTAGAACCAATATCTCCTCTTTTAATATCCCCAATTACAATCAGTCCTTTTTCTTTACAGTATGCAACTGTCTTTTGAAATGTAGAAAGCCCTGCTACTCCAAATTGTTCATACATTGCAATCTGCGGTTTGACCGCTGGAATTAAATCTGCAATCTGATCGATAATGGCTTTGTTAAACTGCCATACAGCCTCCGCCGCCCCTTCTAAAGTCTCCCCTTTTTCCAGAAAGGCCTGCTTTAAAATATAATCTGGTATAAATTTTAACATTGGGTCAAGTCCTACCACAATCGGCGCACCTGTTTTTTGTATTTTTTCAATTAATTTATCAATCATGTGTTCCCTCCGTTTATTCCGCTCTCAACAGTTCTGCATACTTTCTTATATTAGATACATTAACATACTTCTGCTCTGATTGTCCAGCTACAATTACAAGAGTTGGCGCCTGCATAACACCATATTGAACTGCAAGGTCCATGTTTTCTTCTGCATCCACAATTGTATAATCCACATTTTGAAGATATTTTTTAGCCAAACTACAGTTTGGACAAGTTTTTGTTGTAAATAGATATGTATTTTGGGGACTGTCAGACTTCCTATCGCTTATATCTGCACATTGTACCTTTTCTGGCTCCGAAAAAACAGGTTTCTTAATATTGTTCCCCATTTGATACTCTGTGCGATTCTGATACTCTTGAAGTTTTCCATCATTCCAGTTCTGCACAGGTCTATAATATCCTGTAATTCGACTATAAATTTCTGTACGTTTCCCACATTTTGGACAGTTTTTCTGTTCCCCTGTCAAGTATCCATGTTCACTACAAATAGAGTATGTCGGGGACATTGTGTAATATGGCAACTTGTAATTTGCAGCGATTGTCCGCACTAGATTTGCCGCTGCCTTCCAGTCAGGAAGTTTCTCTCCCAAAAACGCATGAAATACAGTACCTGATGTGTAAAGTGTTTGCAGCTCATCTTGTATATCAAGTGCATCAAAAATATCTGTCGTATAATCAACTGGCAAATGGGAAGAATTCGTATAATAAGGTTTATCTCCTTCATTTCCCGCAGTAATAATATCACTCCAACGCTCTTTATCATGTTTTGCAAGCCTGTAAGTTGTACTTTCTGCAGGAGTCGCCTCCAAATTATATAAGTCTCCGTACTGCTCCTGGTAATCTGCTAGACGTTCTCTCATATGATTTAGAACATCTTTTGCAAACTGTTGTACCTTCTTGTGGGATAGGTCTGCCCGCAACCACTTCGCATTCAGTCCTGCTTCATTCATGCCAATCAGTCCGATTGTCGAAAAGTGATTGTCAAATTTACCAAGATAACGTTTTGTATAAGGATATAATCCCTCCTCCAAAAGTTTGGAAATCACATTGCGTTTTATTTTTAATGAGCGTGCACTAACATCCATTAATCGATCAAGGCGCTTGTAAAAATCTGCCTCATCCACTGCAAGATAGGCAATACGCGGCAGATTGATTGTCACAACGCCAACACTTCCTGTACTTTCCCCTGAGCCAAAGAATCCACCTGTCTTCTTCCGCAGTTCCCGCAAATCAAGCCGCAGTCGGCAGCACATACTGAGCACATCTGACAGTTGCATATTGGAATTAATATAGTTTTAAAAATAAGCTGTTACATAATTTGAAGTAATCACAAACAACAGAAGATTAATTTCTGTGTCTGACCAGTCAAAATCGCGTGTTATAGAATAGGTTGGAATCGGATATTGAAATCCACGTCCATTGGCGTCACCTTCAATCATGGTCTCAATAAACGCCTTGTTAACCATATCCATTTCTGCCTTGCAGTCTCCATAGGTAAAGGGCATCTCCTCACCGCCCACAATTGCCGGAAGATTTGCAAGGTCATTTGGAACAGTCCAATCCAATGTAATATTGCTAAATGGTGCTTGGGTTCCCCAGCGACTCGGTGTATTGACCCCATAAATGAACGACTCAATACACTTTTTGACTTCACAATAAGAAAGGTTGTCCGCCTTCACAAAAGGAGCAAGATATGTATCAAACGAGGAAAATGCTTGCGCACCAGCCCACTCGTTTTGCATAATACCAAGAAAATTAACCATTTGACTACAAAGCACAGATAAATGACGCGCAGGAGACGACGTAATTTTTCCCGGAATGCCGCCAAGCCCTTCTCTGATAAGCTGTTTTAAAGACCAGCCTGCACAATATCCTGTAAGCATGGACAAATCATGAATATGAATATCTGCACTTCTATGTGCGTTAGCAATCTCCTCGTCATAGATTTCAGACAACCAGTAATTTGCCGTAACAGCCCCAGAATTGTACAGAATCAGTCCTCCCACAGAATAAGTTACTGTCGAGTTCTCTTTTACCCTCCAATCTTCAATTTTCACATAGCTATCCACAACCTCCTTATAATCCAGAATTGTGGATTTCATATTGCGCATTTTCTCGCGGTGTTTTCTGTATAGAATAAATGCCTTTGCAGTCTCTGTGTAACCTGCCTGCTCCAACACTTTCTCCACACTGTCCTGAATATCCTCAACATGGACAGTGCCATCTTTTATCTTACTCTGAAAATCTGCTGTAACACGCAGAACTAGCAAATCGATCATATTCTGATCAAACTGCATCTGTGTCGCATTAAATGCCTTAATAATCGCACTGCTAATCTTGTCCAAACAAAATGTTGTCTTATTTCCATCTCTCTTTATAACCTCAAACATTGAATCGACTCCTTCACTTAATTTTATTGCGAAAACTTAATGAATCAATGATAGCAGATGGAATATATGAAGTCAATCGAACACTACTAAATATCATATGTTGTTTTTTGTCGAATACAATATCTAGTGTTTTGTGCAACTATCGAGTTTTTAAAAATTCATTCTCTTTTTTGGCTTTCTCGTCATCTGGATACGTTTTTAGATACTCTTGTATCATTGTTTTCGCTTCAGAGAAATTTCCCATATACTCCTTTGCGACAATCTGATTGAAGCGCAACTCCTGAAGGTAAGCAGAACTTCCCATAGCAATTCCTTTCTCAAATGTCGCCGCTGCCTCCTCATACTTCTGCTGATTCATCAGACAGATACCAAGGCTATTATAGAGTGCTGCATCTGGTTCATTGTTGTCCAGATAAGTCTGGTATACCATCGCTGCATAGTTCATATCACCAAGTTTCTCATAAGTCTGTCCTAATATCATAGAAAGCTTTGGGTCATTTCCTTTGATTGAGTTATCAAGACAAATCTGCGCATTTTGATAATCTTCAAGATAATAATATAAAATTCCTTTCTCCCCATCTTTTAACTTCTTATTCTTGTCTAAAAATGCCTGTACATACGTCTTTCCCTGTTCGCCAAATCCCGCTGCCTGCATCTCCACATAAGCGTCTGTCACCAACTCGAGATTGCCGGAATCCAACGCAAACGCTTTCTCAAAATCAGCAATCGCTTCGTCATAGCGATTTTGCCGCAATATTGCACATGCGCGCAAATAATAAGCTTCTTTTTCTTTTTTCTTCAGCGTGATAATCGCTGAGTAAATCTCCTCTGCCTGCGCATATTTCTTTTGCTTCATATAGGCAGATGCAAGATAGTAATTGATATCGTACTCAAGTGCCGTCAATCTGTCCCCAGCAAATTTAATTGCGTTGAGAAAAGCAGTTTCCGCATCCGCATAATTTCCAAGTCCCATATAGGCAATTCCCTGCCCTCTGTACGAAAGTTCCATATCCTCCTTGTCTAATAACGCCTGCTCAAACTTTTCCATTGCACCTTGAAAATCATACTGTTCCACCAATTCCATTCCGGCAGTTAGATTTGTATTCTCCGGTTTTTTTGCGCAACCTCCTATTAGTATTACAAATATAAGCACACAAGTGCCTATCTTTATCCTCCATATTATTTTTCGATTTCTTTTTTGTGTTACAATCATAATAATCCCCTATGCCGCTTTGGGCGACTCAAATAGAAATGAAAAACGCTGTCCTTTGCGTTTTCCCGTGTGAAATTTTAATTTCACACTAACTCTCTATATCCACTCATCGAGCCATACATGTTTTCGCAATAATTTTGCCTTTTGTACAAAATACTTTCTAATCTTTATTGTATTTCCCTCGCAGAGTAAACGATATTCATATCGTTTTAGCGCCGAGGAAAACGAACAAGTCGCTGCTGCGTCAAGAATCCTGCGCACAGTCTCAGTTTCCAGTGCATTGGCAAAAAGATACTCTCTTGTTTTCTCATTGTAGCTATATTCTCTAACATACGCATAAAAAAGCACTGTCAAAACCTTAATATAATACACATGCATACTGTCTGTCAGTTTTTTATCATGATATCGTTTTACGGTTTCCACATGATATGTATAGACTATCCTAATAAAATCAATTAGTTTTTTAATAGGATAATGCCTCATAATACTTCTATCTTTTGGCTCAAAATAATAAATCATTGCCTTTGTCATAAAACAATTTTCACAATGCTCAAAATATTCTGATACAAATAAAAAATCCGCGCCAATCATAACACCTGTTCTAAATTCAATGTGATAGTCTCTAATAATTCTACTTTTAAAAAGCTTTCCCCAACATGTATGAAATACTGGTTCTGTGTACATTAGTCGACACGCTTCCTGCATATCTGTTGATATCACTTCCGAGATTGGCAACATCTGCGCCTTCAGCTTTCCATTGTCTTTATATATCGGGTCATACGCCACTCCACCACTTTCCAAATAACGTTTTTTATATTTCTTTTTTACTGTACATGTAATATAACTGTATGCTATAAAGTCTGCATACTCCTCAAGCACTGCTGCCTCTATCTGTTCCCATGCATCTTCACAAAGCCTGTCCCGCGCATCCAAAAACAGAATATAATTTCCTGATGCCATTTCAATCCCGACATTGCGCACATCTATCTCTTTACATTCCTCTGGTATCACTATCAGCTTAATGCGTTTGTCCCGCTGAATATATCGATTGACCACAGCAGCAGTCTCATCCGACGCACTCGTATTGAACACAATACATTCCATTTCTATTGTTTCTCGTGGGCATCTCGTAACACTTCTAAGACATGCCGCAATCCGTTTGTACCACTCTTTTGGATACACCGAACTATGTTCTCCAAAATCGACTACACCTGGTTTTGGAGAGCTATACCACTTTTCTTCTGATTCCCAAGAACTTTTATCATCTGCAATCTGTTTCCAACTGCAAGCTGGTATCACAACACTCAAATCCATAGACACACTTCCCCTTCCTTCTTCTAATAGGAACAAGCAACGCCTACCTGCTCTCTCCCAGCACATGCCAAATCGTTTCCGAAACACTTTCATATTTATCCCAATATCGTTTTTATTATATACTATTTCACACAAGAAAACAAACAAAAAATCGAGCAGGGAAGATTCTACTTCCCTTGCTCGATTTGCATTTACTATTCACTCTCGCTGTCTCGTAGATTCCCTTATCACAAGTTCAGCCGGATATGTTATATGTTGATGTTCTCTCTTTCCTGAAATAATGTCAAAAAGCAACTTTGTTGTATCTTTTGCCATCTTCTCTACAGGTTGTCGTATTGTCGTGAGACTTGGCACAATGTAATTTGTCATATCAATCCCATCATAACCAGCCAAAGAAATATCCTCCGGCACACGCAACCCCGCTTCGTGCAACGCCCGCAACGCTCCAATAGCAAGTGAATCTGACACTGCATACAACGCGGTGAATGACTCCCCACGCGCAAGCAACTTCTTTGTGGACAGATATCCATTTTCCATAGAAAAATGGCTCAACGCATCATTTGTATGGCAAATAAGATTGGGGTCAATTGCAATGTTATGTGCCTTCAATGTATCATAATATCCTTCTAACCGTAGTTTACTAATGCTTTGTTCCTGTGCTTCCGCTACAAGAATTGCAATCCTTATATGTCCTGAATTAATCAAGTACTCTACCATTTTGGCACTTTCCAAACGGTCATCCACACTGATACTTGAATACAAATTTCTACTAATATTCTCTGGAATAGACCCTACTGTACTAAAAACAAATGGCACATTTAATTTACTCAGTTTCTCCTCAGAATGCGAGAATAATCCGCCTAAAAAGATAATACCCCGCAAACGTTTTTCCTTAACCACCTTCTGAGCCACATTCACTTCATCCTCGTCCGCTTCCACATGTGACAACTGCATTATATAATGTTTTCTCTTACACTCTTTCTCAATGACCTGAATCATATTCGTAAAAAATGAATTCGAAATTCCCTTGATAAGTACCGCAATCGCCTTCGCATCTGACCGCTTTAAATTTCTAGCACTATCATTTGGAACATAGCCGTATTCTTGGATTGTATCCAATATCTTTTGCTTGGTTTCAGGATTAATATCTGGGTGATTATTAATGGCCCGTGAAACTGTGCTGACCCCTACACCGCAAATTTTTGCTATATCCTTTATTGTTGGTTCTAACACATTCCTCACCCCTATTGGTGTTTTTTTGTATCTTTACGAGTAGTTCTTCCATAAAGTAATGAAAGCTCTAACATTCGTTTTGATAATTCTTCTGTGCAGGCATCATGCTCCATACGCCACTCCCAGTTTCCGCCTAATGTAGAAGGTATGTTTATCCGCGCCTCTCCCCCAAGTCCAAGATAATCCTGTATTGGTATAATTGCTGTATCCGCGACACAACCAAGCGCAGTCCGAATCAAACTTTCACAGAGATCTGGCCTTCTTTTGACATTCAAATATTTTTTTGCAAAAGCAAAATCCTTTCTGTTCAAAGAAGAAATCCATCCATTTACAGTATCGTTGTCATGTGTCCCTGTGTACACCACACAGTTATTTGTATAATTATGTGGCAGATAGTCGCTGTCCCCCTTCGCGTCAAACGCAAATTGTAACACTTTCATTCCAGGATATCCTGTCTTTTTTACCAACTTTAAGACACTTGGCGTCAAAAATCCCAAATCCTCAGCAATCACTGCCTGACTACCAAGCTCTTTCTTTATCACCTCAAATAATTTATAGCCTGGCCCCTTCTTCCATGCGCCATTCTCTGCGGTTTCATCCCCATATGGAATTGCCCAATATTCGTCAAATCCACGAAAATGATCAATCCGTACAATATCATAAATGCGAAAACAATGCGAAAGCCTTCGCAACCACCATGCAAATCCCGTTTCCTCATGATAATCCCATTTGTACAGTGGATTCCCCCAAAGCTGGCCTGTGTCTGAAAACGCATCCGGTGGACATCCTGCAACCGCAATGGGCACATTCTCCTCATCAAGCTGGAACAACTCTGGATTCGCCCATGTATCCGCGCTGTCAAACGCTACATAAATTGGGATATCGCCCACAATGCAGATTCCCATTTTGTTAGCGTACTCTTTGAGTGCCATCCACTGTTTAGAAAACAGATATTGTTGATAACTGTAAAATGCAATGTCGTCTGCAAGTTTCTCCTCGTAATATGCCATCGCCTGTGGTCTTCTAAGACGAATATCCTCATCCCACGCAATCCATGATACGCCATCCAAAGAATCTTTGATTGCCATATACATTGCATAATCTTTGAGCCATTGCTGATTCGCCTCAACAAATTCTATATATTCCGCGCTTTCGCTAATGTTCGCCCGCGCAAATGCTTTGCGAAGAAGGTCGAATCTTGTATGATAAATCTTTTCATAATCCACCCTTTTGGTATCACTACCAAAATCAACCGACGAGCATTCTTCTTCCGTAAGCAGCCCCTCCTCAATCAGTGCATCCAAACTGATATAATATGGACTGCCTGCAAAGGTCGAAAAAGACTGATATGGAGAATCTCCATATCCCGTGGGACCCAGAGGTAAAATCTGCCATAACGACTGTCCTGACACTGCCAAAAAATCCACAAACGCATAGGCTTCTTTTGAAAATCCGCCTATTCCAAATCTTGATGGTAAGCTGGAAATCGGCATAAGTACGCCACTTCTTCTCATAAGCATCTTCCTTTCTAAAAATAAGTATGTTCCTTTTCAAAGTCGACAGAAACATTATCAATTTTTTTGGCATCGTTTTCGGTAACGTTTCCAACGGACATAATTTTATCATACCATCTCACCTAATAAATCGCAAGGCATTTCTTCCCATCTATGTATTTTTAGAGTTACTTTTCACACCCGCGCCAAAGTAGTGGGAATCATGCGCCAAAATGCTTG
>ERZ779637.456-NODE-456-length-27193-cov-8.184612_pt1 | contig 27193 bp, 17 predicted proteins | sample MGYA00514196_ERZ779637 | MGnify/ENA primary metagenome ERZ779637 (study PRJEB29562, sample SAMEA4376700) | mouse gut metagenome | isolation source: Cecum | study: EMG produced TPA metagenomics assembly of the A DSS colitis mouse model was used to assess the...
TATCCTTCATTTCTGTTTATTCATAAATCTAACGGATAACTTTGAATTATCTTTCATTTTGTTCCTCAGAAAATTATACCACACATATATCCAAAAAGAACTTTTTTCTACATTATTTTACACAACACAACAAAATTTATATTTTTCCTTCCAATTATAAATATATTTTCACAAAAAACCGTACCAATCTTTCACACTCTAACCCCTTCATCCTTCCCCTACCACCTCCACCTCTACCACACCACACACTCATGCTTCTTCCTCCCCCTATCATAACTAATCCCCACCAACAGCACTTCCTCCGCGTGTCCCGCCACTTTTTGCAAATAATTTCTTTCCCGTATCTGGGCCAGCACGTTCCTGCATGTATCATCCACTTTTAATTCAAGGACCATGGCCGGTTTTCCCTTTCTTTTAGGCAGAAACAAATAATCACAATACCCTTTTCCGCTCTTGGCTTCCCGTTGCTGCCATCTTATTCACATCCTTCTCCCCCCGCCAGTTTCTCCCCAAACCGCACCTCACAATCCTTCCTGTAAAAAGCAATCCCAAGGCAGTCCACCTTCCGGTATCCTTCCTCACGCAGTTCTTCCCTGTATTTTTTCCCGTAAATCTGCAATAACGCCTTTTGAGCATCCGTCTCCAGGTCGTCTATGTGCTCGGAAACCTTCACTTCCACCACAAAAGCCCTCCCCCGCAGCGACGGGCTTTTCACCACAATATCGGAACGCCCGTTCCCGGATTCACGGTTGGATTTCACCAAATATTCCTCACTTTGGCTTAAGATTCCGGTCAGGAAACCATGGTAAAAGTTCTCCGCGCTGTCATAAAAGCTAATCGTACGGAAAAGCTGTCCCGACAAAATCTCCCCCACCTTTTCCCCGTTTCCCGACTCCATCGCTCCGTATAAATCACGGAAATCCTGTTTCCCTATGTTTTCCCGGAACAGTTTCATGATGGTATTCTCATAAATAGTCACCACTTCCACATTGGGAATACAGACTCTCAGGAAAATATACCTTTCCTTAAAATATTCCTCCACCTTCGTCAGGTACCCGGTAAAATAAAGGAAATTCCATAAATTTTCACCACTGTCATGCATATCCCCGTAAGTGACTTCCTCATGAACCTGGATATCCAGCGTTCCCCCGCCAAGAAGATCCTCAATCTGTCCTTTCGTCTCACGGTCCGCCCTTGCAATCAAATCCTTAATGATGTCATTGGAGCTGGTATTAATCCAGTGCGGACGCGGAAAAGCATTAATATCGGCATTCAAATCAAACAGAAAGTTAATGACACTCCAGGGATTATATACCCCTGTATTTCCAAAAACATACCCGTCATACCATTCCTTCATGACTGGGAAACGGCTTTCCACCCCGTAATATTCCATCATCCGCAATACTTCCGGCTCCGTAAAACCAAAATGTTCACTGTACTTCGTATCAAGCATGGAAATGATGTTCAAATGGTTCAGTCTCGTAAATATACTTTCTTTTGAAATCCGCAGGCATCCGGTAATCACGGCAAACTGCAGATAGTCGTTCGTTTTCAGGGCGGCTTCAAACAGCGAACGGATAAAATCCACCATGTTTTCATAAAATCCCCGGAAATAGGAATTTTCCAAAGGGACATCGTATTCGTCAATCAGTATCACCGTATTCCTGCCCGTTACCTGGTATATGCACCTGCAAAACACCTGCAGGGAAGCCCCCATTTCCTTCCTGTCCGCCAGTCCGTCCGCAATCCTGGCATACTGCTCATATTCCTTTTGGGCAAGCCGCTCTTTCCCCTGCTCCACCATATGCCTGTGCCTGTTAAATTCCGCCTCAATACCGCTCTTAAGCATATAATAAGCCGTTTCAAAATCCCCCTGCTTCGCCGATTTCAGCGTCAGGTTCATGACCGGATACTTTCCCATCTGACCGGTATAATTTTCCCCGGCATCCATGATTCCCAGCCCGTTAAAAAGTTCCCGGTTCCGCGCATTCTTCCCGGCATCCCCCGTATCTTCAAAAAAATACCGCAGCATGCTTAAATTCAACGTCTTCCCGAAGCGCCTCGGACGGAGGAACAGATTTACCTCGCCTTTCAAATCCAGCAGTTCCTTGATAAACATGGTTTTGTCCACATAATAATAGCCTTCCTTAACCATCTTTTCAAAATTATCCACACCAACCGGCAACGGTTTTTTCATCCATTACACCCCCCTTTCTCCCCTGTCATCCTCTCCCCAAACCGCACCTCACAATCCTTCCTGTAAAAAGCAATCCCAAGGCAGTCCACCTTCCGGTATCCTTCCTCACGCAGTTCTTCCCTGTATTTTTTCCCGTAAATCTGCAATAACGCCTTTTGAGCATCCGTCTCCAGGTCGTCTATGTGCTCGGAAACCTTCACTTCCACCACAAAAGCCCTCCCCCGCAGCGACGGGCTTTTCACCACAATATCGGAACGCCCGTTCCCGGATTCACGGTTGGATTTCACCAAATATTCCTCACTTTGGCTTAAGATTCCGGTCAGGAAACCATGGTAAAAGTTCTCCGCGCTGTCATAAAAGCTAATCGTACGGAAAAGCTGTCCCGACAAAATCTCCCCCACCTTTTCCCCGTTTCCCGACTCCATCGCTCCGTATAAATCACGGAAATCCTGTTTCCCTATGTTTTCCCGGAACAGTTTCATGATGGTATTCTCATAAATAGTCACCACTTCCACATTGGGAATACAGACTCTCAGGAAAATATACCTTTCCTTAAAATATTCCTCCACCTTCGTCAGGTACCCGGTAAAATAAAGGAAATTCCATAAATTTTCACCACTGTCATGCATATCCCCGTAAGTGACTTCCTCATGAACCTGGATATCCAGCGTTCCCCCGCCAAGAAGATCCTCAATCTGTCCTTTCGTCTCACGGTCCGCCCTTGCAATCAAATCCTTAATGATGTCATTGGAGCTGGTATTAATCCAGTGCGGACGCGGAAAAGCATTAATATCGGCATTCAAATCAAACAGAAAGTTAATGACACTCCAGGGATTATATACCCCTGTATTTCCAAAAACATACCCGTCATACCATTCCTTCATGACTGGGAAACGGCTTTCCACCCCGTAATATTCCATCATCCGCAATACTTCCGGCTCCGTAAAACCAAAATGTTCACTGTACTTCGTATCAAGCATGGAAATGATGTTCAAATGGTTCAGTCTCGTAAATATACTTTCTTTTGAAATCCGCAGGCATCCGGTAATCACGGCAAACTGCAGATAGTCGTTCGTTTTCAGGGCGGCTTCAAACAGCGAACGGATAAAATCCACCATGTTTTCATAAAATCCCCGGAAATAGGAATTTTCCAAAGGGACATCGTATTCGTCAATCAGTATCACCGTATTCCTGCCCGTTACCTGGTATATGCACCTGCAAAACACCTGCAGGGAAGCCCCCATTTCCTTCCTGTCCGCCAGTCCGTCCGCAATCCTGGCATACTGCTCATATTCCTTTTGGGCAAGCCGCTCTTTCCCCTGCTCCACCATATGCCTGTGCCTGTTAAATTCCGCCTCAATACCGCTCTTAAGCATATAATAAGCCGTTTCAAAATCCCCCTGCTTCGCCGATTTCAGCGTCAGGTTCATGACCGGATACTTTCCCATCTGACCGGTATAATTTTCCCCGGCATCCATGATTCCCAGCCCGTTAAAAAGTTCCCGGTTCCGCGCATTCTTCCCGGCATCCCCCGTATCTTCAAAAAAATACCGCAGCATGCTTAAATTCAACGTCTTCCCGAAGCGCCTCGGACGGAGGAATAAGTTCACCTTTCCTTTTAAGTCCAACAATTCTTTGATAAACATGGTTTTATCCACGTAGTAATATCCCGACTGTATCAAATCCTCAAAATTTTCCACGCCAACCGGCAACGGTTTTTTCATTCCTCACACCTCCCTTAAATCCTTACACCCCTCTCGAAGTCCGCTTATCCCCATGCAAAATCCGGTTCTTATCCGCCCCGTTCAACTGTACCAGCTTTCCGCTCCTGTCATAATAAGTGAGCAAATCCGAATTTTTCACATAACGCCGCATCAGCTCCTCATTTTCCAAATACTGTTTCGCCTGTGCTTTCCGGTCTTCCGGTTTCGGGATTTGGAATTCCATGGACGGAGGGTGCTCCACCATGCCTTCCGCTTCCACGGCAGAAAGGACGTTTTCCCCGTCGATTGCCTGCGACCTGTCCGTGACATCAATGATATTCTCCCCGTCTTCCGTTCCGGACAATGCATCTTCCGCCCCGGGCAATGCGTCTTGCGCATGTTCTTCCGAAACCGCACTGTCCGAATTCCAAAAATCCAAAAGGGCTTTTTTTATGCTGCTGATAAACCCCGAAAAAGCCTTTACCAGTTCCCCGATAAATCCCCTGGCACGTTCCGCGGCCGCACCAAAGTCTATATATTCCTCCGTCTGCGCCGTGCCGGTCTTGCCGTTTCCGGCTCCGCCGTACCTGGTCTGCGTCTGGCTGGAAAATTCCGCGATGACACCGTCCGTTTCCACTTTGGTCTTTCCGTCCTCTTTTTTGCCGGATTCTTCTTCCTGACCGTAATTCAGGGAGAATTTCTCCCCGTTCTCCCCGTTCGTGCCGACTTTTACATTTATCCGGTTGTATTCCTGATACCCCCGGTTATTTACCGGATCCACCATAACTGCCACCCGCCTTTCTTTCCAACCAAAACCACATCCCTAACCCTTCCGGTATTCCCTGTAACATGACAATGCCAAAAGGAAATATCCCGTATAAAATGGGACAAACCCGTAAATCATATACCGCGACAGGCACATAATCGTCAGGGATACTGCCGATACGTTTGCCGCCACCGCGAGCAGGGCAACCAGCATAAGCGGTACTGCCGGGTTCGTCCGGTCCTTCCGGTACACCAGCCACATCATCAAAAACGCCGACAAATACAGGAAAGCAGCTGCCCAGTTTAACACCGGATGTACCACCGCGATACTGCGCACCAGACCGTAACGGGCAATCAACAGGTAATTGCCGAACCACCTCGCAAAACATGCCGGAAGAATCCCTTTGATGATCTTTCCCGCCGTCTCGTCCGCCATTAAATTCTGTATGATGTAGTCGCTCGTTACCTCCTTATCATAAGTCCGGTAAAACACATCCTCAATCATCTCATACTTGACCGTATCATGCCATTCCTCGATATGCTCCGCTTTCTCTTTCCAGGAATCCCCCGCATATTTGTAATTTGCCTGCCGTTCTTCGGTCAGGTCATACATGCGGTAGAAGAAATCCCTCGCCTCCGCGTCCCCAATCCGTTCCCCGTCCTCACGGTCCGCCGCATAGAGGATATTCGTCAGCGTATTCACGGTCCCGTATGTGTTATTGATAAAATGCCCGTTAAAAACCAAATTATAGCTTTTCACCGCCAATGTGCGCAGGCAGAACACGCAAACCACCGCCATGACTGCCATGGCCAGCCAACATGCCTTCTCCTTTTTGAATCCAATTCCGCTTCCGTTTCCGCCCCCTGCTCCAATCCCCGCCGTTTTCCGGCAGTCTGCCTGCACGCTTTCTCCCCCAACTTCCAAAACCGCTCCTCTTGCAAATAAAATCCTTGCGCCTGCTACCACCAGCCACATTAGCACCGTCAGCATCATCTGGCTCCTTGTCAGGGAAAGCAAAAGCGCCAGCACAAGGCTGGTCCAAACCGCCTTCCGTACCGCTTTCCTGTCCGTTTCCACTACTATCTTAAAACATTCCATCATAAAAAGCGTGAAAAAGGGCAGGCAGAGCGCTTCGCTCATTACCGAATTGCTCATAAACAGATGCAGGGAAGAAAAGAACATCGTTGTGACATGGGGGGCGAATCCCAAAAGAAGGACGGCGGTTTTCCCCAAAAAAGATAGTTTAAACCGCCTGCCCGCATATTCCGCATACGCCCATACGCTGAACGCGGCAATCAGGTTCTGCAGGATTCCCATCGCCGTCAGCCAATTCTCCTCCCCCGGAAACAGCGTCCGGAGCAGGGCAAGAAACAGGGGGTACAATGGCTCCCTGTGGATATGCATTTTGATATACTTATACGAATCGTTATACACCCCCGGCCCGAACACAAAGAACATGCCGAGAAACACCGCATAAACCGGCAGGAAAGACACCGCCCGTTTCTTCCGCTCTGTCATTACAGCCTCCAATACAAATAGCCTTCCTGATAGTCTTCCTTCTTTAACAGCCCTTTGATGTCCATCAGTACTTTTACCTCATGTTTCGGATGGAAAAACCCGCCGATGGTTTCCCGGGACAGCTCCAGAAATGCGGTATGTGCCACAGCCACAATAACTGCATCCATGTCCTTTACATCCTCCAGTTTACCGAACGTAATCCCGTAAAGCCGCTCTGCTTCCCCCGCATCCGCCGCAGGGTCCACTACCATCGGCGTAATGCCGTATTCCCCAAGCTCTCTGTAAATATCGATTACTTTCGTGTTCCGCGTATCCGGGCAGTTTTCCTTAAACGTAAACCCTAAGATCGCCACCTTTGCCCCTTTCACCGGAATATCCGTCTTAATCAGGTTTTTCACCACATTTTCCGCCACATACCTGCCCATGTCGTCATTGATGCGGCGTCCTGCCAGAATAATACGGGAATGATAGCCCAACGCATCCGCCTTATAGGTCAGGTAATAAGGGTCCACACCGATACAGTGGCCGCCAACCAAACCGGGAGCAAATTTTAAAAAGTTCCATTTTGTTCCCGCCGCTTCCAAGACCGCCTTCGTATCTATGCCCATTTTATGGAAAATGATGGACAATTCATTCATAAACGCAATATTAATATCCCTTTGGCTGTTCTCGATGACTTTCGCCGCTTCCGCCACCTTAATGGATTCCGCACGGTATACCCCTGCCTCTACTACCAGCTCATATACCTTTGCCACCGTGTCCAGCGTTTCGGCATCCATACCGGATACGATTTTCGTGATGGTTTCCAAACGGTGTACTTTATCGCCGGGATTAATCCGCTCCGGGGAATACCCGATTTTAAAATCCACGCCGCACGTTAACCCGGATTCCTTTTCCAAAATGGGAACGCAGATTTCCTCCGTCACACCCGGATATACCGTGGATTCAAATACTACAACGGAACCTTTGGTCAGGTTCTGTCCAAGCAGACGGCTGGCGCCTTCCACCGGGCTTAAATCGGGCGTATGGTCATCGTTGACCGGCGTGGGAACCGCCACGATATGGAACTTTGCTTCCTTTAACTTCGATGCGTCCGCCGTAAATTCCACCGTGGTATTCCGGATTACCTCCGGTCCCACTTCGTTTGTGGGATCTACCCCCGATTGGTACAACCCGATTTTCTGTTCGTTCAAATCAAATCCCACGACCTTGATTTTCTTCGCAAAGGCAACGGCAATGGGCATCCCCACATAGCCCAAACCTACCAAAGACAGTTTTTCTTCCCCGCTTACCAACTTCTCATACAATCCCATCTAGCTGTTCCTCCTTTAACGCATTCTTTTATCTGCATTCTTTTATCTGCATCCTAATATCAATCATCGTTACACGGTCGCTTCCACAATCGTCTTATCCCCAATATGGATTTCCTTTACTCCAATCTGTTTCTTTTGGTTAAAATTAAAACTGAGCAAAAATCCTTTCTTTAACCGATAATATTCCAAATAATCCGCCAACTGCTTCTCACCCCTTTGGTTATATTCCTTCCCGTGCCATATCTTCATTTCTACCACATACTGCCTTCCCCTGTAATCCACCACCACATCCGTACGCCGCATATCCCTCGTCTGTGCTTCCACATAATAATTCCCTACCCCGTTAATAATCGGTTTCAAATACAGAAGAAACAGACGCCTTCCGTTTTCCTCCAAAAAAGTAACGTCACTGTCTCCGTATACTTCCGTAAAATGCTCCGTAAATTTTCCAAGTACCGATTCCATGTTTAAAAATCCGTCTTCCACAAATTGGTTTTTATCCGCGGCCCCGGCCTGATACGTCACGCTTTCCAGTAATTCTTCCGAAAGAAACAAATTATACAGCCTCGTTTCAAAAATCCGGTTTGCCACACATACTGCCCCGCCGCATTCCTTAATGAAACCCAGCATAGTCCCCATATTGACCGCATGACTGTCCGGATTGTACGGAATACTTTTTCCAAGGAAAAGCATACTGTACAGCATATGGTATAGTTCCCTGTCATCATACAGTTTTTTCACCATATCATCGAACAGCGGATTTTTATCTTTCAACAGGAGTTTTACCGCATCCGACACACTTTCTTTTGTCCATCCCGCTCCTTTTCCCCCGCTTTCCCGCTCCCATTCATCCATCATTTGGCAAAGGCAGGAAACAAGATACGGATATCCTGAAGTATAATCATAAAGCAAATCCGCAATCAGCGGAATGTCCATTCCGGTGTGACGGTCATTTTCGTAGTCCGACAGCATTCCCATGATATCCGGAACGGAAAAACCCAACTCCACTTTAAACTTCGCCGCAATATTCCAAGGACTGTTATAGCGATGTTCTTCCTCCGGCCGGATTTTCAATTTCAGGTTTTTAATGTCATATACCCCTGCCAAAATCACGGAATGGAACGTCGGCGTATCTTCCCTGCTCATATACCCCGCCCTAAGCAGCGCCAAAAAATCCATAAACACTCTGTTATTGGAAGCACTGTCCACTTCGTCGATTACAAGCACCGGTTTCCGGTACGCCGTTGCACATAATCGTTTCATATGCCGGAACATCCCCGATAACGTCATATTCCGGTCCGTTTCCGCTACCGCTTTCCCGAAGGCGGTAACCTCATCCATGGCAAGCCCTTCCACTTTTCTTTCATGGATTACTTCCAAAAAGCGGGTGGCAAATGCAGACACAAAACGATATTCATCCCGGAAATCACCTTCGCTCATTTCCTGGAAACTCATGAAAACAACTGCATATTCATCCTTTAAATACTGCGCCAAAGCCATCAGTGTCGTCGTCTTCCCATACTGTCTCGCCCTGTTTACCACAAGGTAATCCCCATTATCCACCAGCTCTTTTATTTCCCTAAGACGGCTGTCAAGGTTTACCATATAATGTTTTTCCGGATAACAGCGTCCGCTGGTGTTAAACTTCCTACCCTTCATGGTCCCCCGTAACCTTCCTTCCCCTGCCGCATTCACTCCACAATCCGGTCCACTTCCTCCAAATATGCCCGTATGACCTGCTTCCTGTCAAATTCGCGTTCCATCTTCTCTCTGGCCGCTTTTCCCATTCGTGCCCGCTCCGGCCTGGACAGCGCCAAAAACTTCTCCATGGCGCCGATTAAATCATCGGCATCGCCGGGGGTAAAGCCGAAACCGGTCACTCCTTCCTCAAAGGCTTCCCGGCATCCGCTGATGTCCGAGGCAATGACCGGACGTCCCGTTGCCGCCGCTTCGATTAAGGCATTGGACATCCCCTCATGGAAAGAAGCCACCACCACGGCTCCCGCCCTGGTAAGAAACGGGTGTACTTCCGTATGGAAGCCCCACTGGCTGATAATCCCCTTTTCCTCATATTCATTCAAAAGCTCCTGAAAGTCCTCGTCACAGTAACCGAGAATGGCAAATTCCACGTCGTCCCGGTGCAGCCGCACCGCCGCTTCAAGGAATTCCAAAATTCCCCGTTCCTTCATAACCCTGCCCACGAACAGGAATGCCGTCTTCCCCTCTTTCGGATATTCCTCAAATACATGCCGCTCCAAATTAACGCCGGAACCGTTTACCAGCCGTTCCTTCTTTCCCCGGATGCGGAATCCGTCAAAAATCCCCTTGTTTTCCTTGTTTTGGAAAAAAATGCATTCCGCCTTCCGTAACCCCGCCCGGTACATGCAGACAATCATCTTTAAAAACAGTCCCTTCCGGTCGAAAGCCCCTCCCAATCCGGTAATCGTGGACATATAGGGAATCCGCAGCAGCCGGCAGGCAAAGCCCCCGTAAATATTCGGTTTTATCGTATAAGTAATGACTAAATCCGGTTTCACCTGTTTTAACAGCTTCCGGTAGGCGAGAAACAGCTTCCCGTCCTCCCTTGGATTCACCCCCCTGCGGTTAATGGGGGTCGTAATGATCTCGCATCCTTCCTCCTGCAGTTCCTTCACCTTCGTATCATCGGGAAGGCTGATGATAACCCGGTGTTTGTTTAACAGCCCCAACAGCAGTTCGTTGCGGAAATCATACAGCCCGCCGGAGGAGTTGGTTAATATAAGTATTGTACCCATTCTATCTGATTATCTCCGTATCGTTCATATCCCTGATGGCTATTTCATTATATTTCATCATGCAGATACCGGCGCGGTAACGGCCGATGGAATCCCGGTTTTCCTCCCCCTTTAAATTGCGGATAACCTGTTGGGGAAAGTTGACGCCGCACTCGTAAGCGTGGGGATACCCGCCGCCAAAACGGGGATTTACCTCCGAAATATAATACGTATCCCCTATTTTAAAGATATCCATATCTATCATACCACAGAACCCGCATTTTTCCACGAATTTTTCAATCATGGCAAAGAGTTTCTCATCCTTAAAGGAAACCGACTTATCCGTTTCCCCCGCCCGCATCTTAATCTTCTCTTTTACGAAAATGGAAGTGCATCTGCCCGTCAGCATATCCACGTACACGTCCGCCCCGTACTCCGTGCCGTCCATGTACTCCTGCACCATCAAATCGTCATACCTTTGAAACAGTACCTCGATTTCCCCGTCGCTGCATACTTTGCTGATATTTATGCTGGCGCTTCCTTTCACCGGTTTCACAAACACCGGATAGGAAATCTCCCCCTTACGCAGCGCTTCGGAAAATTCCTCTTTCCCCACATAACACTTTCCGGTGGGAATCCCCATGCCGCACAGCATTTGGTACATTTTATACTTGTCAAAACAGGTCTCCACCAGCTCACAGGAAGAAATCACCGGTTTGGCGCCCACTTCCAGGAAACGCTCCTTCTCCTTCGCCAAAAGGCTTAATTCCGGGTCGATGAGGGAAAACACGCCGTCCACGTTTTCCTTTCTGCAGATATCCAAAATAAGGTCCAGATATCCCGGTTCGGATATCCTCGGCACCAGGTAAAACCGGTCCGCGTCATATACTGCCGGGGCAAGGTTTGAGCAGTCCGTGGCAATGACTTTCCCTTCGTTTCCAAGCTCCCTCTTAAAATACTGCACAATCTTATTCCTCGTTCCCGCGCTCAATATCAAAATATTCATAGGCATTCCTTATTTCCTCTCTGTCTTCCTGTTTCCATATCCTGTATTTCCAGGCGTGCCTGGATATATCCTTCCGGCAGTCCTTTGCACTTTCACCCGCGCCTTCATTTCAACCTTCCGGTTTCCTCCAGGCGCTGCTTACGTATCTGCGCGAAATTCCCCTCCACTGCATGGGTATCCTCCGCCACTTCCCCGCTGTGTCCAAGCACCGTTTTCACCGTCAGCCAAAGGACTTTCATGTCCATGGCAAACGACAGGTTCTTCACATACTCCACGTCTTTTTCCAGCCGCCTGTCCCAATCGATGAAATTCCTTCCGCTGACCTGCGCTAACCCCGTTAATCCCGGCCGCACCGTATGCCGCAGCTTTTCTTCCTCCGTATAATACGGCAGATAAGACACCAAAAGCGGTCTTGGTCCGATCAGGCTCATATCCCCTTTTAAAATATTTAAAAGCTCCGGCAGCTCGTCCAGGCTCGCCGCACGCAGCAGGCGTCCGAATTTGGTCAGCCTCTCGCTGTCCGGCAGCAGGTTCCCCTGCGCGTCCTTTTTGTCCGTCATCGTCCGGAACTTGCACAGCGTAAAAATCCGCCCGTCCAGCCCCGGCCGCTCCTGCCGGAACAGCACCGGAGTTCCCAGCTTGCACCGCACCAGTACCGCCAACACCAAAAGCACCGGACTTAACACCAAAAGCGCCGCCAATGCCGTCAAAAAATCCAACCCCCGCTTCACGAACCTCCGGTACATCCTCATCCCTCCCCGGCCATTTACTTACCGAACAACCCTTTCACAATTCCGATAATCTTATCCATATCCTCCGCCGTATTCTTAATGTCGCTGGGCAGGCAAAGTCCGCTGTTAAACACATCTTCCGCAAGACTTCCCTTTTCCCTGACGGAATAAAAACCGCACTCCGCAAATACCGGCTGCAGGTGCATCGGCTTCCAAATCGGGCGGCTCTCGATATTCTCCTTTTCCAGCGCATCCATTACCATATCCGGCGTCACGCCGCAGCCCTGCGCAATCCGCATACCGGAAAGCCAGCAGTTCGCGTCCCCGTCCGGGTTTAACGGATTCATGGTAATCTCAGGGATATCCGCAAAGGCTTCCCGGTACTGCGCATAGATTTCCTTCTTGCGTCTCTTATGTTCCTCCAAATACAGAAGCTGACCCCTGCCGATACCGGCAACGATATTGCTCATCCGGTAATTATAGCCAATTTGGGAATGCTGGTAATGCCTTGCAGGGTCGCGGGCCTGTGTCGCAAGGAAACGGGATTTTTGAATCAGTTCTTCATCCTCCGATACCAACATTCCTCCGCCGGAAGTGGTTATGATCTTATTACCGTTAAAGGAATAAATTCCCATTTTGCCAATGGTTCCGGTATGCTTCCCTTTATAGGTACTGCCCACGGATTCCGCCGCGTCCTCAATCAGCACCGTCCCATGCCTGTCACAAATTGCCTTAATTTCATCCAGTTTCGCAGGAGTACCATAAAGGTGTACCAAAATCACTGCCTTTGGCTCCGGATATTTTTCATAAGCCCTTTCCAATGCTTCCGGCGACATATTCCATGTGTCCGGCTCCGAATCGATAAACACCGGCATCGCATTTTCATAAACAATGGGATTGCAACTCGCCGAAAACGTAAGGGTGGGGGCAAACACCACGTCCCCGCGCCCCACGCCGAGCAGGCGCAGCGCAAGATGGATGGCCGCCGTTCCCGCGCTCAATGCGGAAGCATGGGAAATTCCCACGTAACGCGCCATCTCCTTTTCAAATTCATTCACGTTCGGTCCCAAAGGCGCCACCCAATTTGTGTCAAACGCCTCCTGCACAAACTCCTGCTCCTTCCCGTGCATCGTCGGGCTGGACAGGTAAATTCTTTTCTTTTCCCTTCCCTTTTCCATACGGACACCTCCTCCTAGTACTCTTTCTGCTTCCTTATCGCTCCGTTTCCCGGTTATTCCTACCGTTCCCTCTCATCCGTATAATGGTATGTCGGTACAATTTCCCGGATTAACGGGCGGATATCCCGGCTTTCATTCCTGGACTCCTCTTTGAGCTTCTTAAGCTGCTTAAAGAAATTCATTTCGTCTATTTCAATAGGCTTCCCCACATGAATCAGCTTATTCGCCGTTTCCTTCAGCCCTTCTTCCTCCATCAAAAGCTCCTCATACAGCTTCTCGCCGGGGCGCAGTCCGGTAAACTCAATCCTGATATCCTCACCCACCCGGTACCCTGACAGGCGGATTAGGTTCTGTGCCAAATCCAGGATTTTCACCGGCTCCCCCATATCCAGCACGAAGATTTCCCCGCCCTTGGCATAAGCCCCCGCCTGTAAGACGAGGGAAACGGCTTCCGGGATGGTCATGAAATAGCGGATGATGTCCGGGTGCGTCACCGTCACCGGACCTCCCTCCATAATCTGTTTGCGGAACAAGGGAATCACGCTGCCGTTGCTGCCCAGCACATTGCCGAAGCGCACCGCCACAAATTCCGTATCGTAATGATTGTTGAACGTTTGGATAATCATTTCGCAAATCCGCTTGCTCGCCCCCATGATATTCGTGGGATTGACCGCTTTATCCGTGGATATCAGGACAAATTTCCTTACCCCGTAGAAAGCCGCTGCCTGCACGGTCTTCCATGTGCCGAACACATTGTTCTTCACCGCTTCGTTGGGGCTGTCCTCCATCAGCGGTACGTGCTTGTGCGCCGCCGCATGGTACACGATATCCGGCCGGTAAGTTTCAAAAATCCAGTTCATCCGGTTCGTATTGCGCACGGAAGCAATGAGCACTACCATATCCAGTTCCGGGTACCTGGTTTTTAATTCCTGCTGGATGTCATACACGTTATTTTCATATATATCGAGAATCACCAGCCGTCTCGGTTTATGACTGGCTATCTGACGGCAAAGCTCGCTTCCGATGGAACCCCCGCCGCCCGTCACCAGCACCGTTTTCCTTTGTACATAACCCAGGATGGAATCCAAATCCACGCTGATGGGGTCCCTGCCCAGCAGGTCTTCCACTTCCACGTCCCGCAGTTTACTTACATTCACTTCCCCATTCACCAACTGGTACATGCCAGGCAGGGAACGGAGCTTGCAGTTTGTCTCTTTACAGATTTCCAGTATGCTGCGCATTTCCGAGCGGGAAATAGCCGGCATCGCCACGATAATCTCATCGATGTCGTAGATATCCGCCGATTCAATGATCTTATCCCTGCCGCCCGTCACTTTAATTCCCTGAATGTATTTTCCCCATTTCCCCTTATCGTCATCGATGATGCATTTAATGACCATGGTACTGAAATTGCTGTTGACGATCTCCTTGATGATTACGTTTCCGGCTTCCCCCGCGCCAATCACCATGACGGATATCCCGTTTTTCTTATTCTGCTGCTTATGCTTCTGGCTGCGCAGGAACCGGTAGGAAAACCGGCTGGCAAAAATCATGCTGATCAGTACAAACATATACAGAAAATAATAGCTTTTCGGTACCGGCTGTCCCACCGTCTTAAAAAACTGCAGCCCAATGCTGTTCATCAGGGCGGACATCACGCAGGACATCACAAGGTTCTGCAGCTCCGTCTCCCCAGCGAACGCCCAAAGACTGTGGTACATCCGGAAAAAGTAAAAAATACACAACGTAAGAAGGATATTGATTGGAAGGAACCTGTTAACCGGCGACAGAAAGTGTTCCGGTATCATATCCAAATGAAATTCGTAACGGATCAGCACCGCCATATAACTTGCAAATACGATACTGATGATATCGTAGATAATCAGGCATGTCCGGCGGTAGAACAGCTTTACGTTAAAAGGTTTTTTCTCTTTTTTGTTCTGTTTTTCTTTATCCTGCATCATTGAAATCCTCATTCCGATTGACTGCCAGCCACTTGTCTGCCAATCCGGGTACTCACACGCCGCCTTCTTCCCCCATGCCGAACAGCAGCGGCGCCAGCGTCAGCATCAGCACGAATCCCGCCGGATGGCACAAATGGAAAATCCACTCCACCAACCCCGCCATGGCAAATGCCGTCAGCACGGCAACGGGCAGGGCTGCACAGGACACCTGCCGCTTCTTTCTGTAATACAGACAGCCCTGTATAAACGTTACCGCCCCCACCAGTACAAACACGGCTCCGACTGCCAGACCATGGTCATATGCCACCTGTAAATAAATATTGTGCGCATGGACCGCTAACGACCCGTCAGGCAGTATGGCGCCCATGTCGTCATGTCCGGCAAGGTTCAGTTCCTTTAAATAGGCGCGGAAAATGTCCATACGGCCGTTGGCGTATTCCTCGGTCTTTTCATAAACGCTTAAATCTTCTTCCACGGCTTCTTCTTCCTCTGCCTTCTCAAAATTACCCTCCAAAGCGTCTTTCTCCAACTGCGCCGCCGCTTCTTCCTCCGCCGCACGTTCTTCCTCCGTCTTCGTGCCGATGATATTCAGCTTCTTATCGCCGCTTCCCACCGTACCGGTACTTCCACCGTCACCGGTATCCTCCGGACGGATGCCGGATCCGTCTTCTGTTCCGGCGGTTAAGCCGGAATTTCCCTGACCGCCGGACTCAGGCTGCGCACTGCCATCCGCAGCGGCGCTGTCATGCATATCCTCAATGTCGCCTTCCCATACCACATCGCCCTTGTTGTTAAAACGCTTTGAAAGGTATTCCCGGTACTCCGGGCTTCTTTCGTAGGAATATGTCCCGCTTTCCGGTATATCAAATATTTTGCTGTTAAAGACTTCCGTAAACCTCCGTATTGTGATATAGTACATGGAATCCCATTCATTTCCCCGCATGACCACATCGGGAAATTCTTCCACCTCATACCGGTATACGTTATTGCACACCGCCGGAAGGATTCTCTGGGCGGTAAATGCCAGCGGAAAACACCACGCCACGGAAACCGCCATCATTCCCACAAGCACGGCGCATCCCTTTATTTTCCGCTTCCCCATGTCCGCCACCGCCAGCACTGCCACAACCGCTACCATCAGCGCCACCGCCAAAAAACCCGTCCGCGATGCGGTAAACAGCATATACGTAGCCGCCAGGCCAAAAAACAGAAGTTCCTTCCATAGAAAAGCAAAGATATTTTCCCCCTCCGTCTTCCGGTACTCCAAATAGCGCTCCACCAGCCGGACAAATGCGGCACACAACACCACCGCCATATAAACCGCCGTCACCGTCACGGTATGGAACACAAACGGATAACGGGGATAAATCCATGAGAGGAAAGGTCTGCGCACAAAACAGAAAAACATGGAGCAGATAAAGTGAAGCAGCAGCCCGTTACTGATATTCCGCAGCAAATGCGCCTTTTTATCCCAAAGCGCATAGCGGATGTAAAACAGCGTAAAAGCCGCGGCCATGGCAACCGTCCACCACCTCGTATTGCGGAACAGGATTAACAGCACGAAAAATATCCCAATGACCGCCCCATACCAGATGCGGATGCGCGCCATCTTCCTTCTGCGCAGCAATTGCAGCAGGATATTCACCACAAGAAAGCCCCCAAGGATTACCACGGCAATCCCCCAGCGCAGAATGCGCATATCCCACTCGTCCATCGCCAGTACATCCACATATATGCTGCTGTAACGCATGGTAACGGCAGCGGCAATCACGGCGTACAGCACCGTAAATTTGTTGAAAATATCCTCTTTTGCGCACATCACAAGGGCTGCCAGCGCAAGGAATACCATAAGCTGGCGTTCCGCCACCCTGTGATGGATGTCATAAAGTCCGTTCATGTAATTGCAGCACGCCCATACGGCAGCCGCAAAAAACACCACCTGCAAATAATCCGGCGCTTTTTCTTTCCATTTCTTATCAAACGGCACATAGCTGCCCCTGTCCCGCTTATGATTCACTATATAAAAAAGGGTAGCGGAAGCAAGCAGGATTCCCACGGTATAAAACAGGTTATCCGTCCACTGCCCGCTGAAAAACCTCCGTATACTCACAAGCCAAAAGGCTTCCGCGGTAAATGCCGCCACTAGTACGTTCGCCGTGGCGCGCACCGCCTGTCCCACCGTAACCAGCCGGTCTTTTCCCGTCAGGCGCGTATACAGTTCCACTGCCGCCACCAGCGCCGCCATAACGGCAAACAGTATGGCGCCGTACAGAAAGACTTTCTCTTTCCGCAGCGGGACCGAATAATAATATTCCCCGATGATATTATATCCTTCCAGCTCATCGTAATTATAAATCAGGCGGCTGACATAAGGCGTTCCCGCGCTTTCCGTTTCCTCCAGCCCAAACCAGACCCTGCTGCCTTCCAAACCCTGCAGGAAATAGTAGTAATCCTTTCCCACTTCCAAATCTTCGTTCACATAAATGGGGCAGAAGCCCGGAATATCGATAAACCTCGTATCCACCTTCTGTTCAAACATAATCTCCATATCGGAATCCAGCATACGGAAAATAAAAGAATCCACCCGTTCGTCATAAGACCAGCCGTTCTTAAAATCCGCCACATACAGGTTCACCGTCGCCAAATGGTCATACTGTGCGATAAAACGCTGCAGCAGGTAATCTTCCCCCACACTGTCCGAAGAACCCGCAATCCTCTGGCTGCTCACCGACGGAATCGTTTCCTCCCAAAGACGCAGCGGATATATGGTCAACATGGCACACAGCGTCAACAGAAGAATGACACACTGTATGGCACGGCTTTGCTTCACTACTTTATACATATCTTACACCTGTATCCTTTCCAAACCTTCCCAATCCTTCCAAATTCCATCCAATCACGGGTAAGTATAGCACAGTTATACTTCGTTTACAAGAACTGCCGCTGCCCATGGAAGCGCAAACCATAAAACCAACACATACCTTGGCAGGTAAGTGGGCCCCAGTATTACCGTCAGCCACAAAAGCCCCAGCATGGCAAAGGGAAGCAGCAGACCGTATTTCTTCCTGTAATAAGCATACCCACCTGCGAACACAAATACCCAGAAAAGAAAACCCATGGAAAACAGCATGGATACTACGGGAATTTTCTGCTGCGCAATTTCCAGCGACATATTCCGGTACCACCAATCCAGCCACGGAAGCAGGCTGTGCCTCTCTCCCGGCTGTTCCACCTCATAACCGAAGAAGGAACTGTCGCCATAAGTAAAGGTAAACACACTGTTTCCGCGGTATACGTCAACCACCGTATCGGGATACCAGAACCCGTAAGAAGTCATAAACCATGCATTCAGGTAGGTAAACGGATGTCTTAGCCCGATTTCCGCCCAAAGCCGTATATATTTTAACGGCTCGGCTTCAAAGGCTTCGTTGTCAAACCATATTTTCACCCCGTCCGACACCTTCGCCGTATAATACGGAAGCGCTTCTTCCGGCAGAATCCCGTACAGGGTTTTCTTCTGTTCTTCCGTCAGACTGTCCCCCTCATACTTCCACACCCTGGCAAGCTGCTGGATAGGTACCGTCAACATCTCCTGGCGTCCGGCGCCCCGGGCGTCCAATGCCGCAGAAAGCCCCGCCGATACAAGCGCATAAGCGGCAAATACCGCACCCAGCAAAAGCGCCGCCTTCCTGCGGCAGCCCTTTGCATAACCAAACAGCAGGACAGGCGCAAGCGCCAAAAATGCATACATGCCGTTATGCCGGAAGCACATCATCACAAGCGCGCCGGCAGCCAGCCGCAGCAGGTTTCCCCTGTTTTTAAAAAATGCCTCCGCATCTTTCGCCAAATCCGCCAGCGCCGTCAGCAAAAGCAGAAGCGCTGCGCTGAAAATGCCGTCCTTCGCCGAGCAGAGCACAAACATCACGTTCACCGGAAAGAAGCCGAAGTAAAGGGCAGTCACAATGCGCAGCCACCGTCGTACACCGGATTTCTTCATATAAGAAAGCACATAGGCAAATACCGCCGCCATCCCCGCCATCTGCAGGAGGGTATATGCGGCAATCCCCGCATTGTAGGAACCGGTCAGTTTATGCACCGCCTGTATGGTTCCCCCAAGCAGCAGCACATGGGGCAGCGGATGATGGGTGGTAAACTGTCTCGTCTGCACCTGGACCAGTTCTTCCTGCGCATCATAAACAAAAAAACCCGGATACACCGCCAAAAACACCGGAAACCAGCAGAGGAAGAAAAAACATGCGGTTGCCGCCGCCCTCTTTTTCCCGGAAAGCCCGTCCCATTTCCCCTCCAACATCCGCAGGCATACCATCCGTCCGGCACCGGCTTTTGCTTCCTCCGCTTTCTCCCGCTTCCTTGCTTCTGCTTTCCTTCCCGTTCTTCCTGCATCCGCTTCTCCGCGCCTGCCAAGGAATATCCATCCGTAATAAATCCAAAGCATAAACACAAGCGTCCATACCAAAACGGTAAACCACAGCGCGCCGCTTAAAAAATCCACGCTTTCCCTGCATTCCAACTGCACCCCGAACGCAAGGCAGACGGAAAACAGGCATGCCATGATGCCCGCCGCCGTCATGCCGTGTCCGCCGTCCTTCCCGCATTCCTGCCGTATCCCGGTCATGGCGCGGCAGCACAGAAACCAGAACATCCCGTACACCGGCACGCCAAACCAGCTATTACCCACCGCCAATGTGTTTCCATGCAGGTTTAATATCTGCGGCAGGGTAAGGACCGCCGCAAACGCCAGCACCCCCGACAGCACAAGTGCAGGAAAACCATCCTGCCCGTGTTCGCGTTTACTTCCCATCTTCCTGTCCACCTTCATTCACCGTTTCCCTCACTACATATTGGGGGGAGCTGTTCATGGAAATGTACATCCTGCCGATGTATTCCCCCACCAGCCCAAGCATCACCATCGTCATGCCGCCCATAAACACGATTGCCGCCATTAACGAACTGAACCCCAAAGGTACGTCAGGGTTGATAAATTTCTTGACAACCGTGTATATCCCGTACAGAAACCCCGCCGCCGAGCAGGTGCAGCCAATGGCGGTGGCAATGCGGAGCGGCTTTACGCTGAACGCCGTAAAACCGTTAAACCAAAGCCCCAGCAGTTTCCCGAACGTATAACCGGAAGTTCCTATTTCCCGCTCCCTGTGCGTCACCGTCACGTTGCTGATGCGCTTCGTCGTCCGCAGCGCCAGTCCGATTACATACGGAAATGCGTTGGTATAGCGTTTCATTTCCTCCACCACAAAACGCCTTGCCGCAAAATAGCTGGATACATACAAATCCTTGGGTTTCCCCAGCATTACCTTTGCCATCTCCTCGTTTAACAGGCTGCCGAAATTACGGAACAGGGAATGTTTCTTATGCTCATACTTCGCATACACCACATCCGAACCCTGTTCAATGCCGGCAAGCAGCTTACCAGCCTCGTCGGCGGGTGTCTGCCCGTCATCGTCCAGACAGACCACAATATCGCCGTCCACATAATGGAATCCTGCCATCAATGCGGCATGTTGTCCGAAATTCCTAGCCAGGTTAATTCCCTTAATGCGGGTATCTTCCACTGCCAGTTTCTTTATAATCCCAAACGTATCATCCGGGGAGCAGTCATTGACCAGCACGACTTCGTAATCATATGCGTTTCCTTCTTTCCAAAGCCTGTCCATCGTCGTTCTGATTTCGTCCACTACTTTAGGCAGCGTCAGCTCCGAGCGGTAACAGGGAATTACGAAACTTACTTTTGTCCTTTTTTGCGCTTCCTTTTCGGTTCCCGTTTCTTTTTGTTTTTTCCGTACCATAAAAAACATGTCCTTTTTTTCACCGTCCGAGCATTCCACGGCTTCCAGCAGGGATTCCTTTACAAAGCCCGCCCGCTCGTAACTTCCCACCGCCGCATGGTTATCCGTAAATACGCGCAGCACCAGTTTCTCAAGCCCAAGCTCCCCAAACGCATAATCCACGGCAAGTTTTGCCGTTTCCGTACCGTATCCCTTGCCCACGGCATCATCCTCACCGAGAAAGATACCGTACTCCGCTTCCTTTTTATCCCAGTCAATATCGCGGAAGTATACGCTCCCCACCGGCCGCAGGGCTTCATTCCCGCACGCCGCATCCCCCGCACCCTTTTCGCATATCATGAGCTGGACCGCCTTCCCGCTCTCCACCATGGTTCGCATCCAGTTCTCATGCCCTTTTTGCGTAAACGTTTCCCGGTATATAAAACGGCTTCTTACCCGTTCCTTATTCCTCCAAGCCACGATATATGCCGTATCCGCATATTCTATCTGCCGCAGCACTATCCGCTTTCCCGTTATCCTTACTTCCCGCATCCCTGTATCCATGCCTTTCCCTGTGCTTTTCCCATTGTTATTCGCCCGCCGGCACTACCTGATATACGCCGATGATGTCGCACACCGTATCCACCAGCTTCAGTTTCACTCCTGCACCCGTACCCTGCTCCGCAAAATAAGCCTCAAAGCCTTCCGTCCCCTTTGCCAGTTCCGCCATCAGGTATACGTTTTCCTGATGCAGCAGCGCCTCCTGCATGGAAGTCATCCCAAACACTTCCATTTTCTTGCGGTGGGTAGGGCTTTTCACCAGCCATCCGCCCATCAGGTCGTAATTCCCCAAACGGTTATCCACATCCCGGAACATCTTCTCCGCGTAATACGTGGACGCATACGGTTCCAACGGATAGGAAACCGCAGAATAAACATCCATGAAATAAAAATTTCCGCCATGGTTCCTGCAATATTCCTTCATCCCGCCGTCCACCGTATCCGCCACCGCCCGTGCCCGGTACTCAAGGTCGGTATCCGCGATACTGTTCCGGTCCGATACCACATTCACAAATACCAGCACAGAAGTAACCAAAAGAACGATATTTCCCGCACGAAATCTGCCGGTTTTCCCGTTTCCCGTCCTTTTTTCCCCCAAAGCCGCCGTTTCGGTATGGAGCATGGCAAACAGGATAACGATTTCCATCAGGTACAGCGCATGGGTGATACGTTCGGGGTCCCGCCCCCTTACCAGAATGAACATCCATAAAACCGTCCTGACACAGAACAGGAACGCCAGCTTGCCCGCTCCTGCCGCAAGCCTGCGGTAACGTTTCTTTTTGATGGCGCTTCCCGCCATCACGCCGGCCACCGCCGCGTAGCCGGCAAGCGCCATCAGATTCCAGGGGTAATCGTCAGGAATCCCGCTTCCCGCCGGTTCCTGATGGAAGATGCGGTAACGGTAAAGCCTTAACGTTTCCGCCAAAAGAGATGGAAATGTCTGCGCTTCCCTTTTCCGCTCCGCCTGATACTCTGCGATTGTGTCCAAATCCCCGGCAGACAATCCTTCGTCCAGCCCGAAATTATACTGTTCCAGCAGCATTGCCTGCCCGTTTTCCGTAATGCCCAGGCTGCCGTAAAGTTCCCCGTTCCCTTCATAGGGCGGAATCCCCTGGAAATCATACAGTTCTGTCCGGCTGTTAAAAAATGCCGTGTACTCCTTCCACCCGGCAGAGGAAAACGCCGCCGCATTGACCGCCCATGCCGCCAGCATTCCCGCCAGGACTGCGCCGATGACCGTCAGGTATTTCGCTGCATTTCCGACGGTAAAAATCTTTGCCTCCAGCGACCAGCGGTACATTCCCGCCACGCAGATAAGCGGCAGCAGCAAAAGCAGCATCTCCGTCCGCAGCAGATAGGAAAGTACCGCCAAAAGGACGGAAGGAATGCTGTCCCCTAAGCACATGGTACCTTCCTCCGTTTTTGGCACGAGGAACAAAAACGCCGCTGCGGCTGCCAGCATACCGCTGGTAAACGTATACTGCACAAACACCAGGTGCGGCAGGAGCAGGGCGGCTGCCAAAACGCCCTCCGTCACCGCCAAACCTGCCTTCATCCACGGATTCCTGCCAAACCGCAGGCTCCTGTTTACCACCATCCACAGACTGCCAAACTGGCACAGACAAAGGAATATCCCATATACCGGGGCATCCGGGAACAGACGGTACAACAGGCTGAGAACGGCGCTGAGGGGATACAGCATCTGTATGTTATGCCCTTCCGGCGTTCCCGTATATACGCCCGACAGCACATCCTTCATCGTCACGTCATCGTTCATGGCATAATAATAATCGTACCGTATCCCGATAAACAAAAGCAGCAGGGCAAGCAGCACGGAAGCAAGTATTTCGTTTTCCCGCCGTTTCCACAAGCCTTTAAGCCCCATAAAACTCCTTTACCTTTCCGGCAATGTAATCCACTTCCCCTTCCGTCAGCTTATAAAACATGGGAAGCCGTAACAGCCGTTCGCTCTCCTTCGTGGTATAGTTATCTTCCCCGTGGAAACGCCCGAATTTTCGTCCGGCAGGCGCCGAATGCAGCGGCACGTAATGAAACACCGCCATGATTCCGTTTTCTTTCAGGAATCCGATTAATGCCGCCCGTTCCTCCTGGTCCCCGGTCTTGATATAGAACATATGGGCATTGTGGACGCATTCCTCCGGAATATACGGAATCCCGATTTTTCCGCTCTCCGCAAGCGGGGACAAAAGTTCATGGTAACGGTTCCACCTCGCCAAACGAATTTGATTGATTTCGTCCGCCATTTCCAACTGGGCATACAGATAAGCGGCATTCATATCGCTGGGCAGGTAAGAGGAACCGTAATTCATCCAACGGTACTTGTCCACCTGTCCGCGGTAATATTTGCTCCGGTCCGTTCCCTTTTCCCGGAAAATCTCCGCGTTCTCGATATATTTTTCCTCGCGGATTAACAGCGCCCCGCCTTCGCCCATACTGTAATTTTTCGTTTCATGGAAACTGAAACAGCCGAAATCACCGATGGTTCCCAGCGCCTTTCCCTTATAGGATGCCATGACACCCTGCGCAGCATCCTCCACCACATAGAGATTATGGCGCTTTGCAATCTCCATGATTTTATCCATCTCACAGCCAACCCCGGCATAATGCACCACCGCAATGGCTTTGGTTTTTGCGGTAACGGCATCCTCAATGAGATTCTCGTCTATATTCATCGTATCCGGGCGGATATCCACAAACACTGCCTTCGCACCGCGCAGCACGAAAGCGTCCGCCGTGGAAACAAACGTATAAGAGGGCATGATGACCTCATCCCCTTCCTTCATATCCGCCAAAAGCGCCGCCATTTCCGTGGCATGGGTGCAGGACGTGGTTAACAGACATTTCGCCGTCCCGGTTCTTTTCTCAAACCACTCACTGCACTTTTTCGTAAATTCACCGTCCCCGCAGATTTTCTGGTTTTCCACCGCCTGACGGATATAATCCATTTCCTTCCCCGTAAAAGGGGGTACGTTAAAGTTAATCATATGCTCCTCCATTCCGCGCTGCCACAGCGCCCTTTTTCCGCCCCGGCAGACCTTACGGTCCTGCCCGGTATACCTGGTAATTCGCATTTTCATAAATGCAGACATAATGATGGGCTTCGATATAATCCATAATCAAATCCGTCTTCTCCCCCTCCACCACCGGTTTCCCCGTTTCGTGGTGCAGAATCACCGGCGGCTGCCAGTCCAGTCCCGTCAGCGCCTTGTCCAAAGCCCCGTACGTATTGCTCGGTATCTCCGGCCATGTAGTAAAAATAGCCGAAGGCACATCCAAAATATAACTCAGCCCCGGCGCGTTCCCCCATATCAGGATGGGGGTCTTTGTCACGCCGTTTTCCCCGCAGAAACCGATTAAACCCGTAAGGCTCTCCGCATTTTCCGCCGTGGTATACATTCCTTTTAATACCGGGCTGTTTTCCACCATGGAATCCCTCGTTTCCCCGTAAATCCCGTCACGGAACACATAGTTCAAACCAAACCCCACACCCTGCACCAGCGTCATAAGCAAAATTAATACGGTAAACGCCTGCAAGGGAAAATGCACGATTCCCCGCCCCGTCTTGCGGAACAGGCGGCTGCATGCCCAAACGGTATACGGCGCAATAAGGAACAGGTTATTCATATTCTGGTACGTATAATTGTTGCTTCCAAGCGGCGTAACCAAAAGAATGATGAGTACCATCGCCGATGCCAGCCGCACCCTGTGATCTCTGGAAAAATACCCCGATACCCCAGCCGCCGCACACGCCGCCGATACAATCAGGAACAGCATCATCCACTGGAACACGCATCCTTCGTTATAATAACGCAAAGAAAACATGCCCTGTCCCCAGTAAAACCGCAGCAGCACCAAGATGCCGGCACAGTAGAGCAGTTTCTTACCCTTTTCATACTTCCCTTTTTCCAGCAGAAACATAATAGTCCCTGCTGCCGCACAGGGAATCATATAAACCAGCCATTTCAGTCCTGCCGCGTACGCGTCTGCCGTCGCCGAAACCATCCCCCACAACGTATAGTCGGAGGCTTCCTCCGTCATGCCGAACAGACTGCCCACCATGGCGGCGAAAGCGCCCGTCCCGTATTTTGCCGTAATCAGCAGAAGAACACCGCCAAAGCCCGCCAGGTACCCGGCAAGGCAAAGCCCCGTCCGTTTCACCGTTACTGCCGGTTTCGCGCGCTCCAGCCAGCCGGCAAACCATACCGCCAAAATCAGCGCCGCCTCCGTCAGGTTGGAAAACCGTACCATCACGTTCAGCCCAAGACAGACACCCGCCAGCACATAACAAACGCTTTTCCCCGTAAACAGCGCCCTGCCAAGAAACAGGCTCCCCGCCGCAAACAGGAAATAGGTCAGATAATTATACAATATGGTGGTAGGGCACCAGCAAAGCGCCAGCGCCGTAAGCTCCCCCGCAAAAGCCATCCATGCCGGCATCCACCGTGACAGCGCCGCGTAACAAAGCAGCCCGGTTGCCGACACCAAAAGCCCGGTATAAAAATTCATGCCAAGCAGCGTATCCCCCATGGGCAGCTTCATCAGAAAAGCCCCCGCCACATTTGCAAGATAAGTGGCAAGCACCCATGTTACATCCATTTCTTCCATAAAACGGTAATAACCGAGGGAATAGGTCGTATCCGAAACATCAATGCCCTGATTTGCCAAAAGCAGGGGAAATACCAATAGCACCAGCGGAAATACCACCTTGCTTAACCGGTTTTCGTTTTTTTGTAAGCGCATGATTTCCCCTCCCTTCCTTTCCCGGATTTCCTCTTATCATTCTCCCACGATATCCCTGCGGGGACAGTTCCTTACCGTCCTTTCCCTTCCAAAAACGCTCCGTCCAGCTTCCGCACTGCCGCCGCCAGCCGCGTTTTTGACACATACCGGTGGAGATACCGGAATATATTCAGCCGTACCGCATCCACAAAAGTCCCCGCCGCATAGACCAGCAAAACGGAAACTGCCAAATGCACCAGGAATCCGCCGGTTCCCGTTTCCGACACCGGTCCCATGAATTCCTCAATCCATCCCACCCATACATTCCGTATGTCCAAATGCTCATGGAACAGATACACGCCAAACGTAAATGCCGACAGACGGCAGATTCCATCCGCCCGTTTCCCCGCCGGGATGTTCCAATGCCCTGCGGCGGCAAACAGCGCAACGGCGCCAAACAGGCAGAGCACATAATTATAATGAAAAGGAACGGACACATAATACGCAAACATCCCCGTTTTCCGGCAAAACAGATATGCCCCTGCCACGGCGGCAAACGTAAGGAGGGCGCAGCCCGCATAACATCCCCATGCCCGCTTTGCCGTCCGCAGCACGGAAAAACCATACAGGCGCAGGTAAGCCGCCACAAGATATACGCACAGGAACCAGCCGAAATCATACCCGAACCGGTCCGTCACAAAATAAAACGGCACCACGCTTTTCACTCCGGCAAACAGCAAAAGCAGCCCGGCAAGCACAATCTGAAGCTGCCGTTTCCCCATATGCTTCACCGCGGCATTCAAAAGCGGTGAAAACAGGTACAGCAGCACATAAGAAGTGGCAAACCAATAATGCTCGGTCTGTAAAGGAAACACATAAGGAATCATCCGGTAGATTCCTTCCTCCCCCGCAAGTCCCCCCATCCCCAGCATCACAAGGGGGACCAGCAGCGAATAAAACAA
>ERZ779637.457-NODE-457-length-27108-cov-12.852660_pt1 | contig 27108 bp, 28 predicted proteins | sample MGYA00514196_ERZ779637 | MGnify/ENA primary metagenome ERZ779637 (study PRJEB29562, sample SAMEA4376700) | mouse gut metagenome | isolation source: Cecum | study: EMG produced TPA metagenomics assembly of the A DSS colitis mouse model was used to assess the...
TTCGGGCTCGCACACATGGTAAACCGTGAGTCCCAACGAGACTCCTGTCAACGGACCGGCATAAGTGGGGTCACCGGCGGTCACTGTCTCAGCGGCCAGGCCGGAGGCTTCGCCCTCAGCGGCGCCCAGGAGAACAACAATGTTCTCGGGACCGTACTGCTCAGCGAACTCCTTGACTCTCTTCTGATTCTCCAGATCCATTGCACCAGCGGCGGTTCAGACGAAGCACTCCGTCGAGGAAAACACGACCTCGGCGCCAGCGGACTGGGCGCAGGCCTCAATGGCCATGCCGGGAATGCCGTCGCGGTCACCAATGATGATGACCTTCTTGCCAGCCAAGATGCTCATGCTCTTTTCCTCCTTTGCTTTAGATTTTTTATAGAATCCTTTCGGAATCTACAACAAGGGAATGGTGTACGCCTTACGCGTACTTCTTGATCATTGCCTCCACGTTCTCAGCCGTGGCGTCCTCCTTGACGCAGGAATCGATCATCTCGCCGTTCTCATAGATGGCGATGACAGGCAGACCCAGGATCTTCTGGCTGATGGCCAGACGGCGGGCCTTGGTGGTGTTCAGCGCGCAGAACTTGATCTTGTCGCCATAGGTCTCCGCAAAAGCGTGGACGTGGGGCATCAGCGCCGCACAGGGCACGCAGCCGTCGCCATAGAAGTCCACCAGCACCTTGCCCTCGGCCTTAAGGACCTCGGCCTCAAAGGTATTCTTGTCCAGTTCCAGCATAAAAGCAACCTCCTAATGATAAGATAGAGACAGTATACAGCATTTCCAGGGAAAAATCAATGGTTGCTGACATAGTGCTCGGCCTGCATGGCGGCAATCGCGCCGTCTGCGGCGGCGGTGACCACCTGGCGCAGGCTCTTGACACGGATGTCGCCGGCCGCAAACACGCCGGGGATGCTGGTGTGCATGTTGTCGTCCGTCTTGATGTAGCCGTGCTCCATATCCAGCATACCCTCGAAGAGCTGGGAGTTGGGGTTGTAGCCGATGAAGCCGAACAGACCGAACAGACCGTCGTCCTCGTCCGCCTTCACCTCGGTCAGCTCGCCGGTCTTGGTATTCTTCACCGTCATGGTGCTCAGCAGCTCGTCGCCGTCCACCTTCACCACCACGCTGTCCCACATGAAGGCGATCTTGGGGTTGGCAAAGGCCTTCTCCTGGATGGACTTGGCGGCCCGCAGCTCGTCGCGGCGGTGGATGATGGTCACCTTCCGGGCAAACTTGGTCAGGTACATGGCCTCCTCCACGGCGCTGTCGCCGCCGCCCACCACGTACACCTCAAAGTCCTCAAAGAAGGCGGCGTCGCAGGTGGCGCAGAAGGAGATGCCCTTGCCGGTGAACTTGCCCTCGTTCTCGCAGCCGATGGGCTTGGGGAAGGCGCCGGTGGCGATGATGACGCACTTGGCCTCATACTCGCCCTTGGTCCCCACCAGCTTCTTCACGTCGCCGCTGAGGTCCACGCTCTTAATCACATCGGAGCAGCGCTCGGCGCCGAACTTCTTCGCCTGCTCCGTCATACGGGCAATGAGGCTGGGGCCGCTCTCGCCCTCCACCATCTGGCCCGGGTAGTTTTCAATTTCATCGGTGATGGCAATCTGGCCGCCATCCTGGCCCTTTTCGATAATCAGGGTGCTCAAACGGCTGCGTCCCGCATAGAGGCCGGCAGTCAGGCCGGCAGGGCCGCCGCCCAGAATAATAACGTCGTAAACCTTGCTCATAACTCAATACTTCTCCCAGTACCGGGGGTATGCGCCCCGCAGGGCGCATACCCTCCCGGCTGAATTATCAGACCTCGAAAATGGTCTGGTCCTCGACCTCGGTGGTCAGAGCCTCCAGGGCGCGCTCCACCAGCTTGCGGCGGATCGCCTTCTCCTCGTCCATGGTGAGGGCGGGGTTGCCCAGGGGGTGGGGAATGGCAATGGTGGGAACGATACGGTTCGCGCCCACGGTCATGGAAATGGGGGTAACTGTGCACATATGCACCACGGGGATGCCCGCACGCTCAATCTCTTTAACCATCGTTGCACCGCAACGTGTGCAGGTACCTCACGTGCTGGTCATGATAACGGCATGAACACCGGCCTTGAGCAGCTTCTGGGCGTACTCAGCGGCAAAACCCTTGGCGTTGGCGACGGAGGTGCCGTTGCCGACGGTGGTATAGAACAGGTTGTGGAGCTTGCCGATCTTGCCTTCCTTCTCCATCTCGCGCAGCACATCCACAGGCAGGACGCGGTCGGAGTCGGCGTTGGCGTAGACCGGATCGTAGCCGCCGTGAGCGGTCTCGTAGGTCTCGGCCGTCAGATCATCCACGCCGGTGATGTCGTACTCACCGTAGTGGGAGGCGGAGGAGGACTCGATGTGGTCCGGATTGCCCTTGGGAACGATACCGCCGGAGGTGCACAGGGCGATGGTGGCCTTGCTCAGATCCTTGATGGCCTTGTTGGGGGCCACGCGGTCGAAGGAGGGCATGGGATACTCGGTGGTGAAGGGCTTGTCATTGAGCTTGGCAACCAGCATATCCACTGCGCGCTTGGCGCCAACTTCCTTCTCGAAGAAGTTGCGGCGGATACCGTTGGGCATGTAGCCCTCCTCGGCGGATGCGCCGATCTTCTCGCCCTTCATCAGCTTCAGGGCCAGCTTGGCCATGGCGGGGGCGGCCTTGCGCATGCCGGCGGCGCTGTTGGCGGTAGCCACGATGAGGACCTTGTTCTTCAGATCCGCACCGGGGTTCTCCTCGTACATACCCGTCAGAACGGGGATGCCCAGCTCCTCCTGCACGGCGTTGGCGATGGTGGCGCAGGCGTAGCCGTAGCGGCCGGCGTTGAAGGCGGGGCCGGCAATGAACATGTCGGGCTTCTGCTCCTTCACCCAGTCGAGAACCTGCTTCTTGGCGTCCGCCTCGTGCTCGGCAAAGTAGGAGTCGCCGCAGACGATGGTGGCGGCAATCTCAGCCTCGCCCTTCCAGGCGGTGTTCAGCGCCATACCGGGGCCGACATAGCCCTCGCGCAGCTCGGGAGCCACGTGGGCCATCTCCTCGCCGCCGATGTTGGCAAAGAACTGGTTGATATAGTGTACAACTTTATAGCTCATGGTTTGGTTTCCTCCTTTCCTTACAATTTAATCAGCGGGCGCTCAGGCGGTTGAAGCCCATCTCGTTGGTAGCGCCGGTGATGACCTGGAGCTCCGCCTCGATGGTGCCGTCGGGCCGCAGGGACCCGGCATGGCCGCCGGCGATGACGTCCACATAGTCCAGGGTGCCGATCACCTTGTCCATCTTGGGCAGGATGATGACCTCGTTGGCGTTGCCGCCGGTGACCACGGCGTCCGCCAGAGGATCGGCGTCCGCCAGGGACTGGCTCTTGCCGTCCTGGCCGGCGTACTCGTCGGTGATGATGACGGTCTTCACGCCCTGGAGCTCAATCTTCTTGCAGTTCATGATGAGGTCTGTATCCGGGTTGCCGAAGCCCTCCTGGCTGACCAGGGCGCCGTCCAGATCCAGCAGGCGGCAGAGCTTGCTGGTCCAGTCGGAGGAGCGCTGCTTGTCGGCCAGGTACACGTTCTCATTGGTGATGATGTTGCAGACGTAGTTGAGAGTCTTGCCGTGGGCGGCGAACAGGTTGGCCACCACGGGGTTGTTCTGATGGTGATAGGTGGTATTCTTGTCGCAGGCGGACACGCAGTTGCCGCTGATGATGGCGCCATCCATGGTCTCGGTGGGGTTGATGATGGTGGTCAGGCTGCGTTTGGCATCCACGCCGTAGACATAGGTGTCGTGGAGCAGGCCCTGGCTCTGGAGCATGTGGACATAGGCCACGCGGGGCAGATTGGGATACTTCTCAATGCCCTCCTTGATGCCCAGGGTCTCGAACTCCGCCGTCTCGTCGGGGGTCACGCTGCGGCCAATCTCACCGATATAGGTGGCGGCGCGGAGACCCGCGATGCGCACGGCGTGCTCGTACTCGTGCTTGTGGTCCTGGTAGCCCTCGGCGGGCTCGGCAACCACCACGAGGTTGTTCAGCTTGGAGAACGGGGTGTAGTCCGCGCCGGGGCCGGACATGTCGATGATGCCCTCCTGGAAGCCCACAATCTTGCCGGCGGTGACCACGGCCATGCCGCGCAGAACATGGGTCTTGCCGCTGCCCACAGTCTCCACCTTGTTGATGACGCCGGGGAACACGCCGCCGGGGCCCTCAACCTTCACGCGGGGCTCGATGACATCCTTCACAGGGGTGATCCGGACGCTCTCGCCGGGCTTGGCGATGTCAAAGCTGAAGTCCTTAACCCAGGCCTTTACGTCGTCGTCCTCATACATAAAGGCCTTGACAGCATCCGGGTCAACGTACAGGGTACCGTTTTCTACCTTGCATTCCTTTGAAAACTGGATATCTTTGATCTGGATATAGCCCAGTTCCAATTTCAAAGTGAACACCTCCTCCTTCTAAATATTTATTTCCCAATACCCCCGGAGGGGGTATCAAAAAACCTTTCGTACACGGGGCTCAGCGCCCCTCCGCCTCCTGGACCCGCCGCAGCCCCGCCTCCGCGTCGAAGCCGATGGCCCCGGAGAGCAGCGTGTAGTCGATGAGCTGGAAGTCCCGCAGCACCCGCTCCGGCAGCTCGCGGACAATGGGCCTGAACTTGTCGAACACGGCGATGGCGCTGGCCATCAGCTCCCCGTGCTGCTGGTCAAACCCGTGGGGGACCATGGAGACAATCAGGGATTTGTAGGGGGTCTCGTTGGGCTTGACGCTTCCGGCCAGAGGGTGGGTGTAGAGAGTATGGCCGGCGTAGACCATGTCCCGGGCCTCCACCAAGATCTCCCGGAAGCTCTTGTCCTCCTCCAGGCGGATGGTGTACAGCCCCTGCCCCTCCATGCACCGGCGCACCAGGGGGTTATTGGTCAGGATCAGATAGTCCCGGGGATTGCCCATGGCGCTCATAAGCCGCCTCCTGTGTTGGAATAACCAATGAATATAAAAAGAGCAAGGCAATAAAAGATAACTTATGCCTCGCTCTGTTTCCAGCCTGAGAGATTCCCCGCCCCGGACGGTCCGGCACGGGTTGCTCCTTCGGCGCTTACGCTCTCCAGAGAGTTGTCGGCGTTCGGTCTGTTTGCCTGAGATCTTCGCGGCGGGGATGGCAGCTCCAGCCGCTTATTCCTTCGGCCCCGCCCAGAGCGGGTCTCCCGAACACTTCATCCAACAGTATTCACAATTTTCACCCCGGATATCCCTGCCCGGTTGTCTCTAGTTTACGGGAAAAAGCGCGATATTACAAGCAAAAAAAGATAATATCAAAATTCGCAATGGAATTTTATTTATAGATTTTATCTATAAATTGTTCTATCCCTGCGCCTTGCTCTTTCCGGCGAAGGCGTTGGCGGCGTAGTCGTAAAAGGCCTGGGCAATGGGGGAGAGGATGCTGTTTTTGTGGCGGACCAGATAGAGCTTGCGCCGCAGGTTCATGCTGTCAAAGTTGAAGGACAGCAGCTTCTTGAACTGGCAGTAGTCCTCACAGGCGCTCTTGGAGATGACGGCGATGCCCAGCCCCTCGCTGACCATCTGCTTGATGGACTCGGTGGACCGGACCTCCACGGCGATGCGGATGTCCCGCATGTCCACCCCCATCTCCTTGAGGAAGCTCTCCGTCTCCAGCCGGGTGCCGCTGCCGGGCTCCCGGCTGATGAAGGGCTCCCGGGTGAGCTGGCGGACCGGGAAGCCGGTGGACTGAAAGGCCTGATACTTGGGGGTGTTGGGGGTGATAATCACCAGCCGGTCCTCGGTCAGGGGCTGGTAGACGCACTTGGGAAGGCCGATGACCGTGCCGGTGAAGCCGATCTCCGCCTTTCGTCCGGCCACCCGCTCGGCCACCTCTGTGCTGTCCAGCACCTGGAGGCTGAAGCTGATATCCGGATAGACGCTGCGAAAGCCCTGGATGAGCTTGGGCAGGTAGTACTGGCCGGGGATGGTGGAGGCCGCCACGTGGATGGACCCCCGCATGTCGTGGGTGAAGGCCTTGATGGCCTGCACCGCCGCCGAGCGCAGGCGCAGGATCTCCTTGGCGTAGTCATAGAGGAGGTTGCCCGCGTCGGAGGGATAGATCTCCTTGGTGGTGCGCACCAGCAGCTTGATGCTCAGCTTCCGCTCCAGGGCGGCCACGTGGGCGCTGATGGTGGGCTGGGTCAGGTACAGGGACTCCGCGGCCCGGGAGAAGCTGCCCCGGTCCACTACGGCCACAAAGGCCTCCAGCTCCTTCATATCTATGTCGATTGGTATCCACCTCCGTTCTGTTGGCAGGGGGGACGGTCTGTGCCGGGGCGGCCCGGGAGCAGCCGCCCGAACACAGAAAGCCCCGGCAGCGTATGCGCGCTGCCGGGGTCTGGCGGGAATATGTGGGAATCGAACCCACCTAAGAGGCTCTTCACCCCTATCACTGGTTTTGAAGACCAGGGGGCACACCAGCACCCGTCTACTCCCGTTTGCAACGCGATTTTATCACATGTTTCCGATTTATGCAACCGTTTCTTCCTGAAAATTAATTTTTTCTATAGCTCCTCCCTGGGCGCGATAGCCGGGAAGGCGGGCCCGGGACGGCGGATGTCCCCGTCCTTTTTGAGGATCTTGTTCTTGTCGTAGTACTCCAGCACCGCCAGGGCATACTTCCGGGACGTGGAGAGCATGTCCCGGAACTGGGCCAGGGTCAGCTCCTCCTCCCCGGCAAAGTGCTCCGCCGTGCGGCGGCACACCTGCTCGTACACCTCCCGGTGGACGCAGATCTGGGGCGTGAGCATCACCAGCCCGCCGCCGGACACCAGGCTCTCCACCACCTGCTTGCAGTCCGTCTGCTCCTTGGCCTCGAACATGCTGTAGATCTCGTCCAGGCCCGGCGTCTCCAGCCCCGCCTTCCGGTAGGACTGCAAAATCCGGTCCCGGATGCCGGTCTGCCGCTTGGTCAGGTGGACGGAGAAGTCCGCCAGGGCGTACCGGTCCGCCACGGCCTTGATCTTCCCCTCGTGGCGCAGGGCCGCCAGCAGCGCGTCTGCCACCGCCTGGTCTGCCCCCTTGAGGAGCTTCTGGCGCAGCTCCGCCACCTTCATGCCCCCGTGGAGGGGGTTCTGCTTGTGGTACTGGGCCAGAATGGACCGGCAGCTCTCCCAGAGCGCGTCAAACACGCTCCCCGCCAGATACCGCCGGGGCAGGGGCTCCAGCAGCCGTCCGGCGGCGCACAGGGCGTTCAGCTCCGCCTCCAGCTCCTCCGGCTCCCGGCTGAGGGACCCTGCCAGCTTTTCCAGCCCCGGCAGGGCCGTGCCCTGCTCGGCCACCGCCTGGAGCAGCTTCTCGTCCCCGCTGCCGCTCTCCCGGATGGCCAGGGCCTCCAGCACACGCTCGTCCCCCCGTTTGTGGCGCACCGGGCAGTCGTCCAGCACCACGCCGCCGCCGATGGTCTCCAGGGGGGAGTAGAAGCGGACCACGAACCGGTCCCCGCATTTGGCCGCCAGCTCCTCTGTCATGCGCAGCTGGGCGCAGCAGCTCTCCCCCGGGGCCAGGGCCTCCCGGTCCAGCAGCACCACCTTGCACAGCCGCACCGAGGAGCCGTGGTACAGGTGGAGCTGGCTGCCGGTGAGGATGGTCCGCTGGGAGTTTTTCAGGTTTTGCAGCCGCACGTCCAGCATCAGGCTCCTGCGCACGCTGCCGGGCTTGGCGATAGTGTCCCCCCGGGCCAGATCCGACTTCTTGGTGCCCGCCAGGTTCACCGCCACCCGCTGTCCCGCGTAGGCGGACTCCACGTCGCGGCCGTGGACCTGGAGGTTGCGCACCCGGGCCTGGAATCCGGTGGGCAGCACCTCCGCCATGTCCCCCACCGCCAGGGCCCCCTCGATGAGGGTGCCGGTGACCACGGTGCCGAACCCGTCCACGGAGAACACCCGGTCAATGGGCAGCCGGAAGGGGATGCGCAGGTTCTTCTCCCCGGCGGCCCGCACCAGCTCCCCCAGCTTCTCCTTCAATTCCGCCACGCCCTGGCCGGTGTAGGCGGATACGGTATAGATGGGCTTGCCGGAGAGGAAGGTGCCCTCGGTCTGGGCCTTCACGTCCTCCTTCACCATCTCCACCCACTCCGGGTCCACCATGTCGCACTTGGTAATGACCACCAGCCCGTCCCGGATGCCCAGCAGGGAGAGGATGCCCAGGTGTTCCACCGTCTGGGGCATGAACCCCTCGTCGGCGGCCACCACCAGCATAGCCAGATCAATACCGCCGGCCCCGGCCAGCATGTTCTTGATAAACTTCTCGTGGCCGGGCACGTCCACGATCCCCGCCTGGGTGCCGTCGTCAAAGTCCAGGTGGGCGAAGCCCAGCTCGATGGTAATGCCCCGCTTCTTTTCCTCGGTGAGCCGGTCCGTGTCAATGCCCGTCAGGGCCTTCACCAGCAGGGTCTTGCCGTGGTCCACGTGGCCGGCGGTGCCGATAATGACATGCTTCACCAGAGCACCTCCCCCAGCCGCTCCGCCACAAAGGAGATGTCGTCATCCCCCAGCGTCCGCGCATCCAGCAGATACTGCCCCTGGCTGATGCGCCCGATGATGGGCACCGGCGCCCGCCGCAGCTTCTCCGCCAGCTGGTCCACGGTCATCTCGCCCGGCTCGATGGCCACAGCCCAGCTCCCCATGGTCTGGGTGGGGCAGCTGCCGCCCCCCACCTGCCCCCGGGTCTCCACCACCCGGGCCGCGCCGCCAAAGCCCTCCAGGGCCAGGCGCAGCCGCTCCGCCCGGGCGCGGAGCTCCTGACCGGACTGGCCCAGCATCCGCAGCACCGGGATGTTCTTCTTTGCCCACTCCGGATCCCGGTAGGCGTACAGCGTCTCCCGCAGGGCGGCAATGGTCATCTTGTCCACCCGCAGGGCCCGGGCCAGGGGATGCTTTTTCAGCTTCTCGATGTACGTCCGTTTTCCCAGGATCAGCCCCGCCTGGGGCCCTCCCAGCAGCTTGTCCCCGCTGAAGGAGATGACGTCCACCCCGGCCCTGACGCTCTGCTGCACCGTGGGCTCGTCGTGGATGCCGAAGGCGGTCAGATCCACCAGGGACCCGCTGCCCAGATCCTCGATCACCGGCAGGCCGGACCTTTTGCCCAGCTCCACCAGCTCCTCCAGGGAGGGCCGCTGGGAGAAGCCCACAATCCGGTAGTTGCTGGTGTGGACCCGCAGCAGGGCCCGGGTCTCCTCTCCGATGGCGTTCTCGTAGTCAAAGAGGTGGGTCTTGTTGGTGGTCCCCACCTCCCGGAGGGTGCACCCGCACTGGGTCATGATGTCCGGAATGCGGAAGGACCCGCCGATCTCCACCAGCTCCCCCCGGGAGGTGATGACCTCCCCCCCCTTGCCCATGGCGCTGAGGATGAGGAGCACGGCGGCGGCGTTGTTATTGACCACCATGGCCGCCTCCGCCCCGGTGACCTCTGCCAGGAGACTGTCAATGTGGCTGTGCCGGGAGCCCCGGCTGCCGCTCTCCACGTCGTACTCCAGGGTGGAGTAGCTCCGGGCCACCTGCTCCACCGCGCTCACCGCCTGCCAGCTCAGCAGGGAACGGCCCAGGTTGGTGTGCAGCACCACGCCGGTGCCGTTGACCACCCGCCGGAGGGAGGAGATCTGGTCCTGATAGGCCCGGTGACAGGCGGACTCCAGAATATCGCCCGGCTCGGGCAGCTGCGCTGTCTCGCCGGAGAGGATGCGCCCCCGCAGCTCCTCCAGCTCCTCCCGGATGGCGTCCCGAATGGCGGAGGGCGGGATAATCTCCGTCATGTCGTACAGCCGGCCCGTCTCGCCGGCCAGGGTCAGCAGCTCGTCCACCTTGGGAATATTCCGCAGGAGCTTTTGTTGTTCCATGGAATCACACTCCTTCTCGTTTTCCATTTCTATAGTATAGCGGAAGTTTTTGTCAATGTCCAGGGGGTTATTCAAGAATTCTATAGAAGTGTCGGAAAAGCGGCGAAATATTTTTCCCAGGGGTGTTGACTCATTTGGTCAACGGCGGTATGGTAGCGGGGAAAGGAGGGGCCGGGCATGAACGAAAAATTCTTCTCTCTGCCGGAGAAGCGGCAGGATCTGATCCGCAGCAGCGCCATGCTGGAGTTCGGGGAGAACACATTTAAAAAGACCAGCGCCGATGCCATCGCCAAGCGGGCCGGGGTATCCAAGGGCCTGCTGTTCCACTATTTCAAGGACAAGCGAGAGCTGTATCTCTACCTCTACCAGTACGCCTTGGACGTGTGCGTCAAGCACTACATGCTCAAGAGCTACGACTTCGGGGAGACAGACTTCTTTCTGGCCCTGGAGATTGGCCACAAGGTGAAGATGGATCTGGTCCGGCGCTACCCGGGGCTGTTCCGGTTCGTCATGCGGACCTACTACGAGCGGGACAGCGTCCTCTCCCCCAAGCTGCGCCAGGGGCTGGACGATCTGATGGAGAGCACCATCCGTGACTTTCTCTCCCGGATGGACCTGTACAAGTTCAAGGACGGGGTGGACCCCTACCAGGTGATCCGCCTGCTGCTCCTGGCGTCGGAGGGGATGCTGGCGGAGACCAACGCCTCCTCGGCGGAGGAGATCAACGCCCTGTTCGCGGAGTATAAGCGTCACGCGGACATGCTCCGTCAATTTCTATACAAGGAGGAATATTTATGATAGATATTACCAATCTGACCAAGGCCTACGGCAGGGCCCGGGGCGTCACGGACCTGACCCTTCACGTCCCCGGGGGCAGCTGCTACGGCTTCATCGGTCCCAACGGGGCCGGGAAGAGTACCACCATCCGCACCCTCCTGGGGCTCCTCTCCCCCACCTCCGGCTCGGCCCGGGTGATGGGCATGGACTGCGTCCGGCAGCGGACGGAGATCCTGGCCCAGGTGGGCTACATGCCCTCGGAGGCCATGTTCTACCCCCAGATGCGGGCCGGAGAGGTGATCGCCTACTCCGCCGCCCTCCGGGGACTGGACTGCCGCCGGGAAGCCGGGGAGCTGTGCCGGGCTCTGGATCTGGATGTGCGCAAGCGGGTGCGGGAGCTGAGTCTGGGCAACCGGAAAAAGGTTTCCATCGTGTGCGCCATGCAGCACCGGCCCCGGCTGTATATTTTGGACGAGCCCACCAGCGGCCTGGACCCCCTGGTCCAGCGGGCCTTCTGGCAGCTTCTGGAGCAGCGGCGGCAGGAGGGGGCCACGGTGTTCCTCTCCTCCCACGTGCTCTACGAGGTGGCCCGGTACTGCTCCCTGGCGGCCATCATTCGTGAGGGCCGGCTGGTGGCGGCGGGGACCACGGAGGAGCTGGACATTGAGAACAAATTCTTTGACTACTACGAGGGGAGGCTGGGACAATGACCATTCTCAAGCATGAGGTCCGCAGCGGCCTGGCGGGGTGCATCCTCTGGAGCGCGGTGACCGGCGGACTGATGGCGCTGTGCGTGTCCATGTATCCGTCCATGTCCGGGTCCATGGACGACTTCTCCGCCATGTTTGCCAACATGGGGGATTTCTCCGCCGCCTTTGGCCTGGACAAGCTGGAATTCGGGTCCGTCATGGGCTTTTACGGCACGGAGTGCGGGAACATCCTGGGTCTGGGCGGGGCGTTCTACGCCGCGCTGACAGCCATGGGCCTGCTGGCCGGCGAGGAGGGCGGTCACACGGCGGAGTTCCTGCTGACCCATCCGGTGAGCCGGGTCCGTGCGGCGGCGGAGAAGCTGGCGGCCCTGGCCGTGCTGGTGCTGGCGCTCAACGCGGTGTGCCTGGCCTGCGGGGCGGCGAGCATCCTGGCTGTCGGGGAGACGGCGGCGTGGGGGGATCTCCTCCGGTACCACGCCGCCCTGCTGGGGATGCAGCTGGAGATTGGCGGCGTGTGCTTCGGCCTGTCGGCCCTGCTGCGGCGGAGCAGCTTCGGGCTGGCCATGGGGCTGGCGGCGGTGATGTACTTCTTAGGGCTGGTCATCAACCTGGACCAGGGGATGGCGTGGCTGCGGTTTGTGACACCTTATTACTATGCGGACGCGGCGCGGATCTACGCCGGCGAGGCCCTGGCGGGACCTCTGGCGGCAGGGTGCCTCCTGGGCGCTGCCGGCGCGGCGTGGGGCCTGTGGCGGTACGGACGGAAGGACATCGCGGCGTAACCGGAGTGGGGTATCATTCTTTTTCTTGAAAGAAAAAGAATCAAAAAGAACTTTAGAGGATGTCTCAGGGTGCTGCCGGCAGCATCCTGAGACATCCTCTAGGCTTTTCTGTGCTTCCTGTCCATCAAGGAGGGAAAAGCAGCCGCTAAAACACATTTTTGATACTCACGCTCTGGGTCTCCGCCAGCAGGCGGAGCTGGCTGGTGAGCTGGGCCAGCATCTGGTGGAAGTCCGCGTCGTCCCCCTCCCGGCACACCGCGAAGGCTCCCGCGAACAGCTTTTCCGCCTCGTCCAGCTCGTTGTGGTCCATAATGGTGTGGAAAAAGGTCTGGCTGCTGTCCCAGTCCTTGTACGCCTGCTCCAGCCGCCGCGCCGCCTCGGTCCAGTTCTCCTGGGCCGCCGACTGATCCGCCAGCTCCAGCGCCGCGTTCCACTGCTCCGTGCGCATCTCCACGTACCGCCCCGCCCACAGCGAAAAGCCCAGTATCAAGGCCAGCAGTCCCGCCGGCACGTACAGCGCCCTCATGCCGCCCCCTCCTTTGCCACGCATACCACCGTGCCCGCCTCGTCCACGGTGAGGAAAAACACCTGCCGGGGCGAGGTGAGGCGGCGCGCGCGCAGCTGCTTGTCCAGCCACGCCCCGTCATACCCGCTGGCGGCCAGGTTCTCGCTCATCACGTGGCCGTCGTTGATGAGCAGGGTGGGCAGGGTCACATCGTCCCTGACCTCCAGATTCATCACCTGGGGCGTCACGGGGCTGGCCTTTGTGTACGGCAGCACCGACACCTGCCCGCTGGTCTCCAGCACCGCGTACTTTACCGCCGCCAGATCACTGTACCCCTGGCTGCGCAGCTGCTCCAGCAGCTCGTCCACGGTGAAGCGGTTGCGGGCCATGTTCTGCTGGAGGATCCTTCCGTCCCGGATGATGACCGTGGGGTGGCCGCAGACCAGCCCGCGGAACCGGATGGACTTCAGGCTGAAGAAGCTCAGCAGCATGGACAGGCACAGCAGCGTCACAATGGGGAACAGCCCGTTGACCAGCGGAATACCGAAGTCCTGCATGGGCACCGCCGCCAGATCGGATATAATCAGCGTCAGCACCAGCTCGCTGGGCTCCAGCTCCCCGATCTGCCGCTTCCCCATCAGCCGCAGGCCCACCATGAGGATAAAATACAAAATCACGGTCCGGAAAAACGCGGTGGTCATTGTCCCACATCCTTTCCAGGTGAGTATTTGCCGGAAGGGCGCGGTTTATGCCTGCCGGACGCGGAAATCCATTCTGCGCCGGAGCCGCGCTCCCGCCTCTCCTTAAATTTTCCGCGCTGTGCTATTTGTCACTTGACAGGACGCACGGGAGGTTGTACTATATCTACGTTCGAATAAAAGAGATTATACAACATCTAGTGCTCCGCCGCCGGACAGTTATTTCCGGCCCAGGGTCACGGAAAGCTGATTTTTTTACGGAGGAGAAGGAGCGAATGACCATTGAGAAGCTGAAAAAGAGGGATGGGCGGCTGGTGGCCTTTGACAAGGAGAAGATTGCCGCCGCCATAGCCAAGGCCTTTGAGGCCACCTACAAGCCCGGACAGGAGGACCGGGCTGCCGCCCTGGCGGAGGAGGTCCTGTCCATTCTGGAGGTGGAGGGCACGGCGGCCCCGGAGGTGGAGCACATCCAGGATATTGTGGAGCGGGTGCTCATGGACAACGGCTACGTCCAGACCGCCAAGGCCTACATCCTCTACCGCAACGAGCGCAGCCGGGCCCGGGAGATGAACACGCGGCTGATGAAGGTCTATGAGGACATCACCTTCTCCGACGCGGTGGACTCCGACGTGAAGCGGGAGAACGCCAACATCAACGGCGACACGGCCATGGGGGCCATGCTCAAGTACGGCAGCGAGGGGGCCAAGCAGTTCTACCAGATGTTCGTCCTCAAGCCCGAGCACGCCAGGGCCCACCAGGAGGGGGACATCCACATCCACGATCTGGATTTCTACACCCTCACCACCACCTGCTGCCAGATCGACATAAAAAAGCTCTTCCGGGGCGGCTTCTCCACGGGCCACGGCTACCTGCGGGAGCCCAACGACATCGCCTCCTACGCCGCCCTGGCCTGCATTGCCATCCAGTCCAACCAGAACGATCAGCACGGCGGACAGGCCATTGTCAACTTCGACTACGGCATGGCCGACGGCGTGAAGAAAACCTTCCTGCGCTACTACACCCGCAATCTGGCCAAGGCCCTCATGCTCTGGCACGACATGGAGGACCCGGAGGAGGAGCTGAAGGCCCTGCGGGGTGAGATCGAGAGGGAGACGGGCCTGCACCCCTGCCTGGCCGGGTGCCAGGACTACCTGGACGAGGAGCGCAGGCGCCTGACGGAGCGGTACGGGGACGAGGAGGGGATGGCCAGGGCCCAGCGCATGGCGGTCCACTACGCGGAGAAGGAGACGGACCGGGCCACCTTCCAGGCCATGGAGGCGTTCATCCACAACCTGAACACCATGCACAGCCGGGCCGGGGCCCAGACCCCCTTCTCCTCCATCAACTACGGCATGGACACCTCCCCCGAGGGCCGCATGGTCATGCGCAACCTGCTGCTGACCACGGAGGCGGGCCTGGGCAACGGGGAGACGCCTATCTTCCCCATCCAGATTTTCCGGGTGAAGGAGGGGGTCAACTACAACCCCGGGGACCCCAACTACGATCTTTTCAAGCTGGCCTGCCAGTGCAGCGCCAAGCGCCTCTTCCCCAACTTCGCCTTCATTGACGCGCCCTTCAACCTCCAGTATTACGATCCCCAGCGGCCGGAGACGGAGATTGCCTACATGGGCTGCCGCACCCGGGTGATCTCCAACGTCTACGATCCCTCCCGCCAGCAGTGCAACCAGCGGGGCAACCTCAGCTTCACCTCCGTCAATCTGCCCCGGATCGCCATCCGGGCCAAGGGAGATCTGGACGCGTTTTTCGACGAGCTGGACCGGAAGATGGATCTGTGCGTGGAGCAGCTGCTGGAGCGGTTTGAGATCCAGGCCAGAAAGCACGTGTACAACTTCCCCTTCCTCATGGGCCAGGGGGTGTGGCTGGACAGCGAGAAGCTGGGCTGGACCGACGAGGTGCGGGAGGTGCTCAAGCACGGCACCCTCTCCGTGGGCTTCATCGGTCTGGCGGAGACCCTGGTGGCCCTCACCGGGGAGCACCACGGCGAGAGTGAGCGCAGCCAGCGGCTGGGGCTGGAGATCATCGCCCGGATGCGGGCCCGCATGGATGCGGAGAGCCAGAAGACGGGGCTGAACTTCTCCCTGCTGGCCACCCCGGCGGAGGGCCTGTCGGGCCGGTTCATCCGCATGGACAAGGAGAAATTCGGCGTGATCCCCGGGGTGACGGACCGGGACTACTACACCAACAGCTTCCATATTCCGGTGTACTACCCCGTCAGCGCCTTTGAGAAGATCAAGCTGGAGGCCCCCTACCACGCCCTGACCAACGCCGGCCACATCAGCTACGTGGAGATGGACGGGGATCCCATGAAGAACCTGGACGCCTTTGAGAAGGTGGTCCGGTGCATGAAGGAGGCGGGCATCGGCTACGGCTCCGTGAACCACCCGGTGGACCGGGACCCCTGCTGCGGCTATACGGGCATCATCGACGACGAGTGCCCCGGCTGCGGCCGCCATGAGCACGACGAGCGGGTGGGCTTTGAGCGGATCCGCCGCATCACCGGCTATCTGGTGGGCACCATGGACCGCTGGAACGACGCCAAGACGGCGGAGGAGACGGAGCGGGTCAAGCACACCCTGTAACCATAGAACAAAGACGGACATCAGGACGGGTCAGCCTGTCCTGATGTCGTTTTACCGGACAAAAAGGAGGCGCTATGTATCAGCTTCTGTTCCAGAGCCCCCTGGGCCCGCTGACCCTCTCCGGGACGGAGGAGGCGGTGACGGCCCTCTCCTTCGGCGCTTTGCCCGGGGCGGGGGACGGGGCCTGTCCCCTGCTGGAGGAGGCCGCCCGGGAGCTGGATGCCTATTTCCAGGGCCGCCGCCGGACCTTCGCGGTCCCCCTGGCCCCCGCCGGAACGCCCTTCCAGCAGAGGGTGTGGGCGGCGCTGAGGGAGATCCCCTTCGGCGCTACGGCCAGCTACGGGGAGATCGCCGCCAGGATCGGGAACCCCCGGGCCTGCCGCGCGGTGGGCATGGCCAACCACCGCAACCCCATTGCCATCCTCATCCCCTGCCACCGGGTGGTGGGGCGGTCCGGCTCTCTGGTGGGCTACGCCGGGGGGCTGGATATCAAGCGGGCCCTGCTGGAGCTGGAGGGTGCGGCGCAGAGGCGGGCGGCGCCCTGACCTGCCGCGCGTGAGCACGATTAACCGGATTCCGGACGGAAACGGCCTGATGCCCGGCGCCGCTGTTTTCCCTGCCGCGTTGACACCTGGGTCCAAATCGGTTAAAATGAATGGAATCAAAACATAAGGACCGTGATAAACCATGCTTTACCTGACGCAGCCCGATTATACTGTCAGCCGCTGGACCGGCGGAACCACCACACAGCTTGCCATCTTCCCTCCGGATGCCTCCTACGGAGCGCGGGACTTTCTCTGGCGGGTCAGCTCAGCGGCGGTGGAGGACGAGCGGAGCACCTTTACACCGCTGCCGGACTATGACCGCCGCCTGATGCTGCTGGACGGCTCCCTGCTTCTCCGCCACGATGATGGAGAGCCCCTCCGGCTGGACGCCTATCAGGTTCACGCCTTTGACGGCGGCGCGGCCACAGAGAGCCAGGGCCGCTGCCGGGACTTCAACCTCATGCTCCGAAAAGGCCGCTGCCGCGGCGAGCTGCGTCCTGTGCGCTTTGCCGGCGCAGGGGAGGCGCAGCTCCCACCCCTTGACGGCGGTTTTTCTCACCATGTTCTCCTCCTCTACTGCGCCGCCGGACGCGGTCAGGCGTCTCTGGCGGAGGAGCTGTGCACTCTGGCGGAGGGCGAGAGCCTTTTGGCAGAGGATATCGGGAATGCCGCGCTGCGCCTGACGGTCCCCGGACCGGCAGATTTTGTGGCGGCGGAGATATGGTACTGAGCGGAGCCGCCCATGACTTACGAGGAATTTAAGCGCCAATATCCCATCCCCCTGAACCCGCAGCAGGAGGAGGCTGTGCGCCTGACGGAAGGCCCGGTTCTGCTGCTGGCTGTGCCGGGGAGCGGCAAGACCACCGTGCTGGTCACCCGTCTGGGATATATGCTCTGCTGCAAGGGCGTCCGTCCGGAGCAGGTTCTCACCGTGACCTATACCGTGGCGGCGACAAAAGACATGAAGGCCCGGTTTGTCAGCTTCTTCGGGGAAGAGCGCGGGGACAAGCTGACCTTCCGGACCATCAACGGCCTGTGCGCGGTGGTGATCGGGTACTACGCCCGGCAGAAGGGCACGGAGCCATTCGCGCTGCTGGATGATGAGCGGCAGCTCAACAGCGTCATACGGGACCTGCTCGCCCGCACCGGCACGGCCTTTCCCAGCGATCTCCAGGTGAAGGCCGCCCGCACCAATATCACATACTGCAAGAACATGATGCTCACCGAAGCGGAGATCCACGCCCACAAGGTGGATGGGATGGATTTTCCTCGGATCTATTTCGAATATCAGGATTATCTCCTCCGCAGCAGGCGCATGGACTACGACGATCAGATGGTCTTCACCTACCGCATCTTCCGGAGATATCCGGATATTCTGTCCCACTTCCAGCGCCGGTGGCCCTACATCTGCGTGGACGAGGCCCAGGACACCTCGAAGATCCAGCACGCCATCCTCCGCCTGCTGGCCTCCGGCAGCATCTTTATGGTGGGTGACGAGGACCAGAGCATCTACGGCTTCCGGGCGGCCTGGCCCCAGGCACTGCTGGCGTTCGAGCAGTTCTTTCCCGGCGCAAAGGTGTTGAAGCTGGAAACCAACTACCGCTCCAGCCGCACCATCGTGGAGAAGGCGGACGCGTTCATTCGCCGCAACCAGAGCCGCCGTCCCAAGCAGATGCGCACCGATAACCGGCAGGGCAGCCCCATCCGCAGGATCCTGCTGGCGGATTACAGCCGCCAGTACAGCTACCTGCTGAAAATCGCGGAGAGCTGCGAGGAGTCCACGGCCGTTCTCTACCGCAACAACGACAGCGCCCTGCCGCTGATTGACCTGCTGGAGCAGAGGGGCGTCCCCTACGCGTGCCGCCAGCGGGAGGGCTTTTTCTTCACCAGCCCGCTGGTGCGGGATATCACCGATATGCTGGAGTTTGCTTTTGACGACGGCAACAGAGATTTGTTTCTCCGCTTCTACTACAAGCTGGACCTGAAGCTGAAAAAGGCAGTGGTCACAAAGCTGCTCTACGGAATGCCGCAGAATAAGAGCGTTTTTGAGACGCTGCTGGAGAGCGGCAGGCTGGAGCCCTGGCAGATCGGGAAAGTGAAGTCTATGCAGACCCACTACTCCAAGCTGCCCTATCTGACCAGCTTTGCCGCCATAACGCGGCTGGTGCGGTACATGGGCTACGGAGACTATCTCCAGGATCAGCGCAGCGACACAGCCAGGCTGGACATTTTGCTCTCTCTGGCGAATCAGACGCCTACGGTGGGGCAGCTTCTTCTGCGCCTGCGGGAGCTGCGGGAGCGTATCGAGCGCCTGGAGCCCCGCCCGGACTGCCCCTTCGTGCTCTCCACCATCCACGCCAGCAAGGGCTTGGAGTATGACCATGTCATCCTGATCGACGCGGCGGAGGGACTGCTCCCCTCAGCGGATGAGGGCGAGGAGCTGGAGGAGGAGCGGCGGCTTTTCTACGTGGGAGCCACCAGAGCGAAAAAGCAGCTGGAGTTTCTCTGCTACGAGAAGAAGTTCGGAGAGGCCTCCGACACCTCGTTCCCCTTTGTCTCCCAGTTTCTGGGCGAGGAGCCCAAAAAGCCCCAGGAACCGGAGAGCAGGTCCGCCAAGCCGGCCGGCCCCTCGGCAGAACAGCTCGCCGTCTGGATGAAGGACTACATTCCCGGCACGGAGGTCACCCACAAAATCTTTGGACGGGGACTGCTGACCAGACGGGAGGGGGCCTTTGCCGTGATCTCCTTCATGGAAACCGGAACCAAAAAGGTAGACCTATCCACCTGTCTGCGGCAAAAAAAGATTTGGCTGAGGCATTAGGGCCTGTTTGGAAAATGTCGAACCGCCCGGACGCCGGATCCGCAGAAACAGCCCGATGCCAGGACAGGCCGCATACAGATGACGGCCAGAAAGGGGAAGACGACAAAATGACGCTGCAAAACCTCCATACCCACACCGTCTTCAGCGACGGCAAAAACATGCCGGAGGAGATGGTCCTGGGGGCTGTCCGGGCCGGCTGCACCTCCCTGGGGTTCTCTGAGCACAGCCCCCTCGCCCCCTTCTACGATCCGGACCGCTACGCCATGGAGGCGGCAGACCTGCCCGCCTATCGCAGCGAAATTCTCCGTCTGCGGGAGAAGTACGCCGGACAGCTGGAGGTCTATCTGGGACTGGAGCAGGACTACGACTCCCCGGCCCCGGGCCCGGACTTTGACTACCTCATCGGCTCGGTTCACAGCGTGGTGGCGGACGGGGTGTGCCTGAGTGTGGACAACACCCGGGAGATCCTTGTCTCCGCGGTCCGGGAGCACTTCGGCGGGGACTATCTGGCCCTGGCTGAGGCCTATTTCCAGCGGGTTGGGGACGTGGCCGCCAGAACCGGATGCCAGATCGCGGGCCACTTTGACCTGCTCACCAAGTTCAACGAGGGGGACTGTCTTTTCGACGCCGGCGCACCCCGATATCTGGACGCGGCCATGGGGGCCATGGAGGCCCTTCTGCGGCGGGATGTGCTCTTTGAGATCAACACCGGGGCCATGTCCCGGGGCTGCCGCACCGCCCCCTACCCCGCCCCATCTCTGCTGCGGGCTCTTCGGGAGAGGGGAGGGCGGATATGTATCACCAGCGACAGCCACAGCGAGGGCACCGTTGCCTTCGCCTTCCGTCAGGCCGGGGAGCTGGCCCTGGCCTGCGGCTTCCGGGAGACCTGGGCGCTGACAGAGACAGGTTTTCAGGCAATCGGACTGGAGAAGTTTTTAGAGCACGTAAGCTGAGGAGGCAAAGACGCGATGAAAAAGGTCCTGTTCGTCCCTGATTCCTTCAAGGGCACCATGTCCTCCCAGGAGATCTGTGAAATACTCTCCCAGGAGCTCCACAAGGTATGGCCCCAGGCCGAGGCGGCAGCCATTCCGGTGGCGGACGGCGGCGAGGGCAGCGTGGACGCCTTCCTGGCCGCCGTGGGCGGGGAGAAGATCGCCGTCCCCTGCAAGGGCCCCTACATGGAGGACGTCCAGGGGTTCTACGGCCGTCTGCCCGGCGGCGCGGCGGTGGTGGAGATGGCGGCTGCGGCGGGCCTCCCCCTGGCTGGGGACCGGCTCCATGCGGAGCAGACCACCACCTGCGGCGTGGGACAGCTGATTCTGGCGGCCTTGGAGGGCGGTGCGAAAAAGCTGATTGTCGGTCTGGGCGGCAGCGCCACCAACGACGGCGGGGCCGGTATGCTGGCCGCCCTTGGCGTGCGGTTCCTGCGCCGGGACGGCACGCCGTATCTTCCGGTGGGCGGCACGCTGGACCAGCTTGACCGGGTGGACCTGAGCGGGCTGGAGCCGAGGCTGTCCCGGGTGGAGATCATCGCCATGTGCGATATTGACAACCCTCTGTGCGGGCCGGCCGGGGCCAGCGCGGTGTTTGGACCCCAGAAGGGCGCGGACGAGGCCATGACGGCGGTGCTGGATCGGAATCTGTCCCACTTTGCAGACGTGGCGGCGGAGAGCCTGGGCCGTGATCTGCGGGATGCGCCCGGTACAGGGGCCGCCGGAGGCTTGGGGTTCGCCATGGCCGCCTTTTTGGGCAGCCGGATGCAGATGGGGATCGAGACGGTGCTGGACACGGCCGGCTTTGACCGCCTGCTGGAGGGTGCGGATCTGGTGATTACCGGCGAGGGCCGCATCGACAGTCAGAGCATGCGTGGCAAGGTTGTCACCGGTGTGGCCCGGCGTGCCAGGGCCGCCGGCGTGCCGGTGGCCGCCGTGGTGGGGGACATTGGAGACGGCGCGGAGGCCGCCTTCGATTTGGGTGTATCCGGGATTTTCAGCATCAACCGGGTGGCCGTCCCCTTCTCCCAGGCAAAGCTGCGGTCCAAGGACGACATGCGGGCCACAGCGGCAAATCTATTTCGGTTTATGGAGCGGCTGGGCCTTTGAGGTCCAGCCGCCCCGTCACATTTCCTGCCCCAGCGCCTCCTCCAGCTTGCCCAGCGCCCGTTTTTCAATGCGGGAGACATAGCGCCCTGGGTATTGTAAACGATGTGGTGTGTAATTTTGTGCCAGTTTTAGTCGGTTTCCAGCTGTTTGAAGCGGAATTTGAGAATGATTTGCTTGTCGCTGGTCAGCTCCACCCGTTTGATGAGGCTGACCAGCAGCTCTCGGTTGGCGGAGGCGGTTTCCAGGAACCGCTCCACCAATTTTTTTGCCAGATCGGCCTGTTCGGCGGGGGAATAGTCCGGGCGGTTCAGCTGGCTGAGGCGCTGTTCCAGGGCGGCGCGATCAGCCTTGACCTTGGTGTAAATGCGCTGGAAGTCGGCCTCATCCAGGACGCCGCTGAGTTTATCCATATAGACTTTGTCCAGATGGGCGCTCAGGCTGTCGATTTTGGCTCTCAGCGAGGCGATCTCCTTTTCGTTGCTAGCCTCCGCTAGAGCTTTTGCCACCTCCCGCTTAGCTGTGGGCAGCAGCTGGTCAGCACGTAAATAGTCCTGGCAGACCTCTTGCACCTTTTCAATCACCGCCTGGGTTACCGCCTGCTCTTTGATTGTGTGGCTGGTGCAGACACCCGCTTTCGTAAACCGCTGGTAGGTTCGGCAGACAAAATATAGCTTATCCTCCCCCGCTGCGTTCTTGCGGTTGAGCACCGCCAGCGGATATCCGCATTCGTGGCAGAAAATTAGTCCCTTGAGCAGGAAGTCGTAAGTCCGGCTGCGGGTGTGCCTGCGGCTGTTGACCAGCGCCCGCACCTTGTCGAAGGTTTCCCGGTCAATGATCGGCTCGTGGGTGTCCTCTACCACCACCCAGTCCTGTCGGTCCTGCTTGATACATTTTTTAGACTTGTAGTTAATTTTTCGAGTGCGTCCCTGAACCATACTCCCGATATAGGTTTCGTTTTGCAGCATATCCGAGATACGCTCACTGCTCCATAGGCCGGTGTAGGGGCCGGGGTGCGCTACTGGCAAACCAGCGTAGGTGGCAGGGGTGGGGACACCCTCGGCGTTCAGCTGGGCAGCAATCTGGCGGCAGCTCACCCCCTCCAGGGCCATAGCGAAGATACGCCGCACCATGGGGGCCGCGTCCTCGTCTATGACAATCCTGTTCTTCTCTGCGGGGTGCATCTTGTAGCCGTAGACCGGCTTGCCGCCGATGAACAGACCCTTGCGCTGCTTGTCGTGCTTGACGCTGGAGATTTTCTTGGAGATGTCCTTGGCGTACATGTCATTCATGATAGCGCGGAAGGGGGTGATGTCGTTGGCGGTGGAGTCCACCCCAGTGTCGATGCCGTCCAGCAGGGAAATGTAGCGGACCCGGTGCTCCGGGAAGTAACGCTCCATATAGTGGCCGGTTAGGATATAATCGCGGCCTAGACGGCTCAGGTCTTTGGTGATGACCATGTTGACCTTCTTAGCCTCGATATCGGCGATCATGCGCTGAAAGTTCGGCCGGTCGAAGTTGGTTCCGCTCCAGCCGTCATCAATGTAGGTGTCGTAGACGCTAAGGCGATGCTGCTGGACAAATTCGTTAAGTAGAGACTGCTGATTGTTGACGCTCTCGGACGGGCCCTCGTTCTCATCCTCCTTTGATAATCTGATATATAGTGCCACATGGTAATCCATGGGATTGCTTATCTCTAAATGCATATCGTACCTCCAGAGATAAGCGGCCATTCATCGTATTTGTTATACGGTGGCGCACAGGTATTTTTCAACATTTTGCAGTTCTTTTTTGAGAAATATTTCAAAAGAATCCCGGATAATCTGGGCAATGCAGATTTCTTCCTTGGTATAGCGGCATATCAACACGATTTCCTGTGTCTTCAACGGAACACCTCCTAAATTCAAATTGATAAACTATATGCGGGCGAATGGTTCTGTTTGCCGGTTTGGGCAAAACAAAAGCGATGAGCACACAGCCCATCGCTCTCCTCATATCACTCCGGCATCTGCCGGATGAACGGCATGATTGATTGCAGATATTTGAACAGGATGTATAGCCCCCTGCCCGAAAACCGCACCGTTCGAAGTGCGGCGGCACGGACTTCCAGCTTTCTGGACATGGCTGTAAAAACTGGCAGAGGTACGGCTGACGTGTTGGAAATTAGCAGCAGGCCGGAAGTTTCCGAAACGGATGAAACGTCGAATGTGGACGCCTATCTGGAGCATTTGAAAAAGAAATATGGGCGGGTGACAATTGAAAGCATTGGGAAGGATCAGGCAAGCCTTGAAAAAGCAGGCAAACGCATGAGCGGCAACGATGTTGTGATTGCACCCAATATCCTGGAAAAAATGGCCGGCGATGTAAACAAAGCCCTTTATTATGAACAAAAAATCGACTATTTTTTCAACACCGTTATCCCCCAAGGAAATGCGATTTGTGCCGCACAGGGCTTGGTTTTTGAGCCTTGCGGAGTGGTAGTCCATGAGGACGGAACCGTGACTTATATTTGCGGGTGCAGTGATTCCCCGGAGCGTGTGGCCGAGGTGAACAGGATCAACGCGGAAAAGGCCAAGAAAAAAGCGGAACAGCAGCGGCAGTATCAAGAGCAGGCTGCGGTTGCGGCAGCGGAACGCAGGGCGATGTGGGAGCGTACCGCAGCGGAGACATTGGAAAAATCCTTTTCCAATATCGGTGATCTGCTGAAAACGCGGATGGCATCTGCCCCCGCTATCACGCCGGAAATTTCTTTACCGGCAGGAGCAAATATGTTTTTCCTCAATCTCTAATGTCGATGAAGGAGTGAAATATTTTGAGCTACACAATCGACCTAAACTATTTGACCAGATTAACCGGGAACTTATCAGGAACTGGCACAGTCCGGCAGTCAGCACCCCAGGGCAGGGACTTTTTGAGCATGGCCGCACAGCTCCGGGCCAGCGAGAGCAGTATCACACCCGCCCTGTTCCAAAAGGCGGATATGAGCATGGAGGCGTACCAGCAGACGATCCGGGAGAAGATTTCGCAGATGCCCCTCTCGTCTACCCGGCAGATGGAAGCTATCTCGATCCAGATTTCCGATGCGGCCTTTGAGCGGATGAAAAGCGATCCTGATTATGAAGCGTGGGTGCTGAACGATTTACGGGAGGCTTTTTCTCAATCAAATCCGTGGGTAGCTGCCACTGGCGGCGGTTACAGCGTTTTCTATATTGGTGAGACAAAAGAACAATGTCATGCCGAGGGCTGGTATCCGGGCTACATGGGCAATCAGGGCGCGGCCATGTTTAAGGGTAAGGCCAAGGGCAGTTTTTGGGAGCAGCGCATGGAAAACCACAAAAAATATATGGAGCTTCAGCAGGAAGCGGCGGCTCGGCGGCGGATGCAGATGAAGCTCCGCATGAATGGCGGTTCCGTCAGCGCCGCAGAACTTTTGATGGGGCTGCTTTAAGGGAGGAAATATTGTGAGCAATACGATTCAACCGAGTTACGGGACACAGGCATATAGTGTCCCTACAAAGGCCCGTGAAGCCAAGCAGACCGGGACGCAGGGCAGCAGCTTCATGGATATGGCGGCGCAGGCCAGCAGAAGCAGGGCCGACACGTTTACCACCGGCCTGAGCGGTCTGGCAGGCATGGCGGCGATGCCCACCAGCCTGATGATGGATTTGGCGGTTCGGTCTGGCGGACAGGTACAGGCCGCAGGAACGGAGGCGGTGGAGGCCCCTTCCCTGGAAACCATGCTGAAAGCCAAATACCCCAACATCCATTATCACGTCTTTGATGCCAGCAGCGGCTATTGGCGCACCAGGAACGACTACCCCCACTATCTGCTGTACCAGGACGGGGACAAGGCAAAGGAAACTTTGGAGAATTGGCAACCCACCGGGGCCAATCCCTTCTACGGCTCCATAGACGGCAGGTTTACCGCTCCCAAGGAGATTCACGCCCTGGGCAACGTCCCGCCTGGGAGCACGGCTGTGGTCATCCATCCCAAAGTGCAGGAGCGCATGGAGCAAGACCCAGCCTACGCTCAGGAGATTTTTGCGAAGATCGACACATGGTTTGCCTTTGACGTTGCGCGGAACGAGGCCATCATGCCCGGTAGTACCTGGGATATGTCCCAGGCCGTTGCCATCGGGGAGGACGGGAACATCTGCAACGCCTGCTCCTCCAGCGCGGGCGGCGAGATCACCTACTCCAAGAGCGGTTCTGATGATGAAGAAAGCTGGTGGGATTTGCGCATGGCCCGCCACGCCGAGTTTATGAAGCTGGCAGCGGAAAAGCAGATTGAGTGCCACATGCAGGCATCCCAACTGGCCGCGTCCGCTGCGGCAAAGTCCCAGCTTGCCGCTATGTTGACGGGAGGAAATCTGCGGGAAATTTTCGGCAGCGAGATCGCCGGTATTCCTACTGAAACCGTCTTGGCGATCACGCAGGCCCAGGTTTGGGGCGGCGGAGCGATTTTCTGATTATCCCTCTCAAAATAAAGCGAAAGGACAAGGCGCGGGGGCCTTGTCCTTCCGCTTTCTGTTCAGATACCTATAGCAGCCTGTTATCCCTTATACGTTGGGTCTAAGTTCGCCTTTTCCTGCTCGGTAAGAAGATCGTTCCAGTTGATCTCAGGTTCGCCATATTTCATATAGAGCCAATAGGAGCCATTGATTTTGACAACGATGTTTTCACCATATTGATATACTTCACAGCCGATGACGGGATGATATGAACACACAACATCTTTAGTAAGTTTCGGAAATGATGATTTCCAGACTATCATGTTCAATAATATTCCCGAAGAAGATAAGCCCGCTGCAAATACCGCATTTGCAGATGATGCTATAACTTTGAGGATTGAAACCCAAACCGGTTTGCGTTTCAATCTGCGGGTCTATCCCAACTATGGATGGATCTATGGCTCTGGCACACAGTCTTATTATCAAATGGATGAAGGTATCTTTAATTGGTCTGAAAGATATTCATTTGAAGGATATTCAAATTAGCAGAATTTCTATCCTCCACCCGGCAGACTACCACACGGTTATCAATTCTATTCCTCAGATTTCCGACAAGGGCAGCACCCCCGCCGAATACCCGGACATCACCATTGCCCCAAGTTTCGATCTGGATGAACCCAACGAACCCGCCACGCCATAAATAAGCACAACATCCCCTCATTCCTGGCAAAACTTAATTTTTCGCCGCATTTGCCGATAATAGATAAGAGGCTTTATCTCTGATACCACACCCAACGCTTGGAAGCAGGAGGTGCAGTTGATGCTTGTCTATTACCTGCAAATGCTCGACACGCCGGAGGAAAAGGTGCAGTTTGAGCAGATTTATCTGAAATACCGCGGCCTCATGTACCATGTGGCGGACAGCATCCTGCACAACCGTCAGGACGCAGAGGATGCGGTACATAACGCATTTTTGCGGCTTATCAAGCATTTCAAACATCGCTTGACAATGGTAAACACACCATTGAATAAGGCGCTGAGGGTAAGAAATCAGATTTTCCACTCAAAAGAAACGCGCTCGGCGGTGGCCTGGACCTGGGAAAGAATGATGTCGGCCACCTGCCGCCGGTCGTCAAAGTCGATGTTGTCCCAATTCCCCAGGTGGGAGGACAGATACTCGATCTTTTGCGGGGAGACGCTTTCCGCGTTCAGTGCGGCAATCTCCTTT
>ERZ779637.458-NODE-458-length-27085-cov-12.670958_pt1 | contig 27085 bp, 21 predicted proteins | sample MGYA00514196_ERZ779637 | MGnify/ENA primary metagenome ERZ779637 (study PRJEB29562, sample SAMEA4376700) | mouse gut metagenome | isolation source: Cecum | study: EMG produced TPA metagenomics assembly of the A DSS colitis mouse model was used to assess the...
TGCGGACAAACGGTTTTCAAGACCGCCTCGTTATGACCACTTCGATACCTCTCCGGGTTTGTTTTGCGCCTACCCTCTCGGTCAGCGCGAAATTTATTCTAGCAAAAATATTTTTCAATGTCAACCTATTTTTTCACAAATTTCAAAAAAATTTTCACAAGTGTCTGCAACGCCCATTTTATGCGGCTTGAAAAAGAATCCCATATAAAATTTAGAAGAGCACTTTTCCACACTCTAATCCATATAAGTAATTCATATAAATTTGGTATGTGATAAAAAAGCCTCCGCCGTCAACAGATCTTCCGGCGTGGTAATCTTGATATTCTCGTAATCCCCCTCCACCAGTTTGACTGGCAGCCCCATCAAAGTCTCGACTACCATGGCATCGTCCGTGATCCGGATTCCTTCTGCCGCCATTCTCTCTTTCTCCCGCAGCAGCTTTTCATAAGCTTCTATGATCAGTGCGCACTCGAACACCTGGGGCGTCTGAATCTGCCAGACAAGGCTGCGATCCAGTGTCTGCGCCGCAAAGCCGTTCCGATCGGCGATCTTGATCGTATCTTTCACCGGCATCCCCGTCACGCAGGCATGAAACTGCTCCACAGCTTCATAATTCCGGCGCAGGATCGCTTCCGTAAGAAACGGCCTGGCACCGTCATGAATGAACAGATACCCGTCCCGGTTTGGCACCCGCATATCTCCGTCCTTGATCACCTGCAGGGCCTGGTATACGGAATCATATCGTTCTTTGCCGCCGGCCGTGATCGTGTCCACCTTCCGAAATCCATAGCGCTCCACGATCTCTTCCTGCACATAAATGATATCTTCCGCTCCAGTAACCAGAATACAGTCATCGATCACCGCAGACTCTTCCACCGCCTGCAGCGCATACCAGATGAGCGGCTTACCGCACAGCATCATATATTGTTTCGCCACGTCGCTCTTCATCCGGCTTCCGCTTCCCGCCGCCAGCACGATTGCAGTACATCGCTTCTTTGCCATCTCCAACACCTTTCCGTTCTCCATCGATACCCAACGTTTCCTTTACCACCGCCCATGGATTCCTGCGACCCACAGACAGCCCGCCACGAAAGCATATACCACGGACAGCGCAGCGCACGCCTACATCCTCTCTCCCAGCTTTAAATTCGGTACTGCATTCAGGTCATAGCCATGCCGCACGCCGTTACAGAACTCATAATAAGCGGCCGCTCCGATCATCGCCGCGTTATCCGTACATAGAATCGGAGACGGATGATAGAAAGCAATCCCCCGATCGGCGCAGGCCTTCTCCAGCGCGTCCCTGAGCGCCGTATTCGATGCCACGCCGCCCGCTATGGCAAACTTATGCATATCACACATCTCTATAGCCTGCATAGAATGTTCCACCAGCACATCTACCACTGCCTTCTGGAAGGAAGCCGCCACATCCGCCTGGCAGACAGAAATGCCTTTCATTTCACAAGAATTCAGATAATTCAGCACCGCTGATTTCAGGCCGCTGAAGCTGAAATCATAAACTGAATCAGCCACTTTCGCCCGCGGAAATTTGATCGCATCGGGATTGCCCTCCCGCGAAACCCTGTCGATCTTGGGCCCGCCGGGATATCCAAGACCGATTGCTCTCGCCACCTTGTCAAAAGCCTCCCCCGCGGCGTCATCCCGGGTACGCCCTAAGATCTCATATATTCCGTAATCCTTGACCACTACCAGATGGGAATGTCCTCCTGACACCACCAGACAGACAAATGGCGGCTCCAATTCTTTATTCTCTATATAATTGGCGCTGATGTGCCCTTCGATATGATGCACGCCGATCAGCGGAATACCGGACGCAAAACTGATTGCCTTGGCCGCTGACACGCCCACCAACAGTGCCCCGACCAACCCCGGCCCATACGTCACTGCCACGGCATCCATATCCTGCAGTCTTCTGTCCGCCGCCTTAAGCGCCTCCGCGATCACCTGATCAATCCGCTCGATATGCTTCCTCGATGCGATCTCCGGCACCACTCCGCCGTACAGCGTATGTAGATCTATCTGAGAAGAAATGATATTCGACAAAACCTCCCTGCCGTTTCTGACAACAGCAACTGCCGTCTCATCGCAGGAACTTTCGATAGCCAGTATCGTCACATCTTCTTTCCTGCACGCTTCCACTGCCTGCATGTCACCGTCCTTTCTATAGTTAACGACATTAAAAATTTCGTTTTCGGTCCTGTAAAAACTCCCGTATATGGCTTTGGCCGGAACCGGAAGCAGAAATTTGTTGTGTCGTTTACTATGCAACCCCAAAAATCATTTACTGTAGAAGTAACCTGTCAAACTTCTATTTGTGGTGGTATCATAATGTAGGATATGGGTGTTTAGATACCAATAGCAATCACCATCCTACGCCCACAAAATATGCATAAGAATGCGGCATCGCGTCCAAACCGCCATACCGCCTCAATCAAATATTCCGCTACAAGCAGCCACTCGTCTCGTTGTTCGCGGGAATAATTTCCCCTGAAAATGCAATCCACAAAGCCAGTAATTCCAGCCATTTACTCTCACTCATTCACCAGATCCCAGCCCATGATCTTCCAATGTCCTGCCTCATCCTTACGCAGAACAAACTGTTCCAGGGAAGGCACATTGCCCGCGCCCTGTTTCACGTAAAAATTGCAGTACAGACGAGCGCAGGAATCTTCTTTCTCCGTAAAAAATTCCACATCCGTGCTGGGCGACACCTCATAGCCTACTATGGTATATTTGTTCTCCTTCATGCTGGCGATCTCAGACCGCAGATCCTTCATATAATCTTCTTGAGATTTGTTGCTGATCAGTTCCTCGTCATACAACAACTGAATCTGCACGGCCAAATCCTCCAAATCCTCCTCCGAGTATTCCTCATTATAGAAACACTTCGTGATCTCCGCAAAATATTTCACCACTTCTTTCGGCGTTGGCGGATAACTCCGCTCCAGATCCTTCTGCAGAACCTTCTGCACCGCCGTTGACTCAACCACCTCTTCACCTTTTGACCGAGACTTATGGGTAAGATAAAAAGCAAATCCCCCGATGACTACAACAAGAACTATACAAGTGATGACTATACTGATCACTCCGGAACGTTTCATAAATAATCCTCCATCCTTGCTCGACCCACACATTTGGGTGCAAACACTTGCGGCCGCGATCCGAGCCACGGCCCTGCCGATGCCTGCATCCGTTCATGAGCATGCCTTACGCCACACTGAATGTCTACGCTTCCTCAAACATAAGATCCACACTTCTGCCGTCTTTGGCGGCGACCGCATTGGGAAAAATGGCCCGGACCTCGCGCATATATTCTTCCGGACGGGTCAGTGAAGGACTGTAATGTGTCAGCCACAGTTCCTTTACATCCGCCCTCCTCGCCAGCTCCGCTGCCTCGTAGAAAGTCATATGTTTGTATTCTCTCGCCTTCTGCTGTTTCTCCGGCTCTCCGTACATGCCCTCACAGATAAAAAGATCGGCTCCCGCCGCCGCACGCACAATGCTTTCCGTAGGTCTTGTGTCTGTGCAGTATGTTACTTTCAATCCTTTGCGCGGCTCCCCCAGCACCATGTCTGGTGTGAGCATTCCCGCTTCTGTCTCTATTATCTCACCTTTTTGCAGCCGATTCCAGTAGTTTTTTGGAATATTTAACTGCAATGCCCTGTTAACATCAAACCGGCCAATTCTTTCCACTACTATATTATAACCGTAACAGAGCACATTGTGATTGACTCTGTAAGTCTCGATGCGGAATCCGTCGAAAGCGATAGTCTGCTCAGCTTCCGTCAATTCCATACAGTTCACCTCAAAAGGCAGTTCCGGCGCGATCACCCGCAGTGCGCTAACCACTTTGGTCAATCCTTTGGGTCCTATGAGCAGCAGCGGCTCGGTGCGTTCCGCATTGCCCATCGTAAGCAGCATCCCCGGCAGACCGCTGATATGATCCGCATGGTAATGGGTAAAGCAGATGACATCGATGGGCTTCGGACTCCATCCTTTTTCCTTCAGGGCAATCTGGGTGCCTTCCCCGCAGTCGATCAGTATGCCTGTCCCATTATACCGCGCCATCATTGATGTGAGCCATCGGTAAGGCAGCGGCATCATGCCCCCCGTGCCTAATAAGCAGATATCTAACATGTGTGCTCCTGTTCTGTGATCCTATGGAATTCTCAGGAAATACCGGCACTCACGGCAGGACTGCACTACGAAGGACAACCGTCACAACAATTCCTCCCGCTCTCTCGTTTCCACGGGAACTGCGAATCCGGCAACGATCTTCTCGTAACATTCCTCACACAGATCGAATGTATGGCTTGTGCCGTCCTTTTTGCCAAAAAACCCGAAATCATGCGTCACGTGAACACATTCTTCCTTCAAAATTCCATTTTCTACCAATAATTTTTTACCGCAGCAGTTGCAAACTGCATTGGTCAATTGCTTTGCTTTCTGTTCTGTATAAACGCGCATGAGAAACCTCCTATCGTGTTACATTTCTTCTATCGTTCCATAGTAAACAACATGAAAAATCCCACTTTCGGTCCTGCATAAACTTACACATATGATCATAGCAGGAATCAAAAGCAAATTTATCAGATCGTTGACTATAACCCATTGTATCAGACAAAATGCGTCACAACAGTGGTAATTGTTCCATGCCGTTCCTATCTCTTCCAAAAGATCAGTGCATCCTCCGCCGGCTTCTCGTAAAACCCGGGGCGGACTCCCACCGACTCAAATCCAAGTTTCTCATACACATGGATGGCGACAACATTACTGACCCGTACCTCCAATGTATAGGCTGTCAGTCCTTCCTTATCCCCCTCCATCATCAAGTGTTGTAGCATAGCCGTTCCGATGCCCCGGTTTCTGGACGCCGGTGCGATGACCACATTAGTGATATTACCCTCCCCGGCAACCATCAGAACGCCGCATCCGCCAAGGATCCGGCCATCCTCCTCAGCCACATAATATCTGGCATCTTCCTTGCTGATCATCTCCAGAAACGAAGACGCCGACCAGGGCATGGAGAAAGTCTCCTCTTCCAGCTTGCTGATAAAAGGAACATCCTCCGGAGTCATTCTTCTATAGATAACCATCTATGTCCTCCTGCTGTCGTATCTTCTTTTATTCCATTCTGCACTGTTTCTGACTCAGTTCTATGTAACCCGTGTTACATTCCAAAACGCTTTAAAAACTCACTCATAACAGCCCCGCTCTCTCCCGCTCAGCCTGGGAAAGCCGCAGGTACTCCGGCACATGTTCCGCACCGTTCACAGCCTTACCCTGCCCATAGTAAATACTGCCCAGGGCAGCAATACACGCAGCGGACTGCCTGTTGCGATGCGCCGGCGCCAAAATATAGGGGGCCCGCAGAACCTCTGCCATCCTGTCCCGGAAAACAAGAATCCCGTCTCCCACGAAGACGACCTTCCTGCCGATCCGGTTGATCTCCTGCGCGATCTCGTCAAAAGACACGGCACATTGTTCTTTCACGACATGTATGTCATATCTATCCTCTGCCGCTTCCGACAATGCCTTCTCACTCTCCTCCGCAGATGATGGAGATGTCGGAAGATCCGAAGAGCCTGCCGTATATCCCGAAGTCCGGCCGTGGGCCCGGCTAACAAATTCATAAAGCCCAGTGTAGACCTGACTCCTTCTGGCATCCATGATCGGGCATACCAGCATATCCGTGCCGTACATCTGGTAGGCAAGTCCTTCCAGCGTCGGCACCGGAACGATCGGTTTCCCCATAGCAAATGCAAGCCCCTTAGCCGTGGCGGAACCGATCCGCAGCCCGGTAAAAGAACCCGGCCCGGCTGCCACTGCGATAGCATCCACCGTATCCATGTCAAGATCCACCATTCGCCTGATCTCTTCCAGCATAGGAAGCAGTGTCTGGGAGTGTGTCTTCTTATATTGTATGGTATATTCCGCGATCAGATCATCGTCTTCCACAAGTGCTACGGAAGCCACCAGTCCGGAACTGTCCAATGCCAGTATCTTCATAGCGATCTCCATTCTACCGTTCTTCTATCGTGATCCTGCGATAGTCAAAACCCTTATCCAAGTCCTTCTCGATAGTGATCTGCCGATATTCCCGGGGCAGGATCTCTTCGATCAGATTCGCCCACTCGATCAGGCAGACGCCCTCGCCGTAGAAACAATCCTCATACCCGATCTCTTCCATCTCTTCCACATCACCGATCCGGTACACATCGAAATGGTAAAAAGGCAGCCGGCCCTCCTCATAGATCTGTAAGATCGTAAACGTTGGGCTGTTCACCGGTTCCTCTATGCCAAGCCCTGCAGCAACTCCCTGGGTCAATACAGTCTTGCCCACTCCCAGATCCCCGACCAGGGTATAAACTTCCCCTGCCTTCGCCTGCTGCCCGATCTGCCTGCCAAACGCAAAAGTCTCCTCCGCGCTGTATGTCTCCGTCATCTTCATCTATGTCTTTTCTTTCCTCTGTCTCAGTCTATACCTATTGTCTCTGTCTATACCTATCGTCTATATCTGTTTACACTCTATGTTTGCCTATACCCGGCAAATCCCCTATCATCCGTCCTGCCTTATGCCTCTGGCCTGCTGCAGACGATCGCCGCCGGGCTATCCGCCATCAACCTCTGATCTTCACCTTCTTCGGCGGCATGTGGGTCGAGATGATCTCGATCACCTTGTATCGGTTCTCACCCAGATCCTGCTTCGGAAAAATGCAGGCATTGGTGCGCGTCGTATATACGATAATGCTGCGGGACGTGGAAACTGCCTTGTACATATCGTCCCATCCCATCTTCTCCGTCGTCTCATCCTGGGAGACTTCGATACCTTCATCCGACAGACGGTAATGCAGGGGCTTCTTGAAAGCCGGTGTATTAAGCGCCTGTTGTTTCGATTTGATAAAAAGTGTCCACGGCAGATACAATAGGATCACCACACCGATGATCAAACAGATCGGCTGTCTGTTGGAAGCATAAAGCATCAGCATCAACACCCCCACCAAAGAACCCATCAAACCCGACAGGCTGCTGTAGGTATGCCGCAGCATATAATCATACAAAATATTGGAAGTTATCTTCACGTCAAATTCTAATTCCATGGCAATACCTCTATCACTAACATACCTGTAAAAGCATGCACCTACTGTACTAAAATTCCCATATACTTAAGTAAGCACCTACAAAGAAAACACCTACATCGTAGGTGCTTTCTTTCTTCACTTACTCTTCTATTATACAAATTTTCACATAAAGTGCAAGTTAATAATTAATCCCGCTGATTCCCAGCTTCCCCTCCTGTACACCGAAGGTAATGCTTGGTGCATCGTCTCCGTCATAGAGTGTGAAACCTGCCATACTGGGACTTAAACTCTTCTCGTCAGCACCTGCAATAGATTGTACCATCTCCTCCGTAAAAAGCTTCTCTGCACCCAGCGCGATAAAGTCCTCCCGCGTCTCCACGACCATCCCCTCTTCTGTCAATCCTACATAAACAGGAAATGTCGTCAGATCCGCCAGCTTCTCCATGTCTTTCGCGGCAACAGCTTCCTTGATCTCTTTGCCGAAAGCCGCGGCAGTCTCTGTATCCACTGCAAAGTTATCCTCGTATGTGCCCTCTGACTCCTCCGATGCACCTTCGTCCGCAGACTGCTCATCCGCATCTGCTTCCTCCGCTGTCGGTTCTGTCGTGTCTGCCGCGTCCCCTTCCTGCACCGCCGCATCGGTCTCTTCTTCCTGTGCCGCCGCGTCATCCGCAGTTTCGTTACCTTCGCTCACACTGTCTTCATACACCACATCTTCCAGTGAATCTTTCTCCTGTCCGCATCCTGTCATTGTCAGCATCATTGCCGTAACAATACATAAAACCAGTCTTTTCTTCATAACTTTTCCTCTTTCTCTTATCTCTGTTATTTTCCGGCCTGCCCCCATGCCGGCCTATAGCAAACCCCATAGAAAGAAGAGATATCTTCCGCTTCAAAATTTCTTCACTGATCTTCCCTACGGATCTCGAATGTGAGCTGTCCCTCTGACCCCGGCGCGATCTCATACTTCTCCAGGACGACAACCGGATTATGTTCCTGGTTTATATAGAACTTCGTTTCATCGTCGATTCCTTTCCATTTATCCGGCCAATACTCTACCTCGTCTTCGATCCGCTTCTGTTCGATCTGGTCGAGGATGCTACACCTGACGATCTGCGCGTAGTCATCCCCCAGAATATCCCGAAGTGTTACCCACTTACCCGTTTCCATATCCAGATTATAATATCTCTCCTCGCTGTATGCGCTGGTCCAACTCTCTGCGCCTTTTACCGTCAAAGATAAATACCTGGCAGTCTGAGCCTTCACCTCGTACCAAACCTTGATCGAGATCTCATGCTCAGCCCATTCTTCCTGCGTGCCGCCGGTATCCAGAAAGGCCTGACGGTACTCCTTAGCCCTTCCTTCCGCCTCTTTGGCATACTGTTCACAGAACGCGTAAATATCTTCGTTTATCTCTTTCTCCAGACCTTGCAGATCTTCCGCGATCATCGCAACGCTGGGAATGTCTACGGAAATCTTCAGTTCCTCCGTTTCCGTCTCGTAGGAACGAATCGTGAAAATTCTTGCCAATGTGCCGATCACCGGAATGTCATTCATTTCTCCGGCAAAAACTTCGCTGGTGTTCAATCCTGCCACAAACAGAACTGCCACTGCGGCTGCCGCGGAGACAATTCTCCTTTTCATCAGAGAAAAACGGCGTTTCTTCTCCGCGCGCTCCACTTCCAGCTTCACCCGTTCTGACAGTTCCTGCGGAATCGGGATGCTCTGATATTCTCGTTTTGCCTCTGTCATACGGTCCACGCTTCTTCCTCCTCTCCCTCAGCGATCCTTAATGCTTTCAGTCCCCTGTACAGTTTCGCTTTCACCGTATTAACGTTCATCTCCAGAACCTGTGCGATTTCCTCCAGCGTCAATTCCTCGAAAAATCTCAGCTTTATGATCTTCTGCGCAGTTTCCTCCATCCGGCCGATCCTGGCATACAGGTCGTCGTGAATATCAAATCCCTTTTCCTCATAGGGGCGTTCTATCCATTCGCCATCCTGCGTCAGGATCTCCCGCTTCCTCTTATTATAAAAGATGATGCTCTCGTTCAACACGATCCTGTAGAACCATGTCTTGAGAGCCGCTTCACTCTTCAGCTCACTATAGTGTTCAAGCGCTTTACAGATCGCATTCTGTACCACATCCAGCGCGTCTTCCTGATTCTTTAAGTAACTGAAGGCCAGCCGATAGAACTTCTCCTGGTTCTCAACGATATAGGCGACCAGTTTCCTGTACAGTTCCTGCTTCAACTTCTCACCTCCGTTCCGTTTCCGACGTATCCCGCTTCCGGTTTTGATATACGGCGCCTTTGCCCTTCCACGCGCCTATTATTACAGACAAATGACAGGAGATAAAAGTTGCAGGATTTGCCAATTTTTTCCTCCATGCCGAAGCAGTTCTTTTGCGAATGCCGCGAGCCAAATTTCGAATTTGGCTCTGCGATCTCGAGTTTGTGGCTTCGGCACAAACTCGCAGTTGAAAAATCAGCACATCAGTGTGATTTTTCAACCTTTCACCCCAAAACGAACATACTGCCAACCGCTGCCGCCAGCAAAAGCAGCACGCCCGGCACGGCATATTTCCGGGGATGATGCCAAAGATCACTTTCTATCTTCCACCCTCTGACCGGACAAATCCACTCAAGCAACGCGGATCCGGCAGCGCTAAGGAGCGCGAAACAGGCTGCCGTCAGCACAGCTTTGCCCGACACACCGCCGAAAAACGTCTGCCAGCTGCACAGATAGATCGTCTCCGCCGTCATATTGCACTGGAACAGGAAAAGCCCATAGGGCAGGAAAAAAGCCTTCCTCTGCCCCGGCAGAAAACGGACTGCCTGCTCTAATGCCGGATCGCAGGACAGCAGGATGCAGATTGGTGTATTCATGGAAACGATCACAAATCCTATGGGAAGGAAGAAACCGGATCTTGACGCTGCATTCGGCACACTGCCTGCCATGCCGCCTATCTGTCCCAAAAGCATCGGCAGCACACAGGCCACACCCCACATAGTGACCGTATTGACCACGTAATTCTTGTGGCTCATCATATAGCGCAGCAGATAACGCCATACCAGGCCAAAAGATAGATGTGCGCCGCAAATCCGGACAACGCTGTCAGGACGGCGGTAAAATGCATATGCATCCGCCCGCAGTGTCAGGAGGAAAGAAAGTATCGCATTACCCAGAAGCGCCACAAACCCGACCGGGAACACTAAGCTCTGTATCTGCAGTATGCCAAGCACGCCACCGCACCACAGACCGCACCAGAGCAGGCCAAGCCGCAGCCTTTTCCTCCATGTATACACGCAGGCACTCATCCAGACCGCATTGACCGCGCAGAGAATGCTCCCCAGTATGTCTGCCCCGCTTAAGTCCGATAGCGCCCACACCACACTGAGTAAACCCAAGGTTTTCGTAGCCAGTACATAAAGCCCCAGGGCCGACACATAGGCGGCGTTCAGATTCTTTGTCTCAAAAGGCAGCATAAACAGATTCATCATATTCGTCCTGTTGTCATCCGCAGATAACGCCAGCCACATCACCCCGGCGGTAAAAGAACTGCTCAGCAGATACAGGATAAAAGGCGCTGTCTCCACGCGCACTTCTGCGATCCGCAGTCCCAGGAAAACGATCGCCCAGATCAAGAGCGACTTCTTTAACCGCTCATAGTCTGCCCCAAATACCTTCTTGGCCGTCACTTGAAATATCATGTTTTCTCCTCTTTTCTGCGCTTCTTTTCCGCTAGGCAAGCACCTGACGGATCGCCCCGGCGTCCATATGCTCTTTGTCAAAAGTCCGGCTGATCCTCCCCTGTTCCAGTACCAAGACCCGGTCGCAGGTCAAGGTAAGGCTCTCCAGAATATGAGAGGAAAAAAGCACCGTCCCATGCTCCCTGTATCCCAGTATCAGCTGATAGAGAAATTCCGTGCTCTGGAAGTCCAGGCCATTCACCGGTTCATCCAGAAGAAGCAATGCCGGACGCAGGATAAAAGCCGTGATCAAGAACACTTTCTTCTTATTGCCGGTGGACAGATCCCTGATCAGCGTATCCGTATATGCTGCAAAGCGGAACCCTTCGATCAGCCTTGCGGCTTCTGCTTCATACCCCTTTTTCTCCTGGTAAGCCGCCATCACATAGGCCAGATACTCCCGGAAGGTAAAATACCGGAAAGAGTCATCCTCCGCAAACACAGTATAACGGCTCTTCTTAAAGCCGGCATCCCGGAAAGTCACCGGACTGTTCCGCCAGCGGATGCTCTTAGCCTGAAACTTCTCATGGAGACCGGACAGCGTCTTGATAAAAGTAGTCTTACCTGCCCCGTTGAGACCGATCAATCCAACCGCCTCATGTTCCTGCAGCTCCAGGGAGAATTCCGACAGTATCCTTTTCTCCCTGTCATACCATGCGTTCAGATTCCGGATCGATAAAAGGCCAGACGTATCAGCCGGTGCAACGTTATTTTTAATGGAAATTGTTCTCATGGAAATCGCCTTTCTGCAGATACCTGCCGCACTTGTGCCCTTACTGTTGTTTCTGTTTCTTCCATATGGAATATGCCGCGGCGAGACACAAGCCGCACAGAAGCAGATAGAACAGGCACATCTGCATATTTCCCCTCACCCCATTCATAACAGCTCCTGCTGCCCAGATCATTGCCAAAATACTACGGATCATCATATGACGCATACTTGTTTCCTCCTTATTTCCTTCTGCGATGTTTGCTTTGTGGTATTATCATAGCAAAATCTGTGCCGCGGTACGGAAATGTCCGCGAATGGCAGCTTTTTGACCGCGAAAAGAAAAAGAGGCAAAAAAAACGGTAACAGTGGACCCGAAAGCCACACTGTTACCAAAAATTAACGAAAATGGCATTATAAATAGGATAGCGTGACCACCGCCCGGAAAATATGCCCTTCACAGTCCGTCTGCACCATGCCGTCATATTTCTCTGCCGCTGTACGGGCGCTTTTCAGCCCCCAGCCGTGAAGGCCACCGTCCGTTTTCGTTGTCCGAAGTCCTCCGCCCTCTGCCACCGGTGCGGCGGCGCAGCCGTTTTCCACTTTCATGACGAGCATCTGGTTGATGCGGCGGACCCTCAGTCTGACAAAACGCTGTTCCGGCACCTCTGTCTGCCCTGCCGCCTCCAGCGCATTATCCAACAGATTCCCCAGGATCGCGCACAGATCGGCGCTGCGGATATTCGTATTGCGGGGAAATTCCACCTGTACATCGAAAGAGATATTCCGTGCCGATGCTGCTGCCCTCTTGCTGTTGATCAGATAATCGGCCGTCTCATCACCTGTCCAGACTGTATCTGCCATACCCTGTACCGGCTCCTGCAGAGTATCCAGATAGCATACCGCCTCCTCTGTCTTACCATGCGTCAGGATCTGGCGCAGGACACCGATATGATTATGAAAGTCGTGAAAAAGCTTCGCGTTGACTGCATAAGCCTGATTTAACGCGGTATAATCCCGCTCTAACAGTTCCGCCTGCGCCGCCTTCAGCTGTGCCAGTTCTTTTTCCATCTTATACTGTCGGTTGCTGTGAAAGACAAGCACGGACATCATCAACACCACCGCAAGAACCGTCCACATCATCAAAGTGTCCGCCGGAATGTCTATCGTCTGCTGCTCTGATAATGTGATCACCGCCACGAAACCAAACACCACGAAACCGGACAGAAGACGGTACGCCGCTCCGACGCCTTCCGGCGTGTCCTTTTGTCTGCTCTGACGCAGTCCGCCGTACTCTTGTCCGTCCCCGTCCTGGCTTCTATCCCTTTGTCCGTCACGATCCTTTTTCCTGTACCTTTGTCCGTCACGGTTTCGGCACCAGATTGCCACACCCCCGGCCAGTCCAATATGAAGCAGCCAGACCGACGCCTGCCCGTTCACCGTTCCCGCATCCAGAAAGTCCTCGTTGCCGAACACGACACCCATACCCGCCGCCAGAAGAAACTGCCAGAAGGAAACTGCGATCTCATAGAAAATGGCGATATAGAATTTCATCCGGACATCCTGCTTCTGCGATCCGGCGGCGCAGGCCGCGATCAAAACCGTTTCCAGCGCCATGCGGACAAAGTTCCTGTCAGGAACAGAAATTGCTGTCAGAACAACTGTGATCACGACAGATCCAAGGAGACCTGCCGCAAAGATCCTTTCCATGACAGTCCGTTCTCCTGAAAGCGTCCTGTTATCCACGGCAGACTTACTGTCTGTCACCAACAATTGTCTTATCAGAAAAAGACACACCACAATGCGCAATATCCCTGTAAGACACTCCGAGATGACCAACACGCTGCCTATTCCATACGCATATCCGCCTGTCATATATGCATCCCCCAATATCTGTTGATCTGTTCCTTGACGCCCTGCAGGTGAGCACGGCTGATCGGGAGCGAAATCCCGTCCCGCAAGACGACCATCCCCTCCCGGATCTGCATGATCTGTATCATATTGACGATGCATCCCCTGTCGATATAGATAAATTCCTCCGAAGCCAATTCCTCATATACTTGCTGCAGGCTCTTCCTCACTCTGGATACGCCGCCCGACGCCGCGATCGCCGCATTCTTACCGTCCCGCTCGATGTAATAGATCTCCTTATAGGGAATCTTAATAAACCGGCTGTTCGTCTGGATGATATAAGTCCTTCCTTCCTCCAGCCCGATCAGCCTGACTGCATCCGCCACTGCAGCGGGCAGCTTTCTGTCCACATCATTCTTAGGCACATACCGGAAGATCGATAATTCATAGGCATCGATGGCATACTCGATATGGGATGTGATGAAGATGATCTTTACATTCGGTAGAAAAGGCTTTACCTTCTCCGCTATCTCCATCCCTGTACTGCCCGGCATCTCGATGTCCAACAAGATCAGATCAAAGAAAAACCGATCGTCGGTAATGTCACACAGCAGCATACTGCTGTCCGTATAAGTCTCGATCTCTCCCATACATCGGCATTGCTGCAACGCCTCTCTGGCGACTGCCGCATGCGACTGCACCGCCTCCTTGTCATCATCACACACCGCTATGCGCAGCATAATTGCACCGCCCCTTTCTTTTCATCCGGTCTTGTCTTGATCTTCTGTACTGGCCGTTCTGTATCCGGCCCGGCGAAATGGCATCAGGCGCACGCCGCCGTTTCATCACGGCGCCTTCACACTCCATGCGCCCGTATCCACGATCCACACATCGCCTTCACCTTCGGCAACCGCATCCGCATCATCCGTACTGCCGGTCTTACCGGTGTAATTGGCATTGCGCATAGGAATACCGATGCGGTTTCCATCTGCGAAAGTATACTCAACAACCGCCCGTCCGTTGGAATCACTACTTGCCACGCTCTCTCCACCGGTCAGATTCAAGATCCATTCCGCTGCGGTACGCGGGCTTCTGTACACGGAATTTCTGTCCGGTTCTATTCCTGCTTCCCGGTCATACGCCGTCTGCTCATTGATAACTCCTACATATCCTCTTTCTTCATAATCGACAAACTGGTAGGCATCAAAGATCCAATACGCCTCCTCGAATTCTTCCATCGTAAGGATAGCATCGAACTGCCTGATCTGACTGTCCGTCACCCGGTAACCGTCCGGCGTCTCGGTAAAGGACATCTCCTCCCGCCAGACAGTCACATGAGGATCCGAGGAACAGGCGTAGTAGCGCAATACCGCCTTCTGCGCCTCCTCATCAACCGTCAGCCGAAACTCGTCCGGCCAGGGACTGGAATAGCCAAACGTATATACCCCGTCGGTCTCTTCCAACAGGATCACATGCTCAAAGGCCTTCTCCTCATCGATATAGAGATCCACAAGCCCATTGCCGTCCCGGCCCACGAAATAATTGGCATAGGCCGTGGCAAAGGCCAGCATCTCTCCGCTTTTCTCCCGCTGTGTCATCTCCTGCGGATCGCGTAATGCACCCAGGACTACAAGGCCCAAGAAAAAAATCACCGCTAAAACTGACACCAGTGTCTTTCCCCCGTCCCCCAGAACATTGCTCATTCTATTCTTTCTTTTCATTCGATTCCCGATTCCCTTATACAGTGCCATCTCTCAGCCTCTTCTAATATACCTTCTTGTCCAGTTTCATCCGCTCAATGATCGCCTGGATCTTCCGGTACACCAGCTGCTCATCGATCGTCAGCATCTTCCTGTTCTCCATGGTAACCTTACCGTCAATGATGACCGTCTCCACCTCGGATCCGTTAGCCGAATAGGAAAGGCCCGCAATCAGGTTATTCCTGGGTGTCAGAGACGGCGTATTCAGATCAAGGATTGCCAGATCCGCCTTCTTTCCCACCTCAATGCTGCCAATCTCCTTCTCCATGCCAAGTGCCCTGGCACCGTTAAGTGTCGCGATGCGGAATCCCTCTCTGGCGCTGACACACTGCGGTGTTCTGCCGGTTCCCTTATGGATCAAGGTGAGCAGACTCAATTCATGGAACATATTCAGACAGTTATTACTGGCAGCGCCGTCCGTGCCCAGGCAGACGTTGATACCCTTCTTAAGCATCTCTGCCACCGGTGCGAAACCGTTGCCAAGCTTCATATTGCTGGCCGGATTGGTCACGACGCTGACATTCTTCGCTTTCAGAATATCCATATCCGCCTCGTCGATCTGTACACAGTGGGCCGCAATAGCCGGCACATCAAAAAGCCCGCACCTATCCGCCAGTGCGATCGGGCTGCAGCCGTACTTCTCCCTGATCTGCCCGATCTCGCTCTCACTCTCCGACAGGTGAATATGAATCCCCATGCTGTTCTTCTTCGCCTCGTCGGCTACGATCTTCAGATACGCCTCGTCGCAGGTATAGGGTGCATGAGGCCCCAGCACAAAGGACAGCCTGTCACAGTCCTTCGCCGCGTCCCGCTCCTCATAAGCCTGCCGCAGCCGCATCTGTCCGCCCTCATCGTCGCCGTTGCCCACCAGCCCGCGGCTGATCACTGCACGCATTCCGGATTCCTTAACCGCCCGGGTAGTCTGATGGATGTTCATCTGCATATCATTAAAGCAGGTCGTCCCACTCTTCATCATCTCTATAATGGCCAGATTCGCTCCCCAGTACGTATCCTCATCCGTCATCTGCTGCTCGATCGGATCAATCGTCCCAAACAACCAATCCATAAAGGACAGATCGTCCGCCACATTCCGCATAAATGACATATAAGAATGCGTATGGCAGTTGATCAGCCCCGGGATCACAAGCTTATCCCTCCCGTCGATCACCTTATCCTCCCGAAATCCGGCCGGTGCCTGCCCGATTCCTGCAATCCTGTCCTGTTCAATGTAGATACTCGTCTCCCGCACTACATCCTCTGCTCCTTCCGGCAGAATCGCCAGTGCATTTTTGATCACAATTCCCATTTTTCTTCCTCCATTCCGAAGCGTCTCAGATTCCCTGACAGCCTTTATTCCCGCGAGCAGCGAGCTGGGTGGCTGCTTGCAGCGGGGTCTTTGATTCCTATGGTAACATCTTCTGCACAAAAAAAAAAGAGTATAACGCGGATGCGAAAGCAGACGCATGAGTGCTTAAGCACGGGTTTTACGAATGCGGAAGTCAGGTTGGATGCTCTTTGAAGCGTCCAACCGCGCAGGTGGAAATTTTTAATTTCCGGTGTCGTTGCCTGGAAAAAAGTTAAAAGCTATTGATATTATATCAAAAAAGGAATACTTATAGTTAACGACATTAGAAATTTCGTTTTCGGCCTTGCAGGAGCTGCCGTATACGGATCCTGCAAGAGCCGGAACCAGAAATTTGTTATGTCGTTTACTATAACTTAAAGGGGAGCAAATTGAGATATTGAGCAGAACTGAATCTGAGAAAAATGAATTTAATCATAACACAAAATCGTTAAATTGAAAACATATATGCTTGGAATCGTATACTATTTCCAAGCACTACTCTAATATCCACTTTAGCACATCAGAAAATAAAAGTCTAGTAATATTTTCTTCTTTTCCTTACACTTATAGTAAACGACATCACAAATTTCTGCTTCCGGTTCCTGCCAAAGCCATATACGGGAACTTTTGCAGGACTGAAAACGAAATTTTTAATGTTGTTAACTATAGATAACAGTTCATTACTATTCAATTACTATTCACGGTGCCCCGCACCCCAGTGCAGGGTATCCGGCCGATCGAGCCACACCACAATACAGGAGGTCTCACATGAGCAATCAAACAGAACAAAATCCGTCGTCCACCTCAAGGCAGGCTGAAGAGGCTTACCTGCTGCAGACTCTTGCCATCGTGCAGGACAATCTCATCCACTACGGCAAAGAAGTTTCGCGGATGCAGGAAGACATCGACGAAATGCTGGCCCACTACCATGACAACGACATGGAAGTCCTCACCATCCTGAACAACACGGTAACGCTCCACGACCATATGAAGCGTGCCCTGCTGCGGAATGAAAAGGCACAGAACAAACCCTACTTCGGCAGAATCATTTTCCGTGACGAAACCTTTGGCAAGACAGAATCCCTCTATGTCGGCAAGGGCGGCATCTCCAAGGATTCCACCCATCAGGTCGTCATCGACTGGCGTGCACCGGTGGCAAGCATCTACTATGAGAACAGCCTGGGCAAATGCAGCTACAAGGCCCCCGGCGAATCGGAGATTGCCATTGACCTGCAGCTAAAGCGCACCTACGAGATAGAATCGGGTAAGCTGCTTGATTATTTCGACAGCGAAGTGATCGCCAACGACGACCTTCTCACCAAATATCTGGCCAAAAACAAGCAGGCCGTATTGAGCGAGATCGTCGCCACGATCCAGAAAGAGCAGAATGAGATCATCCGCAAGTCCCCCTTCCACAACATCATCGTGCAGGGCGTAGCAGGTTCCGGCAAGACCACCGTGGCCATGCACCGGATCTCTTATATTCTCTACAATTATGAAGAACGTTTCCGCCCCGATGATTTCTATATCGTAGGCAGCAACCGCATCCTGTTGGATTATATCACCGGCGTCCTGCCGGACCTGGATGTCTACGGCGTGCGTCAGATGACTATGGAAGAACTTTTTGTAAGGCTTCTGTATGAAGATTGGGATAACGAGAAATACACCATCAAAAGCTTGACCCGAACCGCACCGTGCACCGGCACTTCTCCCGGTCCTGCAGATACAAGTGCTGATGACAGCATCAAGGGCAGCGCAGCCTGGTTCCGGGCACTGGAGAGTTACTGTCGCAGGCTGGAAGAACACACCATCCCCTGCAAATCCGTCTACCTGAATCCGAAGCAGTTCGTAGAAGGCCTTCAGAACGGTAAGTTCGGCGTATTCGATACCACCGGAGGACAGACCGATCCCCGTGACCTTGTCTGCCTGCTGGAGGGTGACGCCGTAGAACGCTACCTGCGGCAGAATCCCGCCGTCTCCATCCAAAGCAAGATCAACATGCTGAATGACCGCCTGCGCAATAAGATCAAAGAAGAATTTCTGGGCAAAGGTATCAAATACACCGAACCGGAGAAGAAAGCCATACTCAAAGCCTACCGCCGGCATTACGGCGCCAATGTCTGGAAAAGATCGATCTACGAACTTTATCATGATTTTCTGACAAAACAGAAAGCTGACGGCGCAATGATCACTATCCCGGACACCGCCTTCGACGTCTACGACCTGGCCGCACTGGCTTACCTCTATAAGCGGGTCAAAGAGACGGAAATCATCAGCGAGGCACACCATATCGTCATCGACGAGGCACAGGATTTCGGCATGATGGCCTATCATGCCCTGCATGCCTGCATCCGCGGCTGCACCTATACAGTGATGGGCGACGTCTCTCAGAACATCCATTTCGGCTACGGCTTAAACGACTGGGAAGCCCTGCGCCGCCTGCTGCTGCCCGATCCCGCCGACACTTTCGGTCTTCTGAAAAAGAGTTACCGTAACACGGTGGAGATCTCCGATTTTGCCACTCATATCCTACGGCATGGTCGTTTCTTCGTCTACCCGGTGGAACCGGTCCTTCGCCATGGCAATGCCGTACAGATCAAACAATTGCCGGATCGAACGACGCTGATCCGGACCGTCGCCGATACTTGTAAGAACTGGCGGCAAAACGGCTGGGATACCATTGCGGTCATCTGCCGCGACCTTGCATCCGCCGCGCGTACGGCTGAGGAATTGTCCTTCTATCTGGATGACATCGAGAGCGACCTTCAGAAAACCGTCTTCGGAAACGGCGTCATGGTGCTGCCGGTAGACTATACCAAAGGGTTGGAATTTGATGCGGTATTGATCCTTGACCCCACGCAGGAGGACTACCCGGCGGACGACGGTCATGCCAAACTGCTCTATGTGGCTGCGACCCGCGCCCTGCATGAGCTGTGCGTGCTCCACATCGGAAAGTTGACCGGACTGATCACGGATCCGGTACCGGAATACACGCCCCAAACGACCACGCCTCCTACTCCGGACAGCCGCCCTTCCAAGAAGCTGACCGGCCGTGAAACCCCGGCTGCAGCACTAAGAAGCCCGGCTGCATCCTCAACACAGATACAATCCGCCAGGCGATCGAAAAAAAATATTTCTATCGTGCAAAACAGACTGCCCCAAGTATCATCCGACGCTCATAATACCCTACCCAGGCCGACCGTAAAGCACCTGAACGGTACAAATGCCGCCGGCATCAATGCACACGCTGCAGCAGACAGACCATCCGGCCGGAACACTGCTGACATGACACACACAGACATACTTAAAAACTCTGCTACTATGCCGTACGCAAATAAGCCAAAAAGTTCCGCTGACATGACACACGCAGACAAGTCGTCAAACGATACCGACAGGCCGGCGTTCGGCGACATGCCCGCCACCGAGATCCTGCGGCCCGCCGGCCATGGCAGGATCGACCTGGCTGTACGTTGGAGTACAAAACAACCGGACGGCCTCTATCTTCATAGCCGCTACGGCATCCTGCGCCTGAGTCCCGTGGGCAGTGCCATCATCCGCGTGACTTTCGCAAGAGGCGGCCAGGTCGCAGACCGCTTCCATCCCGGCATTGCCGTCCATCGGACAGAGCACACTTGGATGTACAGAGAATCTACAGCTACAATAGACCTGATGACTGATGAACTGCTTGTCCAGACCGATAAGACGACCGGCGCCATCCGCTTTATGACGCGGGATAAGTTGCCTCTTTTTGCGGAGCGGAATAAAGAATGCCGCCAGCTGGAAGCTGCCCCGAATGGCCGTATGAAGGTCTGGCTCTACCCCGAGTGGACCAGGAATGAAACTATCTACGCTATGGGTGCCGGAGAGACCAAAGGAATGAACATCCGCAAAACTGCCAGATATATCTCCCACAAAGGCGTTGCAGCCTCTGCCGCTTTGCCCTTCCTTCTGTCTGAGAAAGGGTATGGCATCATCCTGGCCGCCGACAGCCCGGTGATCTGCTGTGACCTGTCCACTTATGGCACCTACCTGTGCGCAGAGAGCGAGGTACAGATGGATTACTATTTCATCGCCGGAAAACGGCCCAATACCATCCTGAATGCATACGCTTATCTGTGCGGCAGACTGTGATCGCATATATTTACTATTTCGTCCCTCTTTTACCTTTATACCAATTCTACCCCCCCCCACCCCTGAAAAACGCCGAAAACATCGCATTTTTCAGGGGTTTTTCCTTGACAGCCTTTTTCTGATTCTCTATAATATTTTTTAACCTAACTATGTATTTCACTTATGAATATACATTAGTTTTTGTGCGTTAAATTATATTTTATAACTTGACAAAATATTGTTTTTGTCAAAGATGAGGATCGTTATCTCTCATAACTCCTGACAATGTATTTTTTTGCACATTCGTTACTGACAAAATACCATTTTTGTCAGTAACATGTATGTCCTGGATGTACTGTCATGTAAAGTGTATTTCTATATAAAATCTTAAGAGGGGAGATTTCCAACAATGAATACCAAAAACAAAAGTAAAAGGATGTATTCTGTCATTATTCTTCTTTTACTGATCGTACTGTCTATAGGGACAGTTGTATTTGCAGAAGAGTCCGAGACTGAAACGCCCTACAGCCTGATCATCCGGAAGGTTCTGTCCAGCGGAAGCCCGCCTGAAGCTTCTAACCAACAGTACAAGTTCAGGATCGAAGGTTATTCTTTAAGCGATAATACGCAAAAGAAGATCCAGAGAGATGTGACCATCACAGGCGAGGGCGAGAAAACCATTTATTTTGGCGGCCCCACCATGATCACCGTGGCAGAGCAGACAGACAAAGTAGACATAACGAATGCCGATGGAAAGTACAATATGTCTACTGCCAAATGTGAAAGCCAGATGACCGTACCGGCCGGTACGCGCAGTCACACGATCGGCATCAGCAAGGATAACGGACAGCTCAAGATTTCCCGGCCCGATGCAACTGTCGTTACTTATTTCAAGGTCACCGGTAAAAGCTTTCAGGAAGACAGTTCCGGGGACGCCCAGGGTGAAGCTTCACAATACTCTGAAACATTTGCTATCGAACCCGGCAAGGAACATACTCTGACAAATCTCTCTCGTGGAGAATATACGATTCAGGAACTGAAGGCCCCGGAAGGTTACGGCATCCTGGTAGGTCCCAGAGAAGCCGATGTGCTGCCCGGAGAGATTGGCGAATTTCACATCAACGGTAACTCCGGCAAGCTGTCCATAACCGCCCCTGCCGGCCAGGGTCCCGATGATATCTACTATTATTCTGTCATAAAGAGCTCCGGTGCAGGTGACTTCTACAGCAGGATAGTAGCCGTTAAGCCCGGGGAGACTTATAATCTGGACAACCTGCCCAGCGGCTCCTACAGCGTAACGGAATACATACACAGTGGCTCCGCAGGATATACGGTGAATACGCCACAAACCACCGTCAGAACCTCTAACCTTGTATGTACACACAAGAATAAGGACGGTACTGTTGACTATACAAACAAATCACGTACTTATAACACCGGAAACGATCCTGCAACCTACTACACGCTAAAAATCGGCAATATATCCGGACCCGCAAAGGAGACTGCATGTAAAATTTATATTGAAGGACAATACCTGATAAATGGTGTTGCAACAAAAAAAAGCTACATCTTCAATTGCACGGCCGGCTATACGAAGTCTTTTTCCAACCGATTGTGCCCTGGTAAGTTTAAGGTCAAAGTTGTCAATTCTGCAATCAATAGTGTAAAGGTCACTTTGATACCGCATACACAAAAAACAAATACCGAAAAATGTCCCTACGCCGATATCCCATACAGTCAGACCGTAGATGACCGCGGATGGATGACCATCAGCAAAGCCAAAAGCACCGGCACCGGAAGTGACGCCGAAAGTACCGTAAAATACTACTATACAGTCACCGATTCCACCGGCCAGCCGATCACCAACTTCAGCGCCACGGATGAAAATGACAACCCGATCACTACTTTCACCGACAAGGACGGTACCACTTTAATGCTCAAAGCCGGTCAGACGGTCACTTTGAAGGGATTGGCTGCCGGAGATTATAATATTATGGAAACCGTCCAGCAGGACAAAGCCGAAGCTTTCCACATGGCTGTCGTAGAAGATACAAAGAACACTACCAGTGCAGGCGGAGAATTCGATGTCATCGTCCTGGGTGATCGTGACCTTACTGTCAGCAAACCGGCTGCTACCGATGACGCCGGAGACGGCGGACGTGACTATAATTTCCGGATTTACTCTATCGACGATAGTAATCAGGAAACTGAATACAAAACCATAACGCTGAAAGCCGGTACCAGTGAGAAACTCCGGCTTCCAAAGGGCCGCTACAAAGTAAGAGCCATCGATGACCAGGATCATGCATTCGTGCTTACCTTTAACGACAGCAGTACCGTACAGGTCAACCACGGCAGGCCTGCTCAGATAACCGTTACCAATACCTTTACCAAAGAAGAAGGTTCCTATCACGTTATTCATGAATATTATCTGAAGACAGGAGATGATTCTTATCAGTATGAGGGAAGCAGTCTGCTGAGTGCTGTCAATGGCCTGCCGTTAGATACGACCAAATATACTTCAGGCGATGTCGGTATGGAACCTCTGTACAATGGTCAACAGTATACTTACATGGATCATGGATACGGTACAGTAGATGCAGCGGACTCTGATACTTCCGACATCACCAGGAGCATAAAGGAAGAAAGCGATCCGGAAATCGATGAAGATTCCGATGCCGACACGGACACCAAGTCCGATGACGAGAAAGACACGAAACCGGAAGATGACTCTGACACAGACCAGGATACTTCACCGGACGACGAGTCCGACACCGAACAGGATACTCCACCGGACGACGAGTCCGACACCGAACAGGATACTTCACCGGACGACAGCTCTGACACAGACCAGAACACTTCGCCGGACGACAGTTCAGACACGAACCAGGATGCTTCACCCGATAATAATCCTGAAACAAGTCAGGAACCATCCTCCGATGACAAGTCTGAACCAAGCGTTCAGATGCCGCAGAACATGCTCTCCAAAGCTGCTGTTCATTCTGTCAGACATGCGCAGCCTCACCGGACCGGTTCTTATCGCAGCAGCGCCTCTTCGCTGATCGCGCTATCCTATACCGGAACGACATTGTCCGCAAATAGCGCTTCCGAACCAGGCGACAAGACGAGTCCTGATAGCAATTTCGATCCGGACGGCACTACAGACAACAACGGCAATACTAACCCGGATGACTCTGCTGACAACGACGGCAATACTAACCCGGATGACTCTGCTGACAACGACGGCAATACTAACCCGGATGACTCTGCTGACAACGATGACAATACTAACCCGGACGGCAATACTGACAACGATGGCAGCACCGGCTCGGATAGTGAACCCGAACAGGATGAGGATTCCATATCGGACAACAACACGGACATTGGCAAAGATCTCACAGCCAATCAGGAAACAGAGCGTGCTGAGCGTCCAGGCAAAGCTTCACGCCGCCGCTCCGTTACTACAAACGCCTATGACAGCAAGGGCATCATCTCAGAGGGTATCGGTAAGGACACAGATGATAATCTTCGCGGCTACAGGCCGGACACTTCCATGACCGAAGGTGTTCAAGCTACTGCAAATGGGGATCATATCATCATCATCCGCTATTACCGGGAAGAAATCCCCGTGATAACTACCGGTTCCTACAAGGTTATCCACGTATATTACCTCAGAGATAAGAACGGGGATACCTGGGAGGGAACCAGCGATCTGCGTACTGTTGATGTGGGCCAGCTGGACAGTGAAAACAGGAAAAAGACTTACACTGCCGACAATGTTGTCAAAGAACCCGAACCGAAAAACTTTACCGTCAACGGCCAGCACTATACCTATACTTACGATATACCTGCCTACGGCAAGGTAGCGGAAAGTGATCATAAAGATGACTTTACAGGTGAGGGAAATGCCGGAGAGGGCTGGGTCTATACGCCGGATACCAAAATGCGCGAAGTCTACGCAACCGAAGCCGGCGACCAGATCATCATACTGCGCTATTACAGGGAGGTGCTGCCGGAACTGCCGCCAACTGTATCCACCGGATCCTATAACGTGGTTCACGAATATTATTACCGTGAAAAGGGCGAAGAGACGGAGGAGGGCGAAGACACCGTCGCACTGACGAAGAATATCACTGTACCCCTGTCGATCTCTGCACCGGACAGTCCGGCCGGCCCGGAAGCCGTGCTCAATGCCACAAGCAATACTTCTTTTAAAGGTACATTGATACAAAATGACGCTTATGATTACACCTTTGAAGGAATGCAACAAATAGAATCACTTTCCGGCCCTCTGGAATCTCATTATACGAAAGATAATGTAACAGAGAAGCCTGTTTATACTCCTGACAGCGGTACACAAACGAACTATACATACTATAATGTTGGATATGGCTATACGACCGAAGACGGGTATTACGAATGTGTCATCGACAAGAACCGTGCTTCTGCGACCACCGAGGGCAAGGATATCATTATCCTCCGCTACATACGTGAAGGCGGCACCCCGCCCAAACCGGAGGATCCTGATGAGCCTGACGTACCTACCGAGCCAGATGACCCCGATAAACCCGATAAGCCTGATAAACCAGGAAAGCCTGATAAGCCGACCAATCCCGACGGCTCTCAGTCGCCAGACGATGGCGGGCATCCGGTGGAGGAAGATAATCCGGGCACAAACCCTGAACCGCCCAAACCGGAGACTCCGGAACAGCCTAAAGTAACCGGATCCGATGACCCCCATCCCACGGAGCTTCCGGATCCCAATGATCCGAACAGTCCGGACACCTTTACCGTCTGGAAAGACGGCGTGCCTCAGGTTTATTCCAAAGTCTGGAATGCCGGGCTGAATAAATGGGAATACCTGCCGGAAGGAAACAATACTTCTGCCAACGGAGCAGCAGTACGGACCGGCGATAACAATCATACCGGTCTGTGGATGGCATTGACTGTGGGCGCACTGGGTATTCTCTATGTATCACATTCAATAAACCGTCGCAGGAATAAAATGAAGCAAGGTAATGAAGATCAGACTTAAATAACAGACACACAAGAATCCCGGAAGTTTCTGAATTCTTTCAGAACTTCCGGGATTTCTGTTTTACGACAGATTTTTCTGCCTTTGCCCTTCTCTTTCGTGACCGGCTTACTCCGACAATCTGACGATCCCCCCATTCTCGATCGTTTTCGTAGAAGAAATGATGATCCGGTCCTCCTTATCCAAAGGTGCATTGTCCAGTGCTACAAAATAGTCGTTCTGATCCGCAATCCGGACGCTGACCTGTTCCGCATAATATTCCATGCCAAGAATACCCTCTCTTTCCCGCACCACATAGACATGGCTGCGGCCATCCACCGTTGTCACTGCGGCAGGTGTCACACAGCAGGAATGTTTCTCTCCTGATTCCGCATGGCTCATCGTGCCGGACATGCCAGGCACACCCGTCCCTTCCGGCAGATTGATATAGACCTCGTAACTGCCCGGTGCCGACGCACTCTCCGCCAGATAATCGATGGTCACTTCCTTTTCCCTGCTGCTGCCGTCCAACTTCAGGGAGACCGTATCATTTAATCCCACATACTTTTTCTGCTCCTGGGTGAGGGTAGTCTTGAACTGACAAGGCACGGAATCATCCGCCAACAGCATTACGGCAGCGTCTGACGTTCTGCCGCCCGTAGTCACAAAGATATCCGTGACCAGCCCCCCGCGGGCCGCCCTGATCTCCCCGTTTCCGTTCTTTACATCCTGATACAGCGCCAGATCCGCCCGCAGACTGGCAAGTTCCAGCTGACTTACCTCCAAGGAAGAATCTTCATTCTCCGGCGCCAGGATATCCTCCACCTTCCGCCCTGCATCCTTCATCGTGTTCTCTCTCTGCCACTTGGCATCGGCTTCCGCATAAGCCGCCTGCTGCAGCGCATCCTTCAATGCATCATCTGTCTCTCCCCCCAGACCGTCATGCTGCTCTCCCAGATCGTCCTCTGCCTGACTGTATGCCTCTGCTGCCCTTCCCACCAGAGTGTCCTCATATCGCGCCAGTGCATCATAGTCTTCTCTGGCCCGCTGCTCTTCCAGCGCTTTTCTCTGGCGCGCCAGCTCTTCATTGGCCAGGATCGTGTCGACCTGTGTCTGTATCCTGGCGATGGCATTCTGCTTTTCGCCCATGATAGAATCCAGATCTTCCATATCAATGGTAAAAAGCACATCTCCCTCTTCCACCTGATCGCCCACCTGCACCATAAGTTTCTCCACCCGCAGACCGCCAAGCGCCGTGATCGGATTCTTCTCTCCCGCCACCACGATACCGTCCGCATTCACGATATGTTCCACATATTTGCTCTCGATCGATTCCGTCGAAACAATCGGAAGCCTGGATGCATAGATACTCTTCGAGATCACGGTACACAGCCACATAGCCGCCAGAAATACCATGAATCCCGTCACGATTTTTTTCTTCC